>Ga0307986_10000727_pt1 | contig 24171 bp, 18 predicted proteins | sample EllFjometageno82_FD_203170 | JGI IMG/M metagenome (GOLD analysis project Ga0307986, IMG submission 203170) | Marine microbial communities from Ellis Fjord, Antarctic Ocean - #82 | ecosystem: Environmental > Aquatic > Marine > Unclassified | place: Southern Ocean | collected 2014-10-09 | reverse complement strand
AAGGAAAGTGTCCACCCAGCGGGTGTTCACATTGCGGGCAACTTCCAGGGATGGAATCCTTCTGCAACACTTATGACTGACCCTGACGGTGATGGCATCTACGAGTACACGATCAACACCTACTTGGATGAGAACATCGAGTACAAGTTCGTCAACGGTGGTGCTTGGGGTTCTGACGAAAGTGTGCCTACTGATTGTCGTTACAATGGTTCATGGAACCGTGGTGATAGCATCACTAGCCTAGCTGATACTGCAGCGGTTGTATGCTTTGCGGCATGTACCGATTGTCAGATCAATGTCACCTTCCAGGTGAACATGGCTTGGGAACTTGCTAACGGCTCTATCAGCGGTGATTCAATTCACGTAGCTGGTTCAATGCAAGGCTGGGCTCCTGCAGGTACTGTAATGCTTGATACTGCTGGTGACGGCATCTACCAAGTGACGCTTGCCGCGGCTATCAACTCCAAGATCTGGTACAAATACCTTAACGGTAAGACTTGGAACGACGCAGAAGCGAGTGGAGACCTCTCCGCTTGTGGCGAAGACGATGGCTTTGGTGGAAACAACCGCGTAGATAGCTTAGGTGTCACTGACACTGTGCTTGGCGTAGTTTGCTTCACTAAGTGCTATGACTGCTCTGTTGGCTTGCCTGAGGCAATCACCGGTGTGACGCTTTATCCAAACCCAACGCGTGGCGAGTTCACTCTTGAGCGCACAGAGTTAGAGGGCGACATTGAAGTAACTGTTGTTGACATGCAAGGTCAATTGCTCCGTGCCACATTGTGGACTACGGGTCAGGCGGACCTTGACATGGACCTCAGCGACATGGCTTCCGGTGTATACATGATTCGTTTGAACACGGAAGAAGGCAACCGCACGATGCGTGTCGCCATCCAACGATAAGCGAAAGCTCTATTAATTAAGAGGCCGCTCCGAAAGGGGCGGCCTTTTTTTGTGTCCGTGCCTTACCCATGCTTTGCCTATGGTAGGTATCTTTATGGCTATGAAAAACTATTTCTCCCTACTGCTTATGTCTGCCATGCTTGCCTCATGTGTCAACCCTTCAGGCTATGAGTCATCGCCAGTTACCTACCCTGAGTCGCGTTATGACTCTAGCGATGTGAAGACCACCATTGGTCACGACGTGGCGGATCCTTATGGCTGGCTGGAAGATGACCGGTCTGAAGAAACAGCTGAATGGGTGGAGGCGCAGAATTCGGTAACCTTTGCTCACTTGGAAGAGATTCCGTTCCGTGCGGCCTTGCGTGACCGCTTGTCTGCCTTATGGAACTACGCCAAGCGCGGCGCGCCATTTGTTGAAGGTGACTTCAGGTATTTTTACCGCAATGACGGCCTGCAAAGCCAATACGTCCTCTACCGGGTTGCCTTGGGTGGCGATGAGGCTGATGCAGAGGTGTTCTTAAACCCCAACACGTTCAGTGCCGATGGCACCACCTCTTTAGGCGGCATCTCATTCAGTCCTGATGGCAGTTTGGTTGCTTACCAAATTAGTGAGGGTGGCAGTGACTGGCGCAAGGTCATCGTCCTTGATGCCGTGACCGGCAACCGCTTGGGTGACACCTTGGTGGACATCAAGTTTTCTGGCCTGGCTTGGCTTGGCAACGCCGGCTTCTATTACAGCTCTTACGAGAAGCCTGAAGAGGGTTCTGCGCTATCAGGCATGACCGACGTGCACCGCTTGTTTTATCACCGCCTAGGCGATGCGCAAATCGAAGATGAATTGATCTTTGGGGGTGCGGATTTGCCAAGGCGCTATGTTGGTGGGTTTGTCACCGATGATGGTGACTGGTTGGTTGTGACAGCTGCCGTGTCTACCACGGGCAATGAACTCTATGTGCAAGACCTGCGCGACGCAGACGGCGCCCTGGTGCTGATTGCAGAAGGCTTTGACAAGGAGTACGGCGTGGTCACAAGCCGTGACGGCAAACTCTACATTCAGACCAATGATGGTGCACCCAACAATCGCTTGATGGTCAGCCAGGGCATTGCCGTGGGCGCAGACGCCTGGGAAGAGGTCGTTGCTGAGCGGGAGTTCCCCATCAGCTTCACCATGGGCGGTGGCTACCTCTTTGTCAAAAGCTTGGAGCATGCGCTGACCACGGTGGATCAATACCACCTAACTGGCGCGTTGATCCGCCGGGTTGAGTTGCCCGGTGTGGGAACTGCTGGGGGCTTTGGGGGCAAGCACGACGCTGATGTCTTGTATTACAACTTCACCAACGCCATCACGCCAAGCACCATTTATGCTTACGATGCAGAGCGCGGTGAATCCTCCGTTTTCCACGCCTCTGAAATTGACTTTGACCCCAGTGGCTTTGTCTCCAATCAAATTTTCTACACCTCGCCCGATGGCACAGTCATCCCCATGACTATTTCCCACAAAAAAGGGCTGGCTTTGGATGGCAGCAACCCCACCATGCTGTACGGGTATGGCGGGTTCAATATCAGCCTGAAGCCTAGCTTTTCTACAAGCTACACGGTATGGATGGAGCAGGGCGGCATTCTGGCTATACCTAACATTCGCGGTGGCGGAGAGTACGGCGAAGCTTGGCATGTGGCTGGAACCAAGATGCAAAAGCAAAACGTCTTTGACGATTTCATTGCAGCCGCAGACTACTTGATTGACAACGGTTACACGTCCCATGAGAGGCTCGCGTTGGCGGGTGGCTCCAATGGTGGCCTACTCGTTGGCGCCGTGATTACGCAACGCCCTGAATTGGCTGCGGTTGCCTTCCCGGCAGTGGGTGTTCTGGACATGTTGCGCTACCACACCTTCACCGCAGGTGCGGGATGGGCTTACGACTACGGCACGGCTGAAGACAGCGATGAGATGTTCAACTACTTGTTGGGCTATAGCCCTGTACACAATGTGACTGCGGGCACCTGCTACCCTGCAACCATGGTCACCACGGCTGACCACGATGACCGGGTTGTGCCCTCGCACAGTTTCAAGTTTGCAGCAGAGCTTCAGGCCAAACAATCCTGCATCAATCCGACCTTGATTCGCATTGAAACCAATGCCGGTCATGGCGCAGGTAAGCCTACGGCCATGGTTATTGAAGAAGCCATTGATAAATTCGCCTTTGCTTTCTGGCACATGGGCATCACTGAGTTGAAATAAGCATGAACCACATCCACAACTATGTCTTAGGGCAATGGACCCCCGGCGGCGCGGCAGAGTATGAAGCCCGTCATGCCATCACCGGCGCAAGCATTGGCACCGTTGCCAGTTCAGACCTGAACTACGAAGACATCTTAGCCTATGGCCGCGAGAAGGGCGGTTCTTCCTTGCGGGCCATGACCTTTCCGGAGCGCGGGCTGATGCTCAAGGCCTTGGCGATGCACCTGACCTCCATTAAGGCGACATACTACCCTGTTTCTGCACAAAGTGGTGCCACGAAGGTGGATTCCTGGATCGACATTGACGGGGGCATTGGCAACCTGTTTGCTTACGCTACCCTGCGCAGAGAGTTTCAGGACCTGCCCTATTACGTGGAGGGACAGCCAGCCAGACTATCCCGAGAAGGAAGCTTCATCGGGCATCACATCATGTTGCCAAAGCGGGGTGTTGCTGTGCACATCAATGCCTTCAATTTCCCCATCTGGGGCATGCTGGAAAAGATTGCGGTCAACCTGCTCGCGGGGGTTCCTGCGGTGGTCAAGCCGTCTGAGTACACCAGCTATGTAACGGAAGCCATGGTGCGAGACATCATTGCCAGCGGCATCCTTCCGGAAGGTGCCCTGCAATTGGTTTCAGGCAAAGGCAGGGGCATCTTGGACCATGTGCAACGCGGTGACGTGGTGTCATTCACCGGCTCCAAGGCAACTGGCTACGCCCTCAAGCAACAGCCCTTGTTCATGGATCGCGGCGTGCCCTTCAACCTGGAGGCTGACTCTTTGAATGCTATTGTGCTAGGCCCCGACGCGCACCCTGAGAGTGTGGAGTTTGGCTTGTTCGTTAAAGAGGTTGTGCGAGAAATGACGGTGAAAACCGGACAAAAGTGCACCGCTATTCGCCGAGCCATGGTGCCAGAGGATTTGTTGGACGCAGCGCAAGCAGCCATCGCAGGCAGGCTAGCAAAGACCACCCATGGCGACCCTTCTGTGGAGGGAACCCGGATGGGTTCATTGGCCTCCTTTGAACAAATTCAGCGCGTGCAAGACGCCGTGCAAATCTTATCCAGCAACCAAACTTTGGTTCACGGCAACTTGGACGGCTCAGGAACCCCCACGGGCAACCATGCGGACGGCGCCTTTTTTGCCCCTGTTCTGTTCCGATGTGACGACCCACATGGCAAGACCAAGGCGCATGATGTGGAAGCTTTTGGCCCCGTGTGCACCTTGATGCCCTACAAGGGCTTGAGTGATGCCGCCAATTTGGTCGCCAAGGGCAAGGGATCCCTTGTCACTTCCATTGTGACTGCTGACAAAGACGTGGCGAAGACCTTCACCTTGGAGGCTGCCTACAGCAATGGTCGCATCCATATCCTGGATGCCAGTTGCGCGAAAGAATCCACAGGCCACGGTTCACCCATGCCTCTGCTCGCTCACGGCGGACCCGGTCGCGCAGGCGACGGAGAAGAGATGGGCGGCATGCGCGGTGTCATGCACTACCTGCAGCGAACAGCTGTGCAGGGACACCCTAACATGCTCAGCCACATCGCTGGCCAGCACCTGCCAGGGGCTGATCGGCCGGAAGCCAGCCCGCATTTGTTTCGACAGCATTTTGAAGAGGTAAAAATTGGCTCAACGGTCACAACGGAAAGCCACCTGGTGACCCTGAAGGACATCGACGATTTTGCTGAACTCAGCGGGGACAAGTTCTACGCGCACATGGATGAAAACGCCCTTGACGGCACCATTTTCACTGGCCGCGTCGCTCATGGTTACTTCATCCTGAGTCGGGCCGCAGGCTTGTTTGTTGACCCAGCGAAAGGGCCTGTCTTGCTTAACTACGGCATTGACAGCTGTCGGTTCACCAAGCCGGTCTACCCGGGCACCTCGGTGCACGTGAAACTGACAGTGCAGGAAAGAATCAACCAAGAAAAACGCAGTGAGGATGACATCGCTAAAGGCATTGTTAAATACTACGTAGAGGTCATTGATGATGAGAATGAATCTGTTGCCGTCGCCACGATTTTAACCATGGTACGAAAATTGGACCAGTCATAGCCAACCTGAACCTTGCAATGGCTTTCAAACCATCAATTTCAACGGATTTTGATTTACGACCAACAAAAAACTATCAGTGGAGGCCTGTTAAATTTCACCGCCATGAACTTGACTCACGCTACTTTTGTACCTTGAACAACTCGTTCCATTTGACTGACTCATGAGCACCAACCCCATCGATCAAGGCAGCGTTACCCTGAGCCGCAACGCGGCAGTTGCCACCATCACCTTTTCCCATCCTTTGAGCAATTCCTTGCCGGGGAAGCTGCTGGATCTGTTGGCGACCACGATCACTGAAGAAGGCCTGAGCAACGAAAGCAAGGTCATGGTTTTAGCATCTGGCGGTGACCGCGCGTTTTGTGGCGGTGCAAGCTTTGATGAATTGGCCGCCATTGACAATGACAAAAACGGTTTGCTGTTTTTCTCTGGCTTTGCAAAGGTTATCAATGCCATGCGAACTTGCCCCAAGTTCATCATTGGCCGCGTCCATGGCAAAGCTGTGGGTGGGGGTGTTGGCATTGCTTCCGCCACAGATTATTGCTTTGCGACCAAATTTGCTGCCGTTAAATTGAGCGAGTTAGCTGTTGGCATCGGACCCTTCGTGGTTGGTCCTGCGGTGGAAAGAAAAATTGGCAGCAACGCCATGAGCCAGCTGGCCATCGACGCCACAAATTTCCGGACTGCCTCATGGGCAGCGTCCAATGGTTTGTACGCAGAAGTCTTTGATGATGTGCAGGCACTTGATGCCGGCATTGAACGTTTGACAAACAGTCTCTCAGGGCAAAGCATGGATGCCATGTATGCCTTGAAGAAGGTGTTCTGGCAAGGCACGGACCATTGGGGTGAGCTGCTGCTAGAACGCGCGGCCATTTCAGGTTCTTTGGTGCTTCGTCCTGAGGCGAAATCTGCCATTGCTCACATCAAATCTCAGCTCGGCGGATGATCAGGCAACACATGCTATTACCGGTTCTCAAAACCCTTGCTGGCAACGAGGAGAACAACAGGCCTGGCTTGCAGCTCAAGCGGTTGCCTGTGTCAAGTCTGATTTGCCAAATCAAACCCTCATAAGCATGGGCAAGCAATCTCCAGATATCCTACTCAAGGCTTTCAGCCTCATGGCAACAGCAAAGGCCATGACGGAGCTTTATGAAAAGCGGAAGGCTGTGACGCAAACGTATGTTCATGCAACCTCTAGGGGGCATGAGGCCATTCAGCTGGCAATGGGCCTGCAGCTGAATGCCTGCGATTACGCCTACCCTTATTACCGCGATGATGCCATGTTGTTAGGCATGGGTCTCACGCCCTATGATTTGATGTTGCAACTCTTAGCAAAAAAGGACGATCCCTTTTCTGGCGGAAGAACCTACTATTGCCACCCAAGCCTGAAGGATGACGATAAACCAAAAATTCCTCATCAGTCCTCTGCCACCGGTATGCAGGCTATTCCCGCCTCGGGCGCAGCGATGGGCATACAGTACCGGGAACAGCAGGGTTTGACTGACGGATGGGGGGACAACAAGCCCGTGGTGATGTGCTCCATCGGGGACGCAGCCATGACTGAGGGTGAAGTCTCCGAGGCGTTGCAAATGGCTGCCTTGAAGCAGTACCCTTTGCTGATGCTTGTGCAAGACAATGAATGGGACATCTCTGCCCGTGCGGATGAAATCCGGTCAGGCAACGCCGCAGAGTACGCAAAAGGATTCAAGGGCATCAAGGTGGTGCAGGTAGACGGCAGCGATTTTGCCGCCTGTTACCACGCCGTGCGCGAAGTCTTGAAGTCCATGAGGGAGGGTCGTCAGCCCCACCTAATCCACGCAACCGTTCCGTTGTTGAATCACCACACTTCGGGGGTTCGCATGGAGTGGTACCGAGATGATTTAGACGAAGCGGCTAAGCGTGACCCCTTCCCTAAGCTCCATGACTTCTTGGTTGAGCAAGGGGTTGATGCCAATCAGCTCAAGGGTCTTGTGAAGAAGGCCAATGCATTGGTTGCCTCAGACTTTGAGCGCGCCATGGCGGCAGAAGACCCCTCTGCAGAGGACCTCTTCACGCACTGTTACGCAGAAAGCCCCATCACAGAGGAGCGCGGCGAGCGCGCGCCCGCAGATCGGGAATCCACGGTGATGGTTGACTGCGCCCTGTTTGCCATCCGTGAAATCATGGAAGAGCACCCTGAAGCGTTATTGTACGGACAAGATGTGGGTCACCGATTGGGTGGTGTCTTCCGAGAAGCCGCCACATTGGCGCAAACATTTGGCAACGATCGGGCCTTCAATACCCCAATCCAAGAAGCCTTCATTGTTGGCAGCACCGTTGGCATGGCCGCTGTGGGCTTGAAGCCCATCGTGGAAATCCAATTTGCTGATTACATCTGGCCCGGCTTGAACCAGCTTTTCAGCGAGCTAAGCCGATCTAACTACCTCTCCAACGGCAAATGGCCCGCAAGTGCCGTCATACGCGTTCCAATCGGGGCTTATGGCTCTGGGGGGCCTTACCACTCCTCATCGGTGGAGTCAGTCCTCAGCAACATTCGCGGCATCAAGGTGGCCTACCCGTCTAACGGGGCAGACCTCAAGGGCCTGATGAAGTCCGCCTTTTACGACCCTAACCCCGTGGTCATGCTTGAGCACAAGGGGCTGTATTGGTCTAAAATACCTGGCACAGACTCCGCCAAAACCATTGAGCCCGATGCCGATTACGCCATCCCCTTTGGCAAGGGTCGCATCGTTCAAGCGGCAAAGCCTGAGGCAGGTGAAAGCCTTTGTGTCATCACCTATGGCCGAGGGGTACATTGGGCCCTAGAGGCAAGCCAACAGGTGAATGGTGGGGTAGAAATTGTGGACTTGCGGACCATTGTGCCCGTCGACGAGGCATTGATTGCAGAGCGATCTGCAGCGCACGGGCGGGTCATGGTTATCACAGAGGAGCCGGTTGCCAACAGCTTTGCGCAGTCCCTTGCTGGACGCATTCAGGCAGCCTGTTTTGACTCCTTGGATGCGCCGGTGACAGTGATTGGTTCAGAAAGCACCCCTGCCATTCCGCTCAACAGCACGCTGGAAGCTGCCTTGTTGCCTAGTGCGGACAAAGTGGCTAAGGCCATGCAGGCCCTGTTGGCCTACTAGCGGCTAACCAGATTCTTGTCAAGCAGGTACAAAAGGGCCGCAATGGATGCGGACCCCATTTCGAGCTCTCTGGGGTGGACGGAGTCCATGTTGTCTTGTGCCGTGTGGTGGTAGTCAAAATAGCGCTGGCTATCGGCTCGGTAACCAATGAGCAAGACGCCATCGTCATGGATTTGACCGACATCAGCCCCTGATCCGCCAATGGCCCAATCCCTGCAACCGTAGCGCGCCAGCTGCTTATCGAATGGCTTGATTGCCTCAATGGCGCCAGGCACGTCGTGCACAGAGAAGCCCCTTGGTGCGCCAGATCCCCCATCAGATTCGAGGGCAATGACATGCTTTCTTCCCGCCTCAAGCCCTTCGTTGGCGTAGGCCCTTGCGCCGTCCAAGCCAAATTCTTCGTTGGCAAAGAGAACGATGCGATGGGTTCTTTGGGGCTGGTAGCCCGACTGTTTCAATAGCCACAAGGCATGCATGGCATGCACGACACCAGCGCCGTCATCCTGGGTTCCGCGCCCGAGGTCCCATGAATCCAAGTGGCCGCCAACCACCACCACCTCATCGGAGTGACTGCTGCCTGTCCACTCCGCAATCACGTTGTAGGAGGTTTTTCGTTTTTTCTCTTTACAGCCTAAAACAAGGTGAAAACGTCCATTTTTTGCTGTTTTTAGCTCAGAACTAAGCCAATTTGCATCATTTGTGCTAATTCCGGCAGCGGGGATTTTTGCCACTTTTTCCTCATAAGCCATGGCTCCCGTGTGGGGGAAATCGTCTTGTCTGTGGGTCAGGGACCTGACCACCACGGCCACTGCGCCATATTTTGCCGCCATCGAGGCGCCGCCCCATCGCTGCCATCCGGCTCGGCCATAAGCGGAGCCTGTGCGAATCAAGCCCGGGTCCATGGGCTCGTTGAAAAAGGCAATTTTTCCTTTGAGCATGTGGCCTTTTGCATGCAGGTCGTCTCGCCCCACAATTTCAATGACTTCTGCTGTGATGCCTTCGCCGCCATTGCCTCCCGGAGTGGGTACGGATCCGCCCAGGGCGGTGACATGCAATACTTTGCTGCCTGAAGCGCTTTGGTAGTCAGCTGTTTCCTCGCCGCGTTGCCAGTGACGCACATCAACGGCTTGCGTGAAAACCCGATCAAAACCTAGGCTGTCAAGGGTTTCAACGGCCCATAAAACAGCCATTGAATCACCGGGGGATCCCGATAAGCGGGGGCCCACAGAGGTCGATAAGTCGTCCAACCATTGGTAGCCTTGTTGCACGCCTAAGGCCTCTGCATAGAGGCTGTGGATGAAGGCCTCCTCGCTCTGGCTTGAGGATTGTGCATTGGCTTGTGTTGGCAGAGCCATCACGGCCAGCAGAGAAAATTGGGCAAGGGTTAGGTTCTTCATCATCACAAGGGAATTACGATCCAAGCATCAGCGGTCCGGGATCTCCGGAAGCCAGGTGCATCAAAAAAGCTGTCAGCCAGCCACCATAGGTGCCCACCGCGTAGCCAACCACCGCCAGCAAAACGCCCACAGGGGCCAGCGAGGGGTGAAAGGCTGCAGCAACAACTGGGGCAGAGGCAGCGCCGCCAATGTTGGCTTTGGAGCCGATGGCAACAAAAAAGAAAGGGGCCTTGATCAGTCGCGCCACCAAAATCAACGTGGCAACATGGAAAATCATCCACAGCAATCCAACCGCAAAATAACCGGGCTCATTGAAGACCTCTCGGATGTCCATCTTCATGCCGATGGTGCCCACCAGGATGTAAATAAAAACTGATCCCAGTCGGCTTGCGCCAGCTCCTTCAAGCTGTCGAACCCTGGTGAAGGAAAGCAAAAGACCAATGGAGGTAGCCACAATCACAATCCAGAAAAAGGCGCTGGTTAAACTGAAATTGGCCGTGTAGGGCAAGTGCTCTGCAAACCATGGCGCTACATAGTCACCGGCCACATGCGCCAGGGCGACACCGCCAAAAGCAATGCCAAGTATCATCATGACATCAGACAGGGTAGGGATTTTTGCCGTGCGAGAAATGAAATCTTCCATCTTGTTTTGCAGGGTTTTGACGCTGCTGTTGTCTGCCCGAAGCCATTTATCAATCTTGTCTGATTTCGCGGCGCCAATCAAGATAAAGGCCATCCAAATTTCAGCGACAATCACATCCACGGTGATCATGACGGAGTAAAGGCCATCTGTGGGTTGGAAAATCTCATACATGGCTGCCTGGTTGGCGCCACCGCCAATCCATGATCCTGCCACGGTGGAGAGGCCTCGCCAGAGTGCTTCTGGACCAACGCCGCCCAGCAAGTCTGGGGCCACCGCACTGGTGATCAACAAGGCAATTGGCCCGCCCAGGATGATGCCTACCGTTGCTGTGAAAAACATGATCAGGGCCTTAGGGCCTAGTCCGATCACTGCCTTGAGGTCAATGCTGAGCGTGAGTAAGATCAAAGACGCTGGAAGGAGGTAGCGTGAAGCGACAAAGTAGAGGTTGTTATCTGCGGAAACCAACCCAAAGGTTGTCAGCAACGATGGGAGAAAGTAACAAAGCAACAGGGCGGGAATGACCCTGAAGAATCCAGCGTATTTGTCTCTGGATGAGAAATAGAAAACCAAGCCAAGAATGGCCATCAGTAGGCCAAAGGTTATGGCTTCATTGTTAATCAACGCAGTGCTTGCTTCCATGGTCGGTAATTAATGGGGTCTGTCATGATCCTGTCTGATGACAGAATTGTCCGAAGATACACCATTGCAGCAAGCGTGAGGTCTCAATCAAGTTGCATTTCTGGCACATGCTCGGGCACGGTCAACCGGCCCTCTGTTGCAGCGACAATCGCTTCAACCGACACGCCGGGTGCGCGCTCCCTGAGGATGAAGCCCTGACCGGGATCGATATCCATGACCGCAAGATCTGTGACCACTTTTTTCACGCATTGCATGCCCGTGATGGGCAGCGAGCAAGCCTTGAGCAGCTTGGACGCACCCTTGCGGTTGCAGTGCTGCATGGCCACAATGATGTTTTCAGCGCTGGCGACCAAGTCCATGGCGCCGCCCATGCCCTTGACCATTTTGCCAGGTATTTTCCAATTGGCAATGTCACCGTTTTCAGACACCTCCATGGCACCAAGCACCGTCAGCTGCACCTTTTGTGCCCGTATCATGGCAAAGCTGGTAGCGCTATCAAAAAAAGATGCGCCATCCAAGGCGGTGATGGTCTGCTTGCCGGCATTGATTAGGTCTGGGCTCTCCTCACCTTCAAAAGGGAAAGGACCCATGCCAAGGATGCCATTTTCTGATTGGAATTCAATGTCGATGCCCTCAGGAATGTAGTTGGCCACCAGGGTGGGGATGCCGATGCCTAGGTTGACATACCAACCACTTTGTAGTTCCTGCGCGATGCGTTTTGCGATGCCGTTTTTATCAAGTGCCATGAGGAGGTCAATTAAGAGCGTGAACGAACCGTGCGCTGCTCAATGCGCTTTTCAAAAGCCGCACCTTGGTAGATGCGGTGGACAAAAATGCCGGGAACATGGATTTCGTTGGGGTCCAGGTGGCCAGCGGGAAGCAATTGCTCCACCTCAGCCACCGTGATCTTCCCTGCCATGGCCATCAAGGGGTTGAAGTTTCTGGCGGTTCCCTTGAATATGAGGTTGCCTGCGGCGTCCCCCTTCCAAGCCTTCACAAAGGCAAAGCTGCTGTCAAAGGCATGTTCAAGAATGTGTGGCTTGCCATTGAACTCGCGCACCTCCTTGCCCTCAGCCACCTCCGTGCCATAGCCGGCAGGTGTGAAGAAAGCGGGAATGCCTGCGCCAGCGGCACGGCACCGTTCAGCCAGGGTGCCTTGTGGGATCAATTCCACCTCCAGCTCACCAGAGAGCATTTGGCGTTCAAATTCATCATTCTCCCCCACATAGGAAGAGATCATTTTTTTGATTTGGCCATTGTCTAAAAGGATGCCAAGCCCAAAGTGATCCACCCCGGCATTGTTGGAAATGCAGGTCAGGTTTTTGATGCCCTTTTTCTTGATGGCTGCGATGCTGTTTTCCGGAATGCCACAAAGGCCAAATCCACCAAACATCACCGTCATGCCATCTTCCAACCCCTCAAGGGCTACATCAGCATTGTCTACGATTCGATTGATCATGGGGTTTTCAGTTTAATTGAATTCATCGTCATCATTGAAGCTGCCACCGGCTTGAATGTTAACAGCATCACAATCCACGTTGATGTTCATGTTTTGTGGCCGCTCAAAGGGCTCTTTGCTGATGCCAAGCTCAGGCATCTCGTACAGAGACCGCATGTAAATGCCCCAGATTGGCAAGGCCACCGTAGCGCCTTGGCCATAATACGTGCTGCCAAAGTGGGCGGCGCGATCCTGGCAGCCAGACCAGATGCCCGTGATCAAATTAGGCACCATGCCAATGAACCATCCATCGGATTGATTCTGTGTGGTGCCTGTTTTCCCTGCGATGTCATTGGTGAAGCCATAGGGGTAGCCTGTGACAATGTCGTTGAGGTAGCGGCCCCCGCTGTGGCGGAGCCTGCGTCCCGTGCCTTTGTTGGTGACGCCTTCCAGCAGTTGAACCATGGTGTAAGCAATTTCAGGGCTGAAGACTTCCCGCGTTTCAGGCACAAACTCATCGAGCACCACCCCGTCTTTGTTTTCAATCCTGAGCATGACGATGGGCTCTGTGTAGAGGCCTTTGTTGCCAAATGCAGTGTAGGCACCGACCATTTCATACACGCTTAAATCCACGGCCCCCAGGGCAATGGATGGCACCTCGGGGATGGCGGATTTCACGCCAAGGGACTTCGCCATGGAGATCACGGGCTTTGGCCCGATTTGCTTCATGAGGTAAGCGGTGACAGAATTCACAGAACCGGCCAGGGCCTCCTTCAGGGTGAGCACCCCGCCGTAGACATCATCTGAATTGCTGGGGCACCAATCCTCTAAAAGGCCAAACTGCCCTTTTTCAATGCAGGTCTGCACATTGGGAATCTCTAAGCAGGGCGAATACTTCTTTTCAGAAATGGCTGCGGCATAGACAAAGGGTTTGAAGGTTGAGCCGACTTGGCGCCGCCCTTGAATCACGTGATCGTATTGGAAATGGCGGAAATCGATGCCCCCAACCCACGCCTTGATGAAGCCTGTTTGTGGTTCCACGCTCAGCACCCCTGTCTGGTAAATGGACTTGTAGTATTGAATGGAATCCATGGGACTGATGACCGTGTCGATGTCCCCATTCCAGGAAAACAGCTTCATGGGAATGGCCGTGCTGAAGGCTTTTTCGATGGCTGCATTGCTGGCACCTGATTGCTTCAGGTTCCTGTAGCGCTGTGTTTGACGCATGCCAGCTTTCAGGAGCTTTTTGCCTTCTGCCACGGCGTCTGCCTTCGGGAAATGGAAGGGTCCTGCGCGTCGGCGATTGACCTGCTTGAAAAAGACCTTTTGCAGGTTGCTCATGTGCGCTGTCATGGCAGACTCTGCTGCCCGCTGCATGCGGCTGTCAATGCTGGTGTAGATCACCAAACCATCGGTGTAGATGTTGTACTTGCTGCCGTCTGGCTTGCGATGTGAGCTGGCCCACAGCTTCATCTCCCGGCGGACGTGCTCGCGCAGGTAGGGCGCCATGCCTTGGTCGTGACCCTGGCGATTGAAACGTAGCGCAATGGGCATGGTGACCAAGGAGTCCGCCTCAGCTTGGCTGAGGTAATCGTTGCGTTGCATCTGGCGGATTACCGTGTTGCGTCGTTGCAAGACGCGGTCAGCATATTTAGCTCTGGCAGGGTTGTACAGCGAAGGGTTTTTGAACATCCCGACCAGTACGGCTGACTCCAAAACATTGAGATCAGATACGTCCTTGCTGAAGTAAATCTTGGAGGCGTTGGCCACGCCAACTCCCTGGTAGAGGAAGTCAAATTTGTTGAAGTACAGGGCAAGAATCTCATCCTTGCTGTAGCGTTGCTCCAGCTGAATGGCAATGATCCACTCTTTGAGTTTTTGCGTGATGCGCTGCAGGTTGCCAGTGTGCGCCACCCCATGGAACATTTGTTTGGCCATTTGCTGGGTGATGGTGGACCCGCCGCCATTTCTGCCCATGTTAACCACGGCACGAGCCAGGGCGCGGAAATCGATGCCGGAATGGCTCCTGAAGCGCTCATCTTCCGTGGCGATCAACGCCTGAACCAGGTGCTCGGGCAAATCACTGTAGTCGGCGTGAACCCGGTTTTCCATGAAGAAGGTGCCAATCTGCTTCCCGTCAGCAGAGAGGATTTGGCTTGCCAAATAGTTTTTGGGGTTGGCGATGGCCTCCATGGACGGCAGGGAGCCAAAAATCCCGGCCCATGTCAACATCATCATGACCACAAAGGCTAGTGGACCACTGATGGCTAGCAACCACAAGCGACGGAGCCAGACCTTGAAATCATGCGGCTTTTGCTTGCTCATAGCCCACTTTCAGGGTAAAGGGTGAGGGCAACGGATGTCACGCCAACCAGGTTGACGTCCCGCATGCCATGCTGAAATCGAAAGAGGTAATGGCCCTTGAGTGGGAATCGCAATCCCGTTTGCAAATAGGGAAACTCCAAGGTCTTCAATGCGCCTACGCCGCTACCGTGCCAGACACCCTGAGGTGAGGCCAGTTGCACATGCAGGCTGTCTTGGTATTCCGTGCGGGACTCGGAGAGGATGTCGCGAAAGAGGTAGAGGTTCTGGTAGGGGTAGCTATTGTCTGTGGTCACCTGCACCATCACCCGGTAAACTTGGCTGCTGTCTTCAACGGCAACATCAAAGATTAGCAGGCTGTCTTGGTGCCATCCACCGCCTTGAATTTCAATGACCTGAGCGATGTCTGGTTGAGGGCCGCAAGACACCGTGAGCATGGCCGCTAATGCAACAGTCAGGGGCGCTGCAAGGATTTGTTTCAGAAACGGAGCCATCTCCCGAAGATACTGCATCTTTGCCCTGTGAAGCCGGCATTCCTCTTGTTGATACTCTTGTTGATTCGCCCTGGAGCGGAACTGGTTGCACAGCCACAGGAGGTGGGTCAATGGCGCGTTCACTTCCCCATGAGCTCAACCCATTCGGTGGCCCTGTTGGACGACCATGCGGTAGCCGCATCGGACCACGGCATGATTGTGTATGACCGGGTTAATCGAAGCACGTACGCCTACTCCTTGGCAGATGGTCTGAGTAACTTAGGGCTGACGACGATTGAAGCCTGCAAGGATGGCCGCACAATTTTGATGGGCTATGAAGATGGCCAGATCGACCTCTGGACACAGACGCAGACCCGCATCATTGCAGACATCCCAAAAAGTGGCCAGCACCTTGGCAAAACACAGATTCACGATTTTGCTGTGGTCAACAACAAGCGAGCCTTTGCGGCAGCGGGATTTGGCGTGGTGGAAATCGACATGGAGCTGGCCCTGATCAAGGGAACGTACTTGCTGCGGCTGGACGGCCTGACCACCCAGGTCAATGCCATAGCCGCCCACGGGGACACCCTATGGGCAGCCACCACAGAAGGCCTTCGCAAGGCCTATGTTTACAGCCCCTTGTACCTGCCCTCATCGTGGGTGTCTGTTGCTGCATGGCAAGACAGCAATTTGATTTCTGTGGCCGCAGGGCCGGAAGGTGTTTGCTTGGCGACCTACTCGAGCAACAGGGCATGGCGCCGATCCGGGAGCCAATGGATTGGTTTAGACTTAGGGATCCAAGCGCAAGTTGTGCGTCGCGTCAGGGCAACGGGAGACGCCGCTAAGCCATGGGCTGTGGTGCGCGACTACGACATCTACCTGTTCGATGCACAAGGGCTGAACCCCTTTGTGATTGCCAGCGGGTTTGGCGGAAATAATGGCTACAGGCCTATGGACATTGCCATGGGGGAGAGCCAGGGCGACATGATTTACTGGACCGCCAACGCCTCCGTAGGGCTGACCTTCATTGACAACCCTAATTACGTCAAGCACCGAAGCCTGAGTGGCCCACCCACGGCAGAAGCCTTCCGTGTCATTGCACAACCACGCGGCATGGATGTCTTGCCGGGTGCCCTGGATGCCACCTGGACAGGGGTCTACTCCAACGAAGGCGTTTACCTCTTTGACCATGAATCCTGGCGACTGTTTGACGCCAGCTACATGGCAAACAGCAAGGACATTGTCGCCACCCTTGTCAACCCATCAGACACCAGCCATTGGTTTGCGTCCAGCTGGGGAAAGGGCATCCTGGAATACCGAAATGGCAGCCTGTACAAACTGTGGAACAAGGACAACAGCAGCCTCTTGCCTGCAGGGGGTTCTGGCCCGGCGGACATCCGCGTGGGCGACATGATCTACGGCAATGACGGTGCCATTTGGATGACCAACGCATTGTCTAACAGGCCCCTGCATCGCTACGACCCCCTCACGGAAACCTGGACAGGCTATGCTTGTGGCACCCTCAACGGCTTGAATGTGAAGTACCTCATTCAAGATGTGGATGACCAGTTTTGGTTGATGACCCGCATCAATGGGTTGGCTGCGGTGAAGATTGAGAATGGGGTTGCACAGGTTCGAAGCCTGAAGTCAGGCAACAACAGTGGCAACCTACCAACCAACCGGGTTTACAGCATCGTCCTTGAGGACGATGGGGAGGTGTGGATTGGCACTGCGGATGGCCTGGTGGTCTGTTACACCCCCTACTCTGCCTTCACGGGTGGCAACATCGACGCACAGCACATTTTGGTGGATGACAACGGCATTGTTCGCAAGGTGCTTGGCAACCAGGCAGTGACGGCCATTGCAGTGGATGGCGCCAACAGAAAATGGGTAGGCACGGCAGATGCTGGGGTCTTTCTTTTGAGCCCAGACGGGCTGGAGACGGTGGCGCATTACACCAAGGACAACGCCCCCTTGCCCGACAATCGGATTCAGTCCATGGCCATTGACCCCATCACGGGTGAAGTCTTCATTGCTACCGGTCGCGGGCTGGTGTCCTACCGCGGTACGGCCACAGCGCCCTCTTTGGACGCAAGCAATGTGCAGATTTTCCCAAACCCTATTCGCCCGGGCTACCTGGGTCCCATGACCATCAAAGGGCTGACAGCAGACAGCGACATCGTCATCACCAATGTGGCGGGTCAGTTGATTAGCAGAGGTAGGGCAACCGGCGGTCAGTTTTCTTGGAATGGCAGATCTTTGGATGGGGGATTGGCGCCAAGCGGCATCTACCTTTTCTGGGTCTCTGGGCCCAACGGCAGCAAGGTGACTGTGGCGCAAGGCGTGATCATTCGTTGATGGGTAAGCAGGTCACAACGGCAGCCCTGGTCATTGGATGCATTCCCTATGGGGACAAGTCTCAGATCCTGAAACTGTGGACACGATCGCTGGGCTTGCAGGCCTACATGCTATACAGCAGCCACGGAAAAAGCGCAGTCATTAAGCCCTCGATGTTGATGCCCTTGACGGCCTTGCAATGTGAGGTCACCTTTCGAAACAAGGGGCAGCTGGAGCGGGTGAAAGATGCCACAGCCATGCCGCGGTGGGAGGTGCTGCAAAGCAACCCCATGAAGCAAGCTTTCTGCATGTTTTTATCTGAGGTGTTGTTAAAAACCCTCAGGGACGGGGAAAGCACTGAGGCCTTTTTTGATGAAATGATGGACCTGCTGATGGCCATTGACCAGGGCGAACAAGCCATGCACAGCGCGGCCCTGAAAGCCTTGCTGATCATGACCCAGCATATGGGGTTTGGCATTGATCCAAGGTTCCACCAGCCGACCATGGTGTATGACATGAAGGAGGGCTGCTTTTGCTTCCCGCCAATGACCCACCATGAGGGCATTTCTGCGGCAGATTGCCAGACCCTGATCAACTGGATGCGCGATGATAGCCACCCGGTGGATGGGGCTACAAAAAGCCGATTGGTGGATGCCTTGCTCAGCACCCTTCGCTTGCATCACCCTAATATGGCGCCCATCAAGTCTTTGGATATCTTGCGTTCCCTGACCTGAAGGTCTTGGATAATCAGCCTGTCAGGCGGTCTACTTTTTCAGAACCACGCTGTGGATCATGGCCTCGAGTTCCAGCAAGATTTTGCGCTTCTTGCTTCCAGGGGCAAAGACCAGACAGTCCAACGTCAAGACCCGGTTGTTTGCCTCATCAAAGATGCTGAGGCTGACAAAAGGACCCCCACCGATGCCTCCCACAGTTTTGAACAGGCCATGGGTTTCGACGCTGTACTTCCCATCGATTGACAGGTTGCGGAAATTGGGTGGCAGGGCCATTTCTGTCACGATTTTACTGCCCTCAGATTGGCCCGAGAAATGCAGATCTAACAAGCTGTCTCGGCGTTGAATGATCCTGGACTCAATGCCACCTGTAATGATTGGCAGGGAGCTGACCACCAAGAATTGCAAGCTTTTTTTGGTGTCAACGCGAAGGATAGCCACATGGTCATTTTCAAAGGTGGTTTGGAAAAACTCTGAGATCACCAGCTTGTCAATGCCCTTGGTTGTCAGCGAAGAAGGGATGGGTGAGGCCGATGTGCGCTTGAGGCGCTTGGTGAGTTGTATTTGGTTGTGTGCTTCAAAGCGCTCTATCATCTCTGGTGCTTTGCTGCGGATGATGTGTGCCATGGCAGCCGCATTGGGTGCGATGACTTGAACCACCAACTGGGGACTGGCCCACGCATCTTTTGCCACAACAATGCCCGATGAATCCGGGATGATTTGAAGGGAAAGGACGCTTTTGAATCGCTTGATCAGGCCGGAGGCTGCCTTGTGGGGTAGCTGGCTGGCAAGGAAGCGTTTCTCTGCCTGTGGCAGGCCGTTGACAGGCGCTGCAAAGGTTTCTGCCACAGCAAGGCCGACGCCGTCAAGCCAGACCTTGTCATTGCAAAAAATGGCCAAGTCATGGTGGGTGCCACTGGAAGAAGGCAAGAGGCGTTCCTCCGGCTTGTTGGCTGTTGATTCGTTGGCGCAGCCAGTTGACAAGCTGATTGCGAACAGGCAGACCGTGAACAAGCTGAAGCGGGCCACAAGGGCAGGTGTGCGATGGGTCATCGGCTGGGGATTCGAAGGGTTTTCCCTGCACGGATCACAGTTCCTCGCAAGTTGTTTTCGCGCTGAATGGCGCGAACAGATGTGCGGTATTTCTGCGCAATGTGTCCCAAAGTTTCTCCCGATTTCACGCGGTGGTGGGTGACGGCAGCCATGATGACTGAAGGGTCGGGCATGTCCTTTGCCTTCATCCGCTGAGCGGTCAAGCCAACGATGGAATCTTGATGAACCAGGAAGCTGTCAATGGCCGCCAGAGGCAAGACCAGGGTGTAGATTCTGTCTTCTCTTGCGCCGGGAATGATGCGGAGTTTGTACTGTGGGTTGAGGTGATGCACCAGGTCTGGGTCCAGGCTCAGCACCGTGGATACATCATCCAAAGCGATGGGCTTGACGGGTGTGATGCTCCCCACATCAAAGTAATTGACGGGCGCATCGATGGCCTCAATGCCATGGTCATTTGCATGAGCCATCAGGTAGTTCACGGCAATCAAAGCCGGCACATAGCGACGGGTTTCCCGCGGCAAATAGGGTTGGATTACCCAGAAATTTTTGCTGCCACCTGCGCGTCGAATCGCCCGGTTGACATTGCCCGGCCCTGCATTGTAAGCAGCCAGGGCTAGCTCCCAATTGTCATAAAGACCGTAGAGTTTTTTGAGGTAGCGGCATGCGGCGTCGGTGGCTAGCACGGGGTCAGATCGCTCATCCACGTAGGAGGAGATCTCAAGGCCCTGCATCTTGCCGGTGGCATACATGAACTGCCAGATGCCCTTCGCGCCAACAGGGCTTTGTGCTAAGGGGTTGAGGGCAGATTCAATGATGGGTAGGTATTTGAGCTCCAGGGGCATGTCATGGCGATCCAGGGCCGACTCAAAGAGGGGGAAATAATGGTCCCCATGACCCAGGGCTCTGCCTAGGGTTTGCTGCCGACGGCGCAGGTAGTACGCAATGATTTGCTTCACCTCAGGGGTCATGCGCAAGTCCAGCGGAGAAGCCGCATCCAACAAGGCCATGCGGGCACTGACCAAGGAATCGGTCAGGGCATCGAGGGGCACGACAGAATCCGGCAGGTTTTCGCTCAAGTGGTAAACGGTCAGAGCGGCTTGTGACTGCATCCAGTCATTGAAGTGAAGCTTGTTAGAGTCGCTAGGGAATTGCGCATGCAAAGCCCCAGTTATCAGCAAGCAAACAAGGGTAGCAATTCTCATGCTTGTGCCGCTTCCATGACCATGGCCATGGTGAATAGCTTGTCGTCCTCAAAGGCATCAACCATGATTTGCCAGCCATAGGGCAGGCCATTGCTGTGGGTTCCCGCAGGGATGGACAGGGCGGGAATGCCGGCAATGGGCGCTTGCACGGTGAAGATATCCTCCAGGTACAAGGCTGTGGGGTCCTTGTGTTCTAGCCCAATCTCAAAAGCGGTGTGGGGCGTGGTGGGTCCAATGATGGCATCCACCCCTTGAAGGTCGGATAGGGTTGCATCGCGAACCACCCGACGGGCCTTTTGCGCCTTGGTGTAGTAGGCATCAAAGTAGCCGGCGCTCAGAACAAAAGTTCCAAGCATGATGCGGCGCTTGACTTCAGGACCAAAGCCTTCAGAACGGGAGGACTTGTACAGGTCTTCTAGCCCTTCCGTGCCTTTAGCTCGGTGGCCATAGCGCATGCCATCGTAGCGAGAGAGGTTGGCGCTGGCTTCAGCTGTAGTCAGGATATAGTAGATGGGAACCAAGCTGTCTAGGAGGTCAAAAGCCAGGGGCTTCATTTGGTGACCGGCGGCTTCAAGTTCCCCTTTTAAACGATTAAAATGGCTTTGGATCTCTGGGTCCAGGGAGGGGTTGTCCACCACGGCTGGGTAATAACCAAAGGTCATGGGTTTAGCTTGAGGGGGCTTAAACATTTCAGGCACGGCTCGGTCGGAACAGGTGCCATCCATGGCATCTTCGCCAGCAATCACTTGCGTGATGGCGGCCATGTCTTCCAGGCTGCGAGCCAGGGGACCGATTTGGTCAAAGGAAGAGGCATAGGCCACGGCGCCGTAGCGCGAGACGCGACCATAGGTGGGCTTGGAACCATAGATGCCGCAAAAGGCCGCGGGTTGGCGGATGGATCCACCGGTATCGGTTCCCAGGGCTGCTTGCACAATATCTGCACCAACAGCTGATGCGGATCCGCCAGATGACCCGCCAGGGGTTTTTGTTGGATCCACAGGGTTCTTTATGGGGCCATGGTAGGAGGTCTCGCTAGAGGACCCCATGGCAAACTCATCGCAGCCGGTGCGACCAAGAATGATGGCATCTGCATCCAACAGTCGTTGCACCGCGGTGGCAGTGTAGGGCGAGGTGTAGTTGTTCAAGATTTTAGAGCTGGCGCTCATGGCGTGACCTGCATAAGAGAGGTTGTCCTTGATGGCCATCACCATGCCCGCTAGGGAGCCGGCAGTTCCGCTGGCCAGGGAAGCATCTACTTGCTTTGCCTTTGCCAGTGCAGACTCAGGGAAGACTTCTACAAAGGCATTCAGGTCCTTTGCCGCGTCAGCCCGTGCAAGGGCATCATGAACCAGCTGGACACAGGTTGTCTTGCCTGATCGCAATGCGTCATGCAAATCAGTGAGGTTGGAAAAGATCACTCTTCGCCGGATTCGGTCTTGTCGTCGTCGTCGTCATCCTTGATGGCCTTTTTGAATTCCTTGACACCGCCGCCAAGGCCTTTCATCAGCTCAGGAATCTTGCGTCCACCAAAAAGGAGAACAATCAGTAGAACAATCAGTCCGATTTGGTAGGGGCCTATCATGCCCATAAAAATGCTCATCATCGCAATCAAATTAGACCGTAAAAGTACAACATCGCGGCAAGCTCAAGCCGCCAGACTTCAGACCAGCTTGTTGGCGAGGATTTGCAGGGCTTTTTGGGGTGGCATGTTGCGGTAAAGCACCTTGTGAACGGCTGAAGCCACAGGCATTTTCACGGCGCGGTCCTTTTTCACTTCCCAGATATGTTTGGCAGCATAGTAGCCCTCTGCGACCATGCCAATTTCTGCCATGGCAGATTTCAGGGAATAGCCTTTGCCGACAAGATGCCCCAGGGTGCGGTTGCGCGAGAAGGGGGAGTACATGGTGACAAAGAGGTCGCTGGAGTAGGCCGTGTGTGTGATTTTCCGCTTCATGGGGTAAACCGCCTTCATGAAGCGCTTCATTTCGCGCTGTGCGTTGCTCACAAGCACCGCCTGAAAGTTGTCACCATAGCCAAGTCCATGTGCCAGGCCGGCAGCGATGGCATAGATGTTTTTCAGCACAGCGGCATACTCGCAGCCCACCACGTCGTCCATGGTTGAGACATGCACATGATCCGTTTGTAAACGTTTAGCCATGGCTGTTGCCAAATCTCCATCCTGTGCAGCAATGGTCAAATAAGACAAGCGCTCCAAGGCCACTTCTTCTGCGTGACAGGCACCAACGATGGCGCCAAAGTGGGCCATATCTAGCCCCATGTGGTCCCGCAAATACTCCCCCACAATCTGGTGGGTTTCGGGCACGATGCCCTTGACGGCGGAAATGACCCGCTTGGTTTTTAAGATGTCCTTCAAGGGCGCCAGTGCGTCGACCATGAAGGCTGACGGAACGGCCAACACCAGGATGTCTGCTTGCTTGACCACGGTCATCAAGTCGCTGTGCAAGTCGATGCGGTCCATGTGCAGTTCCACATCGCTCAGGTAGCGAGGGTTGTGGTGGTGACGTTGAATATGAGCAACATCGTCAACGCTTCTGACCCACCAGCCAACAGGGGCGTTGCTGCTGAAGATTTTCACCAGAGCGGTGGCCCATGAGCCTCCACCTAAAACGGCGATGCGCAGCTGATCATCCATGGCTTATTTGCCTGGAGGGATGTAAGTGAGCCGATCCACGGACTGTGTGCGGCGAATGATTTCCAAGGCAGCTTCTGCCACGCGGGCCATGCCGGGAATGTCAATGAATTCGATGTCGTCTTCCGGGCGGTGGTAGTCGTCGTGGAAGCCAGTGAAGAGCATGATAGCAGGCAGTCCAGCTCGCGCAAAGGAGGCATGGTCAGATCGAGGGAACAGGTCCCTGACCTCATTGATTTGGAACCGATCACAGGGCATGTCCCTGATGATCTCGGGCCACTCGGCCGCAGAGCTGGTGGCGTAGATGGTGAGGCTGTCGCCTTGCTTGAGGCGGCCCACCATGTCCATGTTGATCATGTAGGAAAAGGCGGAAGGGTCAAAGCTCCCTTCGTTCACAAAATACTTGGATCCCACCAGGCCATCTTCTTCGCCAGAAAAGGCCAGGAATAGCACATTGCGTTTTTGTAAATCACCACGAATTGACAGCTGACGGGCCATTTCCATTAGGACGGTGGTGCCGCTGGCGTTGTCGTCAGCGCCATTGTGCACCTCACCGGCAGCTTCTGGCTTGCCTGACCCCCAGTAGCCTAATCCGACATGGTCATAGTGCGCTCCCAGGATGATGGTTTGCTCAGCCCCTAAGTCCAAGTAGCCACCCACATTGTAGGCCTCGGCATTTTGTGGAATGATGGTGGTCTGCAAGCGAATTGATCGGCGATTGCGGCGCATTTTGCGTGAAGCCTTTCGGGTGCCAATGATGGCAGAAGGCAGGCCTAAGTCATGGGTTCGCTTGGGGCGGTAGGTTGGTAGGACCTTGCTTCGCGGCAAGGATGGGTCAATAAACAACACACCGATGGCGCCATGTTCCCGGGCCACATTGATGCGGCTTCGCATGCTGGCAGCTTTGCCTACAGTGGCCTTGAGTTGGCCAGAGACGTTGAGCTGCATCACGGCAATGCGACCGTCTAGGT
>Ga0307986_10000723_pt1 | contig 24247 bp, 17 predicted proteins | sample EllFjometageno82_FD_203170 | JGI IMG/M metagenome (GOLD analysis project Ga0307986, IMG submission 203170) | Marine microbial communities from Ellis Fjord, Antarctic Ocean - #82 | ecosystem: Environmental > Aquatic > Marine > Unclassified | place: Southern Ocean | collected 2014-10-09 | reverse complement strand
AATTCAAAAAAAATTTGAAGATAGATTTTTATTTAAAAATATTAAATTCAGTGAACTAAATAATTTAAAACTCAAAAATGAAAATATAAAAGGAGTAATTTTTGATTTAGGTTATTCTTATGTACAAATAAAAGATCATAAAAAAGGACTTTCTTTCGATACCATTGGAGAGCTCAATATGAAAATGGGAATAAATGATTTTTCTGCAAAAGAAGCAATTAACAATTTAGATGAAAAGGAATTAGCTAAAATATTTAAATATTTTGGAGACGAAAAAGATAGCAATAGAATAGCACATAACATTGTAGAAGATAGAGAAACTAGAGAGATAACAACTGAGGAACTTGTAAGAATTATTGATTCATCAAAAAGAAAAAAAAATAAAAAAACACACAGTGCAACAAAAGTTTTTCAGGCATTAAGAATATTTGTTAATAAAGAAATTAGTGAACTTATATATGGACTAATTAATGCTGCTAAAATAGTTAAAAAGGATGGCATCATAGCGGTTGTAACATTTCATTCACTTGAAGATAAAATAGTAAAATATTTTTTTAAAAGTTTATCAGAAAATAAAAGTGTTTCACGTTACATGCCAAAAAGAGAGGAAAAAGTTATCTTATTTAAATCTGTAAATAAAAAACCAATATTGCCAACAGAAAAAGAAATTAAAGAGAACCCACCTTCAAGATCTGCAAAATTAAGATATGTTATAAAAAAAGAGGATTTTTATAATTTTGAAACTGACATTTTAGAGAAGTTTGATCATTTAATTAAAATTGAAAATTTTTCTAAAAAATTATGAAGAAAGTAGTGTTTATAAATATTTTCATATTAATCCTAGCCACATCATTAATAAAAAACTCTACAAAAGAAATAGAAGATAAAATATTTACTGTAAATGAAAGTATTAGGTCCTTAAAGTCAGAGCTTGGTGACGTGCTTTTAGAGTATAACTATTTAAGTTCACCAGATAAATTAACTCAATATCAAACTCAATTTTTTGAAAAAAATTTAATAAAAATTGATATTACAAAAATCAAAAAGTTAACCGAAAAAGATACCCATATAGAAATAGGTGATTTTGTAGAGAAAAAGAAAGATGAGTGATAAAAAGAATAATTTTTTCTTGGAGGAATATGAAAATGAATTTTCATACAAGAAAAATAAGACTAATTTAAATATAGAGTTTAATAGAATAGCTTTCATTTTCTTTATATTTTTAGCAATTTCAATAATCTACTCAATACAACTTCTTCATTTAGGTTCTTTAAAAAAAGTAGCAAATATCATCAAACCGTTAATTCCTAAAAAAAACTATAGAGCAGATATCATAGACAGAAATGGAAATTACCTAGTTAAAACAGTTAGCTCCATAGATATAGGAATTAATCCTATAGAAGCGATAGATAAAAAAAAACTTTTAATTAATTTACAATTAATATTTCCAAATAAAAATTACAAGGAGATATCAAAAAAAATTAAAAAAAATAAATATTTTTATTTCGAAAAAAAAATAACAGCAAATAATTATGAAAAAATTATGATGCTTGGAGACAAGTCAATTAAGTCTGAAGAAAGATTAACAAGAATATATCCTCAAAAAAATCTTTTTAGTCATATTATTGGACAAATAGATGATGATAATAATGGAATATCAGGTTTAGAAAAATCTTTTGATGAAGAATTAAAGCAAATAAAGGAACCTCTTAAGTTAACTGTAGATACCGACATACAATTTTTAATTAGAGAGGAACTAATAAAATTTCATTCAGTATTTAAAAGCAAAGGTAGTACAGCAATTTTAATGAATGTTAATAATGGAGAGATTATTTCAATGGTTTCATATCCAGACTTTGATCTTAATACTAGAGAAACAATAAGTGATATAAATTTTATAAATAGAGCCACTAAAGGGGTGTATGAATTAGGATCTGTTTTTAAAACCTTTACTATAGCAGCAGGGCTAGAGGAAGGTTTAATTGAAACAGATACAGAATTTTTAAACTTAGAAAAAAAATTAAAATGTGGAAAAAATATAATTTCAGAATATGATAAGAAAATTCCATCAGACCTTACGGTTGAGCAAATTTTAATTAGATCGGGTAATATAGGTGCTGTTAGAATTGGACAAAAACTTGAAATTAATAAATTAAAGTTATTTTTAGAAAAAATAGGTGTTTTAAGTAAAATAGATTTTGACATTGAAGAAGTTGGAGAACCAATTCCTTTTAAATGGGGAAAATGTAAACTAGCAACTGTCTCATTCGGGCATGGCATAACCACAACACCGCTACAACTAGCAAAAGGTTACGCAATTATTGCAAATGGAGGTTTTGAAATTAAACCAAGTCTGATCAAAAAAACTTTAGAAGATAATCAAAATCAAAAAAGAATTATAAAAGAAGGTGTATCAAAAAAAATAAATGAAATATTAAGAAAAATTGTGACAACAAAAGAAGGTACAGCAGGACTTGCAAATATAAAGGGATATGAGGTTGGTGGAAAAACCGGAACAGCTGAAAAAGCTATAGTTGGAGGCTATACAAGAAAAGCAAAAGTTAATACTTTTGCATCTATATTTCCAACATCTAATCCTAAATATGTAATGGTAGTATTGTTAGATGAACCAAAAACATCAGAAGACTATATTTATAAATATAAGAACAAGAGTGGATCTTACAAAGGGACACCATTTAATACAGCAGGATGGACATCAGTTGAAGTTGCTGGAAAAATCATACAAAGAATTGGGCCTATTTTAGCCACAAAATATATAGAAAATTAGTTCATTCATGATCATCGGAAATTTTATTAAAGGAATAGAGCTAGAACATAAAAATCACCATTTTTCAGGTTTATGTTCTAATAGTGCAAAATGTAAAAAAGGTGATATTTTTTTTGCAATAAAGGGCACTAAAATAGATGGTAATAAATTTATTAATCGCGCTATTCAAAAGGGTGCAAAAACTATTATTTCTAATCAAAAATTTGAAGGTATAAAAAAAAATATATTATTTGTAAAATCTTTTAATGTAAGAAAGTCTTTATCAGAATTTGCTTTCAAAACTTATGAAGACAAACCAAAAAATTTAATTGCAGTAACAGGGACTAATGGAAAGTCTTCAGTTGCAGATTTCTATTTTCAAATTTTAAAATTAAATAAAAAAAAAGTAGCATCAATTGGAACCTTAGGTATTAAAACACAAGATTATACAAAAAAAGTTTCAAACACAACTATCGACCCAATTACTTTAAGTATAGTTTTGGGTAAACTTAAAAAAGAAAGAATTAACAATGTTATATTAGAGGCATCTAGTCATGGGCTTAAGCAAAATAGATTAGATGGCTTAAAATTTAAAACAGGTATATTTACCAATTTATCTCATGATCATTTAGATTATCACAAAACATTTAGTGATTATCTGAAATCAAAATTATATCTTTTCAAAAAATTACTTAAAAAAAATGCCAATATAATTACTGATAAAGAAATTCCTCAATATAGAAAAATTAAAGAAATAGCTTCAAAAAATAAATTCAATATTAAAACAATTTCAAATAACAATGGTAATCTAGAAATAATTTTTCATGAGTATCACAATGAAAAACAAATAGTTAAAATAAGATATAATAAAAACATTTATAAATTTGAGACAAAATTAATAGGGAAGATTCAGATTAAAAATATTTTAATGGCAATAATAGCAGCAACCAAAAGTAACTTAAACTTTAAAAAAATAATTAATACGATTAAAGATCTTAAACCAGTAAGTGGAAGATTAGAACAAATTGGAAGTATTAAAAACAATTCAAAAGTTATATTGGACTATGCACACACACCTGATGCATTAGAGGCATCCTTAAACAGTTTAAAAAAACAATTTAATAATAGAAAAATTTCAATAGTTTTTGGCTGTGGTGGAGATAGAGATAAAGCAAAAAGACCAATGATGGGTAAAATCGCCAATCAATATTGCGATAGAATTTACCTAACAGATGACAATCCAAGATATGAAAACCCAAAAACAATAAGAACCACCATAAGAAAAAATATCAATAAATCTAAATTATATGAGATTTCAAATAGAGCTAATGCTATCAAGAAAGCAATATTTGAATTAAAAACTGGTGATATTTTGATTGTTGCAGGTAAGGGACACGAAAAAATTCAAGAATATAAAAAAATTAAAAAATTATTTTCTGATCAACAGCAAATATTAAAAAATATTAAAATTAAAAATAAAATACTTTCAAGTAACTTTAAACTAAATATTTTAAAGGAATTAAGTAATTCAAATAATATTTCTTCAAAACTAAAAATTAATAATGCATCTATTAACTCTAAAGAAATTGAAAAAAATAATATTTTCTTTGCTATTAGGGGTAAAAATAAAGATGGCAATTTATTTGTTAAAGAAGCTCTTGCCAGAGGAGCATCTTTAGCAATAGTTAATCATCAAAAAAAATCTAAGAAAAAAATAGTAGTAAAAAATACCTTAAAATTTTTAACAGAAGCGTCCTCCATTTTAAGAGAAAATCTGTCAAGTAAAATTATATCAATAACAGGTAGTTGTGGAAAAACTTCACTTAAAGAATTAACTGGAAGATCATTGAATAAAATTAGTCAAGCAACCTATTCTCCTAAATCATTTAATAATAAATTTGGTGTTCCGTTAAGTTTATTTAATTTAAAAAAAAATGATGATTTTGGTATTTTTGAGATTGGAATGGATAAAATGGGAGAAATTGACTATTTATCAAAAATTATTAAACCTGATGTTGGTGTGATTACAAATATTTCTTATGCTCATATCAAAAATTTTAAAAATATTAATCAAATAGCTTTAGCAAAATCAGAGATTATTAAAAACATAAAAGATGATGGTTATCTTATTTTAAACAGAGATGATAAGTTTTATAATTTTCATCAAAAAATAGCATTAAAAAGAAATCTGAAAATTCTCTCCTTTAGTTTAAAAAATAAAAGTGCAACAACAAATCTAGAATCAATTACAAAAAAAAAATCGAAATATAAAATCTCTATAAATATTAATAAAACAAAAAAATACTTTTATTTAAATTCTTTTTTTGAAAATGATTTAAAAAATATTTTAGCTACAATTACAATTATATCAATTTTCAAAGATATACATAAATTAGATAAAAATATTTTTTATGACCATAAAGCAACAAATGGTCGAGGAGACATAGTGAAAGTAAAACTATTTAAAAAATTTTTTTATCTTGTGGACGAAAGCTATAATTCAAACCCATTATCTTTGAAATCAGCATTAAAAAATTTTGATATGATTAAAGTTGATAATTTAAAAAAACATTTAGTGCTTGGCGATATGTTAGAACTTGGCAAATATTCAAAAAAATTACACATAGAAATCGGAAAAAGTATTAACAAAACATCCCTTAAAAATGTTAATGTTATTGGTAAACATGTTAAATGGACTTTCAATAACCTTAATAAAAATAAAAGAGGGATTGTTATAAAAAAGAAATCTCAAATAATTGATTTGATTAAAAACACTTTAAATAATAATGATTATTTAATGATTAAAGGTTCCAAATCTACAGGGCTTAACAGTTTAACTGGTCAAATAAAAATAGGAAAAATTAATGTTTTATAGTCTTATTTCTGAATTAGTAGATCAATACAACTTCCTTAATGTATTTAAATATCTTACTTTTAGAACTGGGTTAGCAATGTTTACTTCTATGATTATTGTTTTATTAGTTGGTACGCCATTTATTGAATTTTTTTCTGCAAGACAAATCTTGGATCCAATAAGAAAAGATGGCCCAACAGAGCATATTGTAAAAAAAATTGGAACACCCACAATGGGAGGAGTTTTAATTTTATTAGGTTTATTCTCAGGAATACTTTTATGGGGAGATTTATCTAATTACCATATATGGTTTTTGCTTTATATAGTAACAAGCTTCGGTTTACTTGGAGCCTATGATGATTATTTAAAAATTAAATTCAAAAATTCATCTGGTATTTCATTTAGATTTAAACTTATTGCGCAAATTTTAATAGCAACAATTGGTATATTTGGATTATCGCAATTATCTCAAAACGTTGAATTAACAAATTTATATTTTCCATTCTTTAAAAATTTAATTATAAACTTAGGTTGGTTCTTTATACCATTTTCGATATTTATAATTGTAGGCTCTTCAAACGCAGTTAATCTAACTGATGGACTGGATGGATTGGCAACAGTGCCAGTTATATTGGTAGCAGGATGTTTTGCATTTATTAGTTATGTCACAGGGAATATAATATTTTCAGAATATTTGAATATACCATATCTAGAGGGTATGGGAGAGGTATCTGTTTTTTGTGGATCAATTATTGGAGCGTGTCTGGGTTTTTTATGGTTTAACGCACCACCTGCCAAAATATTTATGGGCGACACAGGATCATTAGCACTTGGTGGATCGTTAGGTGCAATTGGAATAATTACGAAGCATGAAATAGTTTTGGCCATAACAGGTGGTTTATTTGTTTTAGAAGCTGCTTCAGTTATTGTGCAAGTAGTATCTTTTAAGCTGACAGGAAAAAGAGTTTTTAGAATGGCTCCAATTCATCATCATTTTGAAAAAAAGGGTTGGGCAGAATCCACTGTTGTAATTAGGTTTTGGATTATAGCAATAATTCTTGCAATGATTGGTTTGGCAACATTGAAACTTAGATAATGTTAAACAATCTAAATATTTTTTATAAGAAAAAAATTTTAATTTATGGTTTAGGAAAAAGTGGCTTATCTGTTTTTAAATTTTTAAAAAAACACAACGAGATCACCACACATGATGATAAAATAAAAGCTAATAATAAAAAAATAAAAAAAATAAAGTTTGATTATATAATAATTAGCCCAGGAATTGATATTAATAAATGTAACTTAAGTAAATTTTTAAAAAATAATTCTAAAAAAATTTATACAGACTTAGATATTTTTTATAGTCATTATAAGGAAAATAATAAGATAACAATCACTGGAACTAACGGAAAATCAACTACTGCTAAAATCTTATACGACGTATTAAAGGATCAGAAAGCAGATGTTAGACTAGTAGGTAATATTGGTAATCCAGTACTTTTAGAGAAAAAAGTAACAAATAAAACAATTTTTGTAATTGAAGTCTCGTCATATCAGCTAGAGTACAGTAAATTATTCAAATCAAATATATCACTAATTTTAAATATATCACCAGACCATCTTGAAAGACATAAGACTATAAATAAATATGTAAGCGCTAAATTTAAATTAGTAAAAAACCAATCTAAGAAAGATTACGCCATTTTAAATACAAAAAATTTTTATATTAAAAGAGAATTAAAATTTAAAAATTTTTCACCTAAAATAATAAAAATTGAAAAGGAAATAGAAATTAATTTCTTGAAAAAAATAAACAACAAATATTTTAATACCAACGGAAATAAAGAGAATTTAAAATTTGTTATAGAGGTTACTAAAATATTAAAGCTTAAGAAACATTCTATAGTTAAAACATTAAAAAAATTTAAGGGCCTAAAATACAGGCAAGAAATAATTTTTCAGTCCAAAAAATTAACAATCATCAATGATTCAAAAGCTACAACTTTTTCTTCATCAGCAAGTTTGTTAAAATCTTTAACTAATGTCCACTGGATAGTTGGTGGTCAATCTAAAAAGGGAGATAAGTTATTATTATCAAAAAAAAATTGTAAAAACATTAAAGCGTATATTTTTGGAGCCAATAAAAATTTTTTTATCAGTAAAATAAAAAAGTTAATGAAATATGAGTCTTTTTCAGATTTAAAAAGTTTAATTAGAAAATTATTTTTAGAAATTAAAGTTGATAAAAACACACACCACAAAACAATTTTATTTAGTCCATCATCAGCCTCATTTGATAATTTCAAAAATTTTGAAAAACGTGGAGAATATTTTAATCAACTTATTAAAAAATATATAAATGTTTAATTTTAATTTAATATATAAATTTTATTATGAATGGTGGAAAAATATAGATAAAACACTTTTAGTATTGATAATTTTTTTATTTAGTTTGGGGTTATTTTTTTCCCTAGTATCAACTTCTTTAATTGCCTCTAATAGATTAGATACAAATAATTATTTCTTCTTCTTCAAGCACTTGGTATATATTTTTATTGGCATGATTGTCTTGATATTTTTTTCATCCCTAAGCAAGGAAAGTCTCTTCAAGATTTCTTTTTATCTTTTTTTAATATCTTTATTTTTTTTATTTTTAGTGCCTGTTTTAGGTACAGAAGTAAAAGGATCTAAAAGATGGCTTACTTTTTTTTTTCTACCAAAATTTCAGCCAATAGAGTTAGTTAAGCCATTTATAATTATTTTTATTGCAACAATTTTGTGTAGTGAAAAAAGTTTTAATATTTATTTTAAGTACTTATTAACATTCTTAGCTATTGTACCTGCTTGTCTTCTACTAATAATGCAACCTGATATTGGACAAACATTACTAATTTTTTTAACTTGGGCTACATTAGTTTTTATTTCAGGGATAAGTTTGGCAATAATTTTAATTTTTTTTAGTTTTTCATTACTTTCATTTGTTTATATGGTTTTTTTTATCCCCAAATTTACTTACATAAAAGACAGGATTTTATCATTTTTTAATCCAAATGATGGAACACATAACTTTCAATCCGATAAAGCAATAGATGCAATTAGTAGTGGTAGCTACTTCGGAAAAGGAATTGGTGAGGGTACTTTAAAAAATAGAGTACCAGAGGCTCACACAGATTATATTATCTCTGTAATATCAGAAGAATTTGGAGTCGTGGCTATTGTGCTACTATTGATTTTGTTCTTATTTTTTATCTATATTGTTTTTAAAAAAATATACTTAGAAAAAAATGAAAAAATAAAATTAATTTTAACTGGAAGTGTATGTTTAATTATTTTTCAAGCCTTAATTCATATTGGTGTTAATATTAGATTATTTCCTACAACAGGCATGACTTTACCTTTTTTAAGTTATGGGGGTTCATCAATTGTAGGTGTATCGGTATTATCGGGAGTAATATTAAATTTAACAAAAAGAAAAATTGATTAAATGACACAAAGAATTTTAATTAGTACAGGTGGATCGGGTGGTCATGTAGTACCTGCAACCATATTATATGAACATCTAAAGGATCAATTTCATGTATCTATGTCGACAGACTACAGGGGCATGAAATTTCTAGATAAAGATAAATATAATTTAGATATTTTTAATATAACGCAAATATCAAAAAATTTTTTTTTATTACCTTTTCAATTTTTTTTAATAATTTACTTAATCATAAAATCTATTTTCTTTTTAAAAAAAAAAAGAATAGAAATATTAATTTCGACAGGTGGCTACATGTCACTACCCTTGTGTTTAGCTTCAAAAATTTTGAATGTTAAACTTTTTTTATTTGAGCCAAATATGGTTTTAGGCAGATCAAATAAATTTTTTATTAAATCTTGTGAAAAGATTTTTTGCTATTCTGGTAAGATTAAAAATTTTCCAAATAAATATATAAATAAGATTAGTGTAATTCCGGCATTATTAAGAAAAAAATTTTACAATGTTAAAAAAGCTGAAGGTATCGATAAGAATATTAATTTATTGATAATAGGAGGAAGTCAAGGAGCAAAGATATTTGACACATTAATTAATTCCTCAATAATTGAATTATCAAAAAAATATAGTTTAAAAATTTATCAGCAGACCAATTTAATTAATTTCAAAAATTTAGAAAATTTTTACAAAGATAATAATATTGATTACGAATTATTTGATTTTAATGAGGATATTTCAAATCTTATGAGTAGATCTAATATATGCATCACTAGAGCGGGTGCCTCAACATTAGCAGAGTTAGTCTTTCTAAATTTACCTTGTGTGGCAATACCATTACCCACCTCAAAAGATAATCATCAATATGAAAATGCCTTTTTTTATAATGAAATTGGTTGTAATTGGATTTTAAATCAAAATGAGATCAATGAGGAGACTGTAGCAAATAAACTTGTTAATATTATAGATAACAAAGAAAAATATTTAGCTAAAAAAAAAAATATGAAAAATTTTAACTATCAAAATACATGGAATAATGTAAATCAAAAAATTATAAATATAATTAATGAAAATTGAATTAGCGAAAACTGAAGTTATACATTTTGTTGGTATAGGTGGCATTGGTATGAGTGGTCTTTCATTAATAATGAAAGGAATGGGTTTTAATGTTCAGGGCAGTGATATTCTTAATAACAAAAATATAGATAGATTAAAGAAGAATAAAATAAAAATACTAATCAAACACTCAAAAAAAAACATATCTAAAGCTACGATTCTAGTTATTTCATCGGCAATTAAAAAAAATAACCCAGAGTTACTTGAAGCAAGGCGCAAACAGCTACCTATTTATAAAAGAGGTGAAATGTTAGCTCATATAGTTTCTTTAACTAAAAATATAGTGGTTACTGGCTCACATGGCAAAACAACTACTACATCTTTATTAGCTGCAATATTTTCTAAAACAAAATTAGACCCAACAATTATTAATGGAGGTGTGCTTAATTCATTAAAAAATTCAGCTAAACTAGGCAAGAGTGACTGGTGCATATTAGAAGCAGATGAGTCAGACGGTAGCTTTATACATGTACCACCAACCTATTCAATAGTTACAAATATTGATAGAGAACATATGGATTTTTATAAATCAATGAATGATCTAAAAAGCTTATTTATAAGATTTATAAAAAAAGTTCCTTCTTTTGGAAAATCATTCATTTGTATTGATAATAAAAATAATATTGACCTTTTAAAAAAAATTAAGATAAAAAATTATCATAATTATGGAACTAATCCAAAATCACAGTTTTATATTAAGAACATAAAACAATTAAAAGAATTTTCAGAGTACGATCTAGCAATTAAACTACCAGGAAAAAAAAAGATATTAATTAGCAACATAAAAATTCCTTTACTTGGAATTCATAACATCAGAAATTCAACAGCAGCAGCTGCAGTAGCCATAACAATTGGAATATCAAAAGAAATCATTAAAAAAGGATTAAAAGAATTTAAAGGGGTTCAAAGAAGATTTATTAAAATATTTACTTATCGTGATGTTAACTTCTATGATGATTATGCTCATCATCCTACGGAGATTAAAGAGGTTTTAAATGGTGTACGAGCAGCATATAAAAAAGAAGAAATAATCTGTATATTTCAACCTCATAGAATATCTAGACTAAAAGATCTTAAAAAAGAATTTAGTTTATCATTTAAAAAAGCTAATACTGTAATTTTGTGCCCGATACACACAGCTGGGGAAAAAATAAAATTAGGGTTTAATTATAATAATTTTGCAAAAGATATTATCAAAAATTCGAAGGTAAGATTATTTTTAGTTGATGATCAATATCAATTAGCTAAATTTATTAAAAGCTACATTTATGGAAAAAAAATAGTTATTGGGATGGGTGCTGGTACTATTTCTACATGGATGAGAGAGTTACCAAAACTAATATAATGCTAATTGAAGATATTAAAAAATATTCTAAGACAATTAATAGTAAATTTTATTTTGATTATGATTTAAAAAAAACTAATTGGTTTAATATTGGTGGTAAAACTAAAGTTTATTTTAAGCCAGAATCTCTCTCAGATTTAGTTTCATTCCTAAAAAAATTTGGCATAAAAGAAAAAATTTATGTTCTAGGTGGTGGCTCTAATACCCTTGTTAACGATGATTTATTTGATGGAATAGTTGTTAAACTAGGGAAAAATTTTTCTAATATCTCATTGCTACCAAATAATATTATTGTTGCAGGTAGTGCGTGTACAGACAAAAAGCTCTCAGAATTTGCTTTAGATAATGGAATAGGAGGTTTAGAGTTTTTAGCATGTATACCAGGAACAGTTGGAGGTGGATTAAGAATGAACGCAGGTTGTTTTAATAAAGAATTTAAAGATATACTCATTTCAATACAAGCGATTGAGAGACAGGGAAGAGTCATTACTATTCCAGCTAATAAAGTTTTATTTAAATATAGAAGTAATGATTTGCGAGATGACTTAATTTTCTTAAGTGCGTCTTTTAAAGGTGAAAAAAAAGACCAGAAAAATATTGAAAAAGACACCATTGACATGAAAAATAGAAAAGATAAGGCTCAGCCTATAAAGATTAAAACAAGTGGAAGTACATTTAAAAACCCCATTAATCAAACCAATAAAAAAGTTTGGGAACTAATTAAAGACTCTGTACCACTTGATACAAGTTTTGGAGATGCTTGCATTTCTAGCAAACACTGCAATTTTTTTATAAATAAGAAAAACGCCAGTTTCAAGGACATGATAAAATTGATAGAATTTGTTAGAGTGAGCGTTGAAAAAAAAACAGGTATTAAATTAGAAAAAGAAATTAAAATATTGGAATAGAAATGAAAAAAAAAATTTTAGTTCTTTATGGAGGGGCATCAAAAGAAAGGTTAATAAGTTTAGAAACCGGACGAGAGGTTGCCAAGGTATTAAAAAAAAATAAATATAAAGTTGCCACACATGAGCCTGATAAAGACCTACTTAAAAATATAAAAACTTACAAGCCAGATATAATATTTAATGCTTTGCACGGACAATTTGGTGAGGATGGATATATTCAAACGATATTAGAGTCTCAAAAAATTCCATACACACATTCTGGTGTAATAGCATCCTCAATAGCGATGGATAAAGAAATTTCTAAAAAAATATTTTTAAAAAATAAAATATTAACACCAAAATATATAAAATTTATATATGAAAAAAAGAAGGTGAATATTGTTAAAACAATTCAAAAAAAATTAAAATTTCCTGTTGTCATTAAACCTATAAATGAAGGTTCTAGTGTGCACGTCTACATATGTAGCAAAAACAATATAATAAAAAATCTTAAAAAGTTAAGTATTTATAAGGAAATTCTAATTGAAGAGTTTATAGCTGGGAGAGAGATTCAAGTAGCAATAATGGGAAATAAGACATTAGGTATAATTGAATTAAAACCAAAAAGAAAATTTTATGATTACGAAGCAAAATATAACCCAAAGTCAAATACCAAACATTTGATTCCAGTCAATCTAAATAAAAGAAATTTAAAAAAGATTACAGATATTGCATTGAAGGCTCATAAAGTAATTGGATGCAAAGGTGTTACAAGATCTGATTTTAAATTTTATAATGGAAAATTTTATTTATTAGAAATAAATACACAACCAGGTATGACTAAACTTTCACTTGTACCAGAAATTGCAGCCTTTAAAGGCATAAGTTTTATAAAACTAATCGAATGGATTTTAAAAGATGCATCAATTAATAGATAAAAAAAGTAGAATAATAATATATTTAATAACCTTTTTAATATTAAGCACAACAAACATTAAAGTTGTTGGAAATAATAAAAAATACTTAAGTAAAATAGATAAAGTAAATGTAACTGGGTTGTCGGTCTACGATAATCAAAAAATTGTTAATGAACTCATTAATAATTTAATTTATAAAAATATATTTAATATTAATAAAGAAGAAATTCATGAAATTATTTCTAAATATAATGTTGTGCAAGAATATAATATTAAGAAAATTTATCCCTCAAAACTAAATATAAAGATTAAACCTACACAATTTATTGCTAAAACCTTGGATAATAATAATGAACTATTGGTCGGAAGTAACGGTAAACTTATATCAAATAAAAAATATGACAAAAAATTGCCTCACATATTTGGGGAATTTAATTCTAAAAAATTTTTAAATTTTAAAAAAAATATTTATCGTTCGAATTTTAATTTTGTAGAATTTAAACATATATTTTTATATCCTTCAAATAGATGGGATATCTTAACAGTTAATGATGTTTTAATAAAATTACCAAAAAAAGATATATTGAAGTCACTTAATCTTGCTCATAAAATTATTAATAATGATAACTTTAAGTTTAACAAAATAATTGATTTAAGAATTTCCAGTCAAATAATTATAAAATAATGAATAATAAAAAATTTGAAACTTATTTTGACTGTGGTTTATCAAAAATAAGAGCAGGATCATTTGGCATAGATAATCTAAAAAATATTTTTTATGAGGAGAGTGAATTTTTTTTTAATCATTTAAATATAGAGTCTGAAATCCAAAAAATTATTATCTCATTAGAAAAAAAGACAAAAGAATATTTAGATAGTGTAAATTTAATGATTGATAGCAATAAGATGTTATCTGTAGGTATTTCAATTTCAAAAAAAATTGACGGATCCAACTTAAAAAAAGAAGATATTAAATTTTTAATACAAGATGCTAAACAGCAAGTTTTAAGAAATCACAACAATCAAAATATTGTTCATATTATTATTAAAAATTATAAAATTGATGGTATTAAATATACTCTTTTACCCAGTGATATAAAATGTAATTTAATATCTTTAGATATTTTATTTATATGCTTGCCCAAGGAAACTACTGAATATTATAAGAAAATTTTTTTTAAATTAGGAATTTCAGTTGGACAAATTTTTTGTTCTAGCTATGCAAAGTCAATAAATTACAAAAATAATTTTTCTTCAACAACCAATATGTCGTTTGTAGATATTGGGTTTAATAAAACATCTATAACCTGTTATGTTAAAGATGAAATTATTTCTTTAAGTGTTTTACCTATTGGAGGAAACCATATTACTAAAGATATAGCCAATATTTTAAAAATTAAATTAGAAAATGCAGAAAAGATAAAACTGTGCTTTGATAAAAATCAAAATTTTTTAGATGAAAAAAAAATTTCAATTGATTTAATCCAGAAAATAATTTTTGCTAGAATTGAAGAAATATTAGAACTATCTCTTAAGATAATTAAGATAAATTTAAAAGATCTAGATAAATTTAAAATGGTTTTAATGGGGAGTGGATCAGCAATATTAGATAATGAATATAAAGAAAAAATATCTTTTTCAAATAAAATTGACTTTTTAGAAGAAACTACAGATGATATATGTCGTTCTGGGTTAAAGTTAAGTAAAGCGCCAAATATGCAAGAAGTTGTATTAATCCCACAAAAATACAAAAAAAAGGGTTTTTTTGAAAAATTATTTCACCGCTTTTAGGTAAAATAGTATTTTCTCGTAACATTTCTTGTTTTTCTAAATTTGTAACAAGAATTTATAAGTTTCCATGTCAGTTTTAAACCAAAAAACAATTAATCATAATATAAGTCTCAATGGTGTTGGTTTGCATAGCGGCTTAGTAGCAAATCTGATGATTAAACCAGCTGAACCAGATACAGGAATAGTTTTTAAAAGAACTGACATTAAGAATAATAACATCATAATTCCAAATATTTTTAATGTAAGTAGTGCGATTTTTTGTACAACAATTTCAAATGAGCATGGAGCAAGTGTCTCAACAATAGAGCATTTAATGGGAGCTTTATATGGAATGGGAATTGATAATGCATTTATTGAAATTGACAATCAAGAAGTTCCTATTTTAGACGGCTCAGCAAAACTATTTATTGACGCCATATTAAAAGTTGGAATTAAAAATAGTGAAGCACCCATTAAAATTATTAAAATTGAAAAAAATATAAAATTTATTGATGGAAAAAAAACAATCTCTATAGAACCTAGCAAAATTAGTTTAGATATAGATTTTGAACTTAAGTATGACAATGATTTAATAGGCACTCAGAGAAACGTGGTTAAAGTTTATGAGTCTGATTTAACGGATATATATAACTCTAGAACATTTTGTCTTTTTGAAGATATAGATAAGTTAAAAGAGATGGGCTTAGCAAAGGGAGGGAATCTTGAAAATGCTATAGTTATTAAAGGAGATAAAATTTTAAATGAACAAGGGCTTAGAAATGAAAAAGAATTTGTTAATCATAAAATCTTAGATTGTATGGGGGATCTTTATTTAGCAGGCTATAAAATTATTGGTAAAATAGTATGTTCACAAGGAGGACATAAACTTACAAATCAACTACTTAGAAAAGTTTTTCAAGATAAAGAAAATTTTTCTTTATTAGAGATCAAAGAAAAAAATTTACCTCATGCTTTTGTTAACAAAAGCCATTTAAGATCTATTGCATAAGTACACTTTGTTATATAAATAACAGTAATATCCCAATGAAATTTATTTACAAATTAATAGTTATAATTATTTTTATTAATTTACTATCCTGCTCAAAGGATGAAAAAAAAATTGATAACATTCAAGAAACAGATCAAGAGCTAGAAATGATTTCAACTTATAGAGAGGGTCTTGAAAATTTGAAAAAAGGAGACCCATATTATGCTGCAATTAAATTTATTGAGTCAGAAATGTTATATCCTCAATCTATATGGGCACCAAAGTCAGCAATAATGGCATCGTACTCATATTATCTTCAAAATTATTACGTAGAAGCAATTGGTAATTTGGAAAGATATTTAGAAACATATCCAAATAATAAATTTGAAATCTATGCTCATTTTTTGATAGCTACATGTTATTATGAAATGATTGTAGATGAAAAAAAAGATATAAAACCTTTAGTCGAAGCTAAAAAAAAATATAATTTTATTATATCCAATTACCCGAAAACAGATTTTGCGCAAGACTCAAAATTTAAAATAGATTTAATTAATGATATTTTAGCATCAAAAGAAATGTATATTGGAAGACATTATTTAAAAAAGGAAAAATGGATAGCAGCAATTAATAGATTTAAAATAATATTAGATGATTATGAAACAACAATTTATGCTGAAGAAGCCATCCATAGATTAGTCGAAATTTATTATTATTTAGGTTTATCAAGTGAGTCCAAAAAGTACGCAAGTCTTTTAGGTTATAATTATTTGTCTGGAGAGTGGTATGAACAAACATATATAATTTTTAATAAAGATTACTCGAAAAAAAAAATAAAAAAAATAAAAGAAAAAAAGGGAATAAAATCAATATTTAAAAAACTATTTTAATTTGATGAAAAATAATTTGACAAAAAAAAATTATTTAGAAAAAATTAAATTAATAATTGAATATAATAAAAACTATTATAACCAAAATAAATCTTTAGTTACCGATGAAGAATATGATTTTTTAAAAAAGGAAGTAATTAACCTTGAAAAAAAATACAAATTTCTAAACAATAAAAATTCCCCCTCCCAAACCGTAGGATTTAAACCTTCAAAAAACTTTAAAAAGGTAGAGCATAAAGTGCCTATGCTTTCATTGGGAAACGCATTTGATGAAGAAGATTTAAAAAATTTTGAAAAAAAAATAGTAAATTTTTTGAGCTTAAATAATTCAGATAATATCGAATATAGTGCAGAGCCAAAAATTGATGGCATTTCAGCATCATTAATTTATTTTAAGGGAAGCTTTGTCAAAGGTCTTTCTCGTGGAGACGGAAAAGTAGGAGAGGATATAACTCAAAATCTAAAAACAATTAAAGATATTCCAAGTCTTATTACAACTAAAAACTTTCCAGCAGAGATAGATATCCGTGGAGAAGTTTTTATTGAAAATAAAGATTTTAAGAAAATAAATGAAAAATTTGCAAATCCCAGAAATGCTGCCTCTGGATCTTTAAGGCAAAAAGATCCAAAAATAACAAGCAAGATTCCGCTAAAATTTATTGCATACACTTATGGCTATGCACAAAATATAAATATTAAAAATCAAACAGATTTTCTTGATAATTTGAATTTATGGGGTTTCAAAATCAATCCTTTAAATAAAAAAATTAAAGGTATACAAAATTTAATTTTAAACCATAAAAGTTTAGAGGAAAAAAGAAAAGAAATGGCCTTTGATATTGATGGCATTGTTTATAAAGTTAATAGTTTTGATTTGCAAAAAAGATTAGGGTCTGCTGCTAATGCACCAAGGTGGGCTATTGCACACAAATTTTCTGCTAATAGCTCGGTTTCAGAAATAATAAATATTGAAATCCAATTGGGCAGAACGGGTGCACTAACACCTGTTGCCAAAATAAAACCAGTTAATATTGGAGGTGTAATAGTCTCAAATGCGTCGTTACATAATGAAGATGAGATAATAAGAAAAGATATAAGAATTGGAGACACAGTTACAATTGAAAGAGCAGGAGATGTAATTCCACATGTAGTTCTAGTTGATTTCAAAAAAAGAGACAAAGATTCAAAAAAATTTTTATTTCCAAAAAAATGTCCATCTTGTGGAAGCAAAACTGTTAAAGACTTTAATGAAACCACAAAAAAACAAGATGCCGTAAGAAGGTGTATTAGTGAAGGGTACGAGTGTGAAAAAATTGCTATCGAAAAAATTAAACATTTTGTTTCAAAGGAAGCTTTTAATATAGATGGGTTTGGTAAAAAAATTGTAGAAAATTTTTGGAATTTAAAATTAATTAAATTACCCCAAGATATTTTTAATCTAAATTATGATAAGATAGAAAACTTAGATGGATGGGGAAAACTATCAATTTCAAATTTAAAATTTTCAATAGAGCAAAAAAAACAAATCTCACTTGAAAGATTTATATATTCCTTGGGCATTAGACACATTGGACAAGAAAATGCAAAACTTATAGCAGGACATGTAAAATCATCAAAAAATTTTATTAAACTAAGTGAAAGAAAAAATATCGAAAATTTATTACTTATCGATGGTATCGGAGAAACTCAAATTAGTTCAATTAAAACCTTTTTTTTAAATAAAACAAATTTAAAAGTTCTTTCTGATTTGAATAAAGAACTTTCTATTTCTAATACTATTCCGATAAATAAAGATGGATTGTTAAAAAATAAAACATTTATGCTCACGGGTAAATTAAATGGTATTAGTAGAGCTGAAGCTAAGTCCTTAATTGAAACAAATTCAGGTAAAATAATTAGCAATGTTAATAAAAAACTTGATTTTATAATTGTAGGAGAAAAACCTACTATAAAAAAAATTAATTCTGCTAAAGATTTTGGAACGAAAATTATAAACCAGCAAGAATGGCTGATAATGCTAAATAAGACTAGCTAGCCATGTTCTTTCTTTTTTATTTAATGAGCTCGAATATTGTGCATAAACACTCATGTGATATTTAAATAAATATTCCTTCTCACTTTTATTAAGTAGATCATTGTTTATTAAATCTTTTTCAATAGGAGCCAATGTTAAGTTCTCAAAATGAAGGGTATTCATAGTTTGTTTTACATAAATTAAATTTTCTATTCTAATTCCAAAATGATTTTTCTTATAAAAACCTGGCTCATTACTTAGAACCATTCCTTTTTTAATTTCGATAGAATTATATTTAGATATAGATTGTGGGCCTTCATGAACATTAAGAAAAAATCCTACACCATGACCTGTACCATGAGCATAATCTAAGCCATCTTTTTTTAAGAATTTTCGTGCTCTTAAGTCTATTTTTTTTCCAGTATTGTCTCTTTTTAAGTTTGTTTGAGCCACTGCAATATGACCCTTTAATACTTTAGTAAAAATATCTTTTATACTTTGTTTTTGTGATGAAAAACAAATTGTTCTAGTAACATCGGTAGTTCCATATTTGTATTGACCACCTGAATCACATAAAAAAATATCATTTTTTTTTATTACTTTTGTTGATTTTTTCGTTGCTTTATAATGAACAATAGCTCCATTAGCTCCTGTACCAGCGATAGTATTAAAACTAGGAAATAAATAACTTTTATCTAATTTTCTAAATTTTTCTAATTTACTTTGAGCATTAATTTCTGTTAATTTTTTTTTATTTTGGCATTTTATCCAGTAAATAAATTTAGTTAACGCAAGTCCGTCTGCTATATGAGCATTAATTATATGTTTTAACTCAAATTTATTTTTAACAGATTTCATAATATAACAAGGGTCTTTATTAAGCTTAATATTAAATAGTTTATTTATAAGATTTTCGTTTGAAACTGAGCAGGTAGAGGAATCTATACAAAAATTATCACCTTTTAATTTATGGATTACTTTAAAAAAATCTTCATAAGTGCAAAAGGTAAATTTTTTATAATTTTTTTGCTTTTTAATTCCTTGAATTTTTTTTGGACATGAAAAAAAATATATTTTTCTTTTATTTGTTAAAATAATTTTACAATTAGGTAATGGGCTGTGAGGGTTATCACCACCTCTTATATTTAATAGCCAGGCAACATTTTCTGGAGCACTAATAAAAATATTATTTATACTCTTAGATTTCATTATCTTTATTAATCTGTTAATTTTTGAATTCATATTTTCACCAGTGATTCTGTCATTTAAAGAATAAAAAGAAACAACCATCTTTTTTTTTTTAATTTTAAAAATTTTATCTATTAAATTTTCGTTAATAGGTAATAAATTACAAGTATTACTAAATTTTTTTTTAAGATCTGAGCTTGTAAATAGTTCTGGATCAAAACCTATTAATAATTTTTTTTTAATATTATTTAAAATTTGTTTTAGAGAAATTTTTGGTATTTCTAGTACTTTAAAATATTTACCAGACTGAATTTTAGCTTGGATACTATATCTTCCATCAACGAATAAATAATTTTTGTTTTTTAAAATAATTGCAAAACCTGCGGAACCAGTAAAGTTTGTAATCATTTCTAATCTATTTGGCGATGAGTGCTCAGAAAAATATGCATCATTTTTAGGTATTATATATCCATCTAAATTATTTAATTTTATTAATTTTCTTAATTTTATAATTTTTTGATTAATCATTTAATTCTTTTCTGATACCTGATCCAACCAGGACTTCTTGCACTTTCATCAATTTCTAAGTCTTGGTTAAACTCAAAATCATCATCATCTTTAGTATCATCAAAAAATGAATTTTTTTCTAAAAATTTTTCTGGTAACTCTTCAATAAACCTGGAGGCCATACTATCAATCCAATTACCTTGATAAAATCTATTCATAGCAAAAGATATTAGAGCTTTCTTTTTTGCCCTAGTAATGCCGACATAAGCCAATCTTCTTTCTTCTTCCAAACCATTTTGACCTTTTTCTTCTATTGATTTTTGATGTGGGAATAGACCCTCTTCCCAGCCAGGTAGAAAAACAACATCAAATTCAAGACCTTTTGACCCATGCATAGTCATCATATTAATTTTTTCTCCATCCCAATCCTGGTCAATTGAGGTTGCTAGCGCTACATGTTCTAAAAAATTCTCAAGTCCATCAAATTCCTTCATAGCACTCAAAAGTTCTTTAATATTCTCCAATCTGTTTTCGTTCTCTAAATCTTTTTTATTTTTAAGCATTGCCGAATAACCAGACTCATCTAGAATTAATTGTAACAATTTAACATGATTAATCTTTTTTATATTAATATCATTTCTCCATTTATCCATCAAAAATAAAAATGAGTTAAGGCCAATTTTTGTTTTTGGTTTAATCAAATTTTGTTGAATTAATTTTTTTGAGGCAACTTCTAAACTTAAGGAATTTTTATTTGAAAATTGATGTATTAGTTTTACAGAACTTTCTCCAATTGATCTTTTTGGATTATTTACTATTCTATCAAATGCTAAATCATCTTTTGGTTGATGAATTAATCTTAAATAAGCGACACAATCTTTAATTTCTGCTCTTTCATAGAATTTTGTTCCACCTAAAATTCTATAAGGTAGTCCAATTTTTAAAAACCTTTCTTCAAATTCTCTTGTTTGAAATATAGCTCTGACTAAAATTGCAATATTATTAAATGAATATTTTTTTTTTAGTTTTTTTTCTATTTCATCAGAAATTCCTGTAGCTTCATCTTTTCCATTTTTGAAACAATTAAGTTTAACAAGATCACCTTCTTCCATCGTAGTTTTTAAAGTTTTTCCAACTCTATTTTGATTATTTGCAATCAAATTAGAAGCAACAGATAAAATATTTTGAGATGATCGATAATTTTCTTCTAATCTTATTACTTTTGAATTTTTATAAACTTGATCAAATTCTAAAAAATTTTTTATTTCTGCACCACGCCAACTATAAATAGATTGATCATCATCACCAACACAACAAATATTTTTATGTTTTTCTGACAACAAATAAAGCCATCTACTCTGAATATAATTTGTATCTTGGTATTCATCTACAAGTATATATTTAAAATTATTTGAGTAAATTTCTCTTATATCTAAATTTGCCTCTAAAATTTTAACAACATGGAGAATCAGATCACCAAAGTCACAAGCATTCAAATCTAATAATTTCTGTTGATAGATTTTGTAAAGAGGTAATATAGTTTTTTCATATATATCGTTTTTATTAAAAATAACATCGTTAGGATAAAAACCTTTATTTTTCCATCTATCAATAATTGATAAGATGTACTTAGGCGCTAACTGTTTTATATCTATATTTTCAGATTTACAAATATTCTTGATTAATCGCACTTGATCATCAGTATCTATGATTGTAAAATTAGATGTTAATCCAGCGGCAGGCGCATGCTTTCTTAATAATTTTGCACAAATTGAATGAAATGTTCCAAGCCATGATAAACCTATAGCTTCAGAATTAAGTATTGTGCTCACTCTATTTTGCATTTCTTTAGCAGCTTTATTTGTAAAAGTTACAGAAAGTATCTGATTTGGGAATGCTTTTTTTTCTTTAATAATATGTGCAATTCTAGATGTAAGAACTTTAGTTTTTCCAGAACCTGCTCCAGCGACGATAAGTAAAGGCCCATCCAAGTGTGAAACGGCCTCTTTTTGTGCTTTGTTTAGGTTATTTAAATATTCGGAGTTTATCATTTTTAAATATTCATTATAAGCTTATTAAATCTCAAAAGAAAATATGAAACAAAAAAACATCAAAAATCTTGTTAAATATTTTAATACTTTAGTTGAAAATACATTATTCAAACTTAAAGATAAAACAAATAATTTTTCTAGGAAAAAATCTATAATTAAATATTTTAATACTTTAGTTGAAAATACATTATTCAAACTTAAAGATAAAACAAATAATTTTTTTAGTAAAAAATCTAAAATTAGTAATTTCAATAAACTTATAATAACTTTTATTTCTTTATTGTTTTTTTATCTGTTTTATTTGTCTATACCAACCTTATATAATAAAACGTGGGTACAAAATACAATTGAAGATAAATTATTCAAAGAATTCAAAATAAACTTTAGCATATCCTCTAACATTTCTTATAATATTTTACCAAAGCCACATTTTTTAATTAAAGATTCTAAAATATTTAAAGATGGCGCGGAAAAAACAACCTCACTATCAGAAATTAAAAATCTAAAAATATTTATAAGTCAAAAAAAATTTTTAAATAAAGAAAAAATGCATATCAACAAGGTAACGATAAATAAAGCAAATTTTTCATTATTAAGTAAAGACTTTAAGTTATTGAATAATGCAAGTAATAATAGGTTTTCAAATAAAAAGATTAATATAAGTAATAGTAATATTTTTTATAAAGATGACGAAAATAAAACTATTGCAATCATCAAAATATCAAAAGCATCATTTTTTTTTGATAAATTAAAAAAAATAAATTTATTTGATTTGAAGGGCGAGGTTTTCAATATACCTTTTTCTTTTGATTTAAATAAAGATATTTATTCTTCAAAAAAAAAAGAAATCCATATTAGCGCAAATAAATTGAAACTAAATATCCTTAATGATTCTAAAAAAGAAAATGGAAATTTAATCAAAGGAACAAATATTATTTCAGTTCTTAATTCTAAAATTTATACAGAATATAAACTTGAAGATGGGTTGATTAAATTTAAGTCTATTAACTCTAGAATACAAAACTCCAAAATTAATTACAAAGGAATTATGTCAATTAATCCGTTTGATCTTAATTTAGATATAAATTTAGAAAATTATAAATTATCAAAACTATTAAATATTAACTCAATCATAGGTGAATTTATTAAAACCAACGCACTATTTAATGAAAATATCAGTGTAAGCTCTTCTGTTTCTTCGAAATCTAGCTTTAAGGAAGAAATATTTGATACATTCAATATTAATTTTAATATTGTAAATGGAAAAATAAATTTTGATAAAACAAAATTAACTAAAAAAAAAATAGGTTTTTTAAATATAAATAATAGTAACTTATTTTTTGAAAATGATAACTTAATTTTAAATACTGATATTTTAATTGATATTAAAAATTTTAATAATCTATATTCTTTTTTTCAAACCAGCAAACAATTCAGAAAACCAATAGAAAAAATTTTTATTAATTTAGATTATA
>Ga0307986_10000722_pt1 | contig 24266 bp, 18 predicted proteins | sample EllFjometageno82_FD_203170 | JGI IMG/M metagenome (GOLD analysis project Ga0307986, IMG submission 203170) | Marine microbial communities from Ellis Fjord, Antarctic Ocean - #82 | ecosystem: Environmental > Aquatic > Marine > Unclassified | place: Southern Ocean | collected 2014-10-09 | reverse complement strand
GGTAAAGTAAATCCAACTCAATCTGAAGCCGTAACAATGGTTTGTGTAAAAGTGATAGGAAACCACAACGGGATAACAATGGCAGGTTCTCATGGTCACTTTGAGTTGAATGTTTTCAAGCCATTAATAATTCATAATATTTTACAATCTATTGAAATTATGTCCGACTCCTCAAAAACTTTTGCCCTATACTGCGTCAGGGGGATAAAAGCGGATAAAAAAAGAATTAAATATTTATTAGATAATTCTTTGATGCTTGTGACAGCCCTTACGCCAAAAATTGGTTACGATAAAGCAGCAAAAATTGCAAAAAATGCTCACAAGAACGGAACAACCTTAAAAGAAGAGGTTGTTAAAGCCGGGGTTCTTTCTGAAAAAGAATATAACAAAATAATGAATCCTATGTCGATGACTAAACCAAAATAATTTATTTAAAAATATTTTTTAAAATATCTATTTAATTTTAATTCATCAAAGATATTACTAATAGAGTCTAAAACTATCTCATTCTCAAATTTTTCTTGGTAATTTTTAATTTGCTCACCAGAATAGTTTTTATTATTGTATGATAATTTCTCAAAAACTACTTTTGATTTTAAAGGTATTAAAAAACCAGATATTTTAATCTCATTATAATCAGACTTTTTATATTTAACTTTTTTAATCAAACTAAAATGAATTTTTTTATTTTTACCAAACTCAAATATTGTAGCATCAAAAAATATATCTTTTTTTTTTCCTACAATAAAATCTTTAAATAAAATGTTTCCATTTTTAAATGTTACATTCCCCTCAAAAAAAGATTTGAAATTAAATGAGCCATTAATTTTTTTTATTAGGTTTGATCTATCAATGTCAGTTGGAAAGTATTTTTTCTCAAATATAAAGAATAATTTTTTTATATCGAAAATTCTTGGTTGGAAATTTATGTTCAGTAAAAAGTTTGGCTTAAAGCTTATGTATCCATCTAGGGATGAATTTATTAAATTATTTCTAACGAACCCTTTGTTTATTTTTATATTTTCATCTTGTGTAAAGTCTAATTGAAAAAAATTATTAAATACCTCTAAATTAATTAATCCTTGGGAAATATTGATATTGCCTTTATTCTCAAACGAAACATCACTCATTATGTCAAGTGCTGGTATTTTGAGGGATATATTATTTTTTTGGTCTTTATTGATCTCGAGATGAAAAAATATTTTATGATTTAGAAAAATGCCATTAATAGTCAACCTATTTTTATTTTTAGTAGGATTTATTTCAATTATATTATTATTAATTTCAAAAAGTTTTTTATTATTTTGAATCATTATAAAATTACTTTTTTTAAACATTATTTTTGTTTTATTTGTTTTAATAAAATTAAATAAATGGTGCAGTTTTTTAATATCAACCTTGAATATACCGCCCGTTATCAAAAGCTTATTGTGATTAAGTTTTTTATAATTCAAAATATTTTTTTTATTTAGAATTATATCGATCTCGCTTTTTTCGATCTTTAAAATTCCTGTCTTTAAAATTAAATTATTTGCACTTATTCGAAGTCTGGGTGATGGAAATATTATATATTTAATTTTTGAAATATTTTCAATATCTATATTATTATTTTTAAAATTTTCTATAATCAATTTATCAGAATAATTAAATAGTTTCGGAATAGCAAAATACACGTTTAGTGTTATGAAAAAAAATATAAGTGTGTAAGAGGTAATTTTAAAAATATTTTTCTTCTTAAAGACAAAACTTAAATTATTTAATTTTTTAATCATTTATAATGCTTAAATAAGTAGTATATAGTTTAGCAACACAATTATGGATTCTATAAATAAATTATTAGAAAATTTAAACAAGGAACAAAAAGAAGCTGTACTAAGTACAGAAGGACCTAATTTAATTGTTGCTGGCGCTGGTTCTGGCAAAACCAGAGTTTTAACTACTAGATTAGCTCATATCATTAACTCCAAAAAAGCTTGGCCAAATCAAATCCTATGCGTGACTTTTACCAACAAAGCATCCAAAGAAATGCAAAGCAGAGTACTCAAGTATGTAAGTGAAAAATCCACAGCTGTACCTTGGCTTGGTACTTTTCACTCTATTAGCGTTAAGTTCTTACGAAGACATGCGGAGGCAATTGGTTTGAAGGGAAATTTTACTATTATAGATACCGATGATCAGAAGAAAATAGTCAGAAATATTTCTAAGGCTGAGGATATTGATGTAAAAAAAATAACTCCACAATTCATTCTTTCATTTATTGATAAATGGAAAAACAAAGGTTTACTACCTGAGGATATAAAGGAAGAAAAATTCACAGGTTTAGAAAAATCAATTTTTAGAGTGTATAAAATTTACCAATCAAAAATTAGAGATTTAAATGCCTGTGATTTTGGAGATCTTATTTTGTACTGCGTAAAATTATTTGAAAACAATTCTGATATTAGGCAAATTTATAATAATAATTTTAAATATATTCTGGTAGATGAATTTCAAGATACTAATTTTATTCAAAATAAATGGTTAAATCTATTGGTCAATAAAAATCAAAATATTTGTTGTGTTGGAGATGATGATCAATCTATTTATAGTTGGAGAGGCGCAGAAATTAAGAATTTTTTAACATTTGATACCATTTATAAAGATTGCAAAATTTTTAAATTAGAACAAAACTATAGATCTACTAAAAATATATTAGAAACAGCTTCTACCTTAATTTCTCATAATACCGGGAGAGTAGAAAAAAAACTTTGGTCATCAGCTCAGCAAGGTGAAAAGGTCAAACTTAACTGCTACCAAACTGGCAGGGAAGAAGCAGAGGCCATAAGTGATATAGCCGAAAAAAAATTAAAAAATAAATATTCATTAAATAATGTAGCTATTCTTGTTAGAGCAATTTATCAGACAAGAGAATTTGAAGAAAGATTTCTTAAAGTTGGTTTGGGTTATAGGGTTTTAGGAGGTACAAAATTTTATGAAAGAGCTGAGGTTAAAGATGCAGTTTCATATTTACGAATTATAAATCAAAAATATGATGATCTGGCTTTAGAGAGAGTAATTGGAAGTCCGCGAAAAGGTATTGGGGAAAGTACACTTAATCAACTGCATAATTTTGGTCGTCAAAATAAATTGTGTTTAGAAGATTCTATTAAAAAAAATTTAGAGACAGATAATCTAAAACCTAAAATGAAAACAAGTCTAACTCAATTGACTAAAATGATAGACAAATGGAGATTAGACTCTAATACGCACAAACATTACGATCTTTTAAAAATTGTACTAGATGAATCTGGCTACAGTGAAATGCTTAAAAATAAAAAGGATATTGAAAATGAAAATCGTCTTGAAAATATAAAAGAGTTGCTACGCGCTATGCATGATTATGACGATCTACAATCTTTTCTGGAACATGTCGCACTTGCCACTTCTATTGATAAGGAGTGGGAGGGAGAAAAAATCAATTTAATGACTATGCATGCAGCAAAAGGATTAGAATTTGATGTAGTTTTTTTACCAGGTTGGGAAGAGGGTCTATTCCCTCATCAAAAATCCCTAGAAGAAAAAGGCGATTTGGCTCTAGAAGAAGAGAGAAGACTAGCATATGTGGGAATAACAAGAGCCAAAAAAGAAGCATATTTATCTTTTGCAATGAAAAGATCCTATCACGGTGAATGGATGGATGCTTTACCCTCAAGATTTGTTAACGAGATACCTGATGAAAATGTTGAAAAAAATGAAATAAATATTAATGAAGAGGCGGAACAAGACTTTGAATTTAATCAAGATGTTAGTATTGATTATGAGAGCGAGTATAAAAGTCCGGGCTGGGAGAGATATAAAAAAAATAAAATGTTAAGATGGAAAAAATAAAAAAATTAAGACAACTTTTTAAACAATTTAATCTTGACGGTTACATTGTACCAAAAAATAATAATTTTTTTGGCGAGTATGTATCTGCTCCAGAAGATAATTTGAAATATATTTCAAATTTTACTGGTTCTGCTGGCTTTGCAGTTATTCTTAAAGATAAAAATTTTATGTTTGTCGATGGTAGGTATACTACTCAAGCTGCTATTCAATGTGGAAAAAATTATAAAGTTTGTATGATTCCTGGGGAATATCCATTCAATATTTTTAATAATAAAAATTTAAATTTAGGCTTTGATCCAAGATTACATACTGAAAATTCATTAGATAGGCTTTTTGGAAACTCTTTTATTAAGCTAAAACCAGTTAATAAAAATTTAATAGATTTACTATGGAAACGAAAAAAAAACTTAAGTATAAAACCTTTTTATCTAATTAAAGATCAAAATGCTGGAGAAAAATTTGAGAGTAAATTATCTAAGCTCTGTAAACTAATTGTATTAACTAAAGCTGATTATCTTTTTACTACAGCTTCTGAAAACATAGCGTGGTTGTTAAATATAAGAGGAAGTGATACAGAGTATTCTCCTTTGCCAAACTCCCATGCTTTTATTAGTAAAAATAAGGAAGTAATTTTCTTCTGTAATTTAAAAAAAATAAATAAACCTTTAAAATTAAAATTAAGTAAAAAAATTAAAATTTATGACTTTGACCAACTCCCAAATTTTATTTTAAACTTATTAAATAAAAAAATATTAATTGATGTATTGACCTGTTCTGTGTTTTTTAAAACACTTATTATTAAAAATAATTTAGTAATAAAAAAACAAGACCCTATCTATTTTTTAAAATCTTTAAAAAATAAAATTGAAATTAAAAATTCAATAAAATCTCATATATATGACGGTGCAGCATTAACTAAGTTTATATTCTGGCTACAAAATAATTTTAAAACAAAAAAAATTACTGAGATTTCTGCGCAAGAAAAATTATTAGAATTTAGAAAAAAAAATAAATTATTTTACTCTCTTAGCTTTCCAACTATTTCAGGAACTGGTCCTAATGGAGCGATTATCCATTACAAAGCTGAAAAAGAAAGTAATCGTCTACTAAAAAAAGGAGATGTTTATTTAGTAGATTCTGGTGGTCAATATTTATACGGAACTACTGATGTAACACGTGCTCTTTCTATTGATGTAAAAAATCATAAAATCAAAGAAATATTCACGAGGGTTCTTAAGGGGCATATAGCAGTATCTTCTTATGCACTTAACCAAAACTCGAATGGAGACAAAATAGATCGTGTTGCAAGAAAACCTCTGAAGGATATAAATTTAGATTATCCTCATGGAACAGGACACGGTGTTGGTTGTTTTTTGAACGTGCATGAGGGGCCTCAGGGGATTTCAAGGGGCAATAAAGTTAAGTTTAAAGAAGGTATGATAACTTCTAACGAGCCTGGCTTTTATAAAAAAAATCACTTCGGAATAAGAATAGAAAACTTAATCTATGTTAAAAAAATTAAAAATAAATTAAAATTTATTGAGTTAACTCTAGCTCCGATTGACAAATCTCTAATTTTAAAAAAACTCCTAAATTCTTCTGAAAAAAATTGGTTAGATGCATATCATCAAAGAGTATTTAATAATTTGAAGCAATTTATGAATAAATTTGAATTAACCCAGCTTGAACAAGCCTGTTCAAATATTTAAAAGTTTATACCAACTATTTTCAGAAATAATATCTACACCTAATTCTTTAGCTTTTTCTATTTTTGATTTTGTAGGTTTACTATTTCCTGTAACGAGTATACTTAATTTTTTTGATATTGAACCGAGCACTTTACCACCATTTTCTTCTACTAAAGATTTTGCTTCTGACCTACTAATTTTTTCAAAACCACCCGTAAACATTATTGTTTTACCGCTCAATTTTCCATTTTTGTTTTGAATTTTAGAATCTTCTATTTTTAGGTGTTTAACTAAAGATAATATAATTTCATTATTTGATCTATTAGAAAAGAATTCTTCTAAAGATTTTAATTGCGCTAATCCGATTCCATCTAACTCTGAAATATTTTTTAATATATTTTTTCGTTTTGATGTACTAAAAAGTTCTAAGAATTTTTTAATAGATCTGAAAAAATTTCCAAGTAATTTTGCATTTTCTTGTCCTATATGTCTAATTCCAATAGAATAAATAAATTTATCAAGTAGAATATTTGACGAATTTTTTATAGCTGTTTGTAAATTATTAACTGAAAGCTGGCCCCAACCTTCTAAATTAATAATTTTTTTGTAATTTAAGTTATAAATATCAGCAGGTAATTTTATTAATTCTAATTCCCAAAATTGGTCTATAACTTTTTTTCCTAAACCATCTATATTAAATGCATCTTTAGACACAAAGTGTTTTAATTTTTCTTTTGCTATATGTTTACATTTATATTCTCTATCGAGACATCTTCTGACAGCATCAACTTTTTTGGTATTAATGTTTATTTCTTTTAAAGTTTCAGACCCGCATGAAGGGCATTTAGTTGGAAAAATAAATTTCTTTAAATCTTTTTCCCTTTTTTTTAGATCCACCGAAACTACTTGTGGAATTACATCTCCCGCTCTTTGAATGCTTACATAATCTCCTATTCTAATATCTTTCCTCATTATTTCCTCCTCATTGTGGAGGGTTGCGTTGGAAACAACTACGCCTCCCACTGTTACAGGTTCAACTTTTGCTACAGGCGTAAGTGCACCTGTTCTGCCTACCTGAATAACTATATTTTTAATTCTCGTTGTTGCTTTAATTGATGAAAATTTATAAGCAATTGCCCATCTTGGAGAATTAGACGTATTACCCAGTCTTGTTTGCAGCTGTAGTTCATTAATTTTTACAACCAACCCATCAATGTCATAATCTAGGGTTGATCTGATCTTTTCTATTTTATTATACTGACTTTCTATTTCAGAAATATTTTTGGCTAAATAGTTGTGAGTGTTAATATTAAATCCCCATTCTTGAATTTTTTTCAGAAACAGAGATTGATTTTTAAAAGTTAATGATTCTATTTCACCAAAACCATAGGCAAAAAATTGTAATGGTATTTTTGAAGTTTTATCAGGGTCTTTTTGCCTCAAGGAACCGCCTGCTGCATTTCTAGGATTTGCGAATTTATCTTTTATTTTTTCAAAGTCTTTTTTCCCAATATAAACCTCGCCTCTAATTTCTATAATTTTTGGAATATTTTTTCCTATAAGTTTTTTAGGTATTTGCTTTATAGTTTTAAGATTTTCAAGAATATCTTCTCCTGTCTCACCATCTCCTCTGGACAAGCCTCTAACTAAAAACCCATCCTTGTATGTAAGTGAGGCTGAAATACCATCTATCTTTGGCTCTATAGAAAAAGTAAAATTTAAATCTATATTATTTAAATAATTATTAATTTTTTTTACAAAATCTTCTAGATCATTTTTATCAAAAGCATTAGCTAGTGACAACATTGGTTTAGAATGTTTTATTTTGTTAAATTTTGACGAAGGTTTAAAACCGATATTATCATTGATTGAATCATATTTTTTTAAGAAAAAATTATTCTTCTCCAGCTCAATAATTTCTTTTTTTAGTTTATCGTACTGACGATCTGATATAGTCGGTGCATCTTCGTCATAATAAAACTTGTTGTGTTTTTTTATTAACTTAATTTTTTCAAGATATTTTTTAGTTGTATCATCTTTTTTTATAGACATTTAAATTTGACTACTTTAGTATTTTTTTAATGGTTCTTTTTATTAATCCATAATCTTTTTTTATTTCAGATTTCTTTGGTATTTTATAAGATTTATTTAAAACTTTATAAGACCTTGCATACCATTCACTTGAATTGTAGTTATAGCCTAAAATAGTTGCTGCTATTTTTGCCTCTTCTACTAAACCAACTGTATAGTAAACTTCAACAAGCCTATGCAGTGCTTCTTCTACAAACACAGTCTCAGAATATTTTTGGGTAATATATTTTAATCTATTGATTGCAGGTATCCATTTTTGGGTATTAATATAAAATTTAGCAATATACAATTCTTTTGCAGCAAGTTGATTATTTATCAAGTCTAATTTAAATTTTAAATCTATCGCATACTCTGTATTAGGATAAGTCCTTAAAAAAAAATCTATTTTATCTTTTGATTTATTGAGTGGATTAACATCTTTTCTTTCATCTAATATTTGTTCATACAATGTAATTGCCATTAGGTAGTGGGCATAAGCTATATTTTTATCAGCAGGGTACTTGCTGACGAACCTTTCTAGATTGATAGTGGTTTCACTATAAAAGTTTATTAAATATAAACAATAACTGGCCATTAAGGATGCTTTTGCAGAAAATTCAATTCTTGGCAAAATGTACTCTGCTTCGGTAAATTTTTTAGAAGCAAAAAAATAATTGCCTTTGTTCATTTCTTTTACAGCTTCTTCATAAATTTTAAAAGACTCACTTTTGTCGGGTGGTGTATTGTTTATTTCTATATTTTTTTTTGAACACGATACAAATAAAAAAATTACTAAGATTGAATAAAATAAATTTTGATACATCGCTTTACTCATATCAAATTTAATTAATCAGGTAAATTTTTTAAAAACTAAGCGTTTACGGCCAGCTTATTTGCCGGTGTTTTAAAATATGTTTTGTCTAGAACAGACTTTTCTAACTCAATTATGGCATAATTTGTTTTATCTTCAAAAAAAGCTCTGAGAAACATATTACTCAAACTATGTCCACCTTGGGTACATTTTACACTTCCAAGCATACGATGTCCCGATAATAGAAAATCACCTGCCAGATCTAAAATTTTATGATTAACAAATTCTTTATCATTTCTAAGACCTCCAGGATTTAAAATTTTATCTTCTTTTATTACTACTGCATTTTCTAATGACCCACCTTTAGCTAGGCCAATTTTTTTAATTTTTTCTATATCTTCATACAAACAAAACGTTCTTGAAGTGTATACGTCTGTTAAATCATTTTTAGTAAAATTAATTTCATTAGTTTGAGTACCTATTATGTTGTTAGAATAAACTAACTGAAATTCAACTTTTAATCCATCAACATTAGGTTCTATAGAAATTTTTCTTTCATTGTCTTTTAGTTCAAATTTTTTTTTAATTCTTAAAAATTTTCTTTTTGCATCTAAATTTCTGAGTCCAGCTCGCTTAAGAGTTTCTACAAATTCTTTTGAGGATCCATCCATAATCGGAACTTCAGCATTGCTAATTTCTATTAACGCATTGTCTACGCCGATAATATAAAGAGCAGCTAACAAATGTTCTACTGTAGACACGCTAGTGCCAAATTCATTTTTAAGAGTTGTGCAGAGTTTTGCAGAGGACACATTCTTAAAATTAGCTTTTATAATATTGTTTTTTTTAAGATCAGTTCTCTTGAAAACTATTCCGAAGTTCTCAGCCGCAGGGAGTATTCTAACTTCAGTTTCTAAACCGCTATGCAACCCTACGCCTTTGAATGAAGTTTCTGATGAGATTGTTTTTTGAAAAATGCTAAGCATGCAATACTTATACAAAACAAAGCATTTTCAGCTAAAACAACTAATGTTTCAAAAAAATACAAATTACTTAGCTAAATAACCTTGAAAAAAAGGCAGATATAGTTGATTTTTTGGAATAAATAACTGGTATGGCCTCTTTTTCCCACCCTTTGCCAATTAGTTCGGCCGAACCATTTAATCTCGATAGATTGTTATTTATAATATTTTCACCAAAAATAAATTCTGGGTTAATCGATTTATTTGTTTGTAATGCAAATTGAATATTTTGAAAGTATATAAACTTTTCAATGGCTACATAAATAACATTATTATTATTTCTGAAATAACTTAAATTTGTATTTTTTTCGTAACATATGTCAATAAACTCATCTAAACGGGCGGCAATTATATCTATAATTAATTTATGTTTAATTTTTCGATAGGGAGAAATAGAGAAAAATTTTTTATCTACATTTGAGTCTTCTTGATTCTGTATAGCAGACTTTAAATTAATTTCTTTTAGAAGAAATTGAACTTCTTCAGTTTTTAACGAGCAAAGTTTTGAAATATCTTGAATAATTAAATCTATACCAAAATTAAAATCTTGCGTTAAAACGTAGGATTTATTTTTGAATAATGAAATATTTATTCTTTTATCATTTAATGTAATAGCTGCAAAATTCTTATTATTTTGCTTTTTTAATAAATAATTTATTCCCTCAGCAAAAGGTTTTAAAATTACTCGCTCTATTTCTAAACCACAATTATTAAATAATAATTTTATATTCTTGAGAATATTTTTATCAACAAGGAGAAAAGTCATACTTTGATTATAGAACTCACCAAATAGACCAATTGGTAAATTTTCTAAATTATCACTATCTAATGTAAAACTTGCATTAAAAAGATGAATCAAAGAATATCTGTCTTCATTTAGGGAAATCATTTTTTTTATATCATTCAATATGAAAGTTATGTCGTCTTTTGATATCTGTGAACCATTTAATTTTTTGTAACCACTAATATTCAAGCAGTTCACGTTATATGGATTAATAATCACAGATACTTTAGAGAGTAAAATGTCTAATTCATCTTCAATAAAATTTATATTTTTTTTTATTAATTGAGTGACGAGATTAATATCAACTATTTTTCCATTTTGAATTCCTCTTGAATCTATAGAAGTGTTTTTAATTAATTTATAATCTTTATTTTCATTGTAAGACACAATAAAGAAGTCAATATTATCATCATCAATACTGACTATTAGATATGGTTTATTTAGTTTCATATTATTGTAAAATTAATTGATTTTTAATTCTATAATCAAATATTTTATATTTAGAAAAATTTGAATCAATTAAAATTAAATTTAATTCTTTTAAAATATTTTCAATTTGTAACTCAGGTAATTTAATGATTCTATGGTCTTTAAGCTCAATATCCCATCTACCAACATCAAAATAATAAAAAGCTTTAATTATACTTATGTTAAAATTGCTGTTTTCAATTTTTTGGAAAAATAAAGTAAAATTTTTATGATTTCCAAAAATTACAGGTAAATTTTCAAAGGCTTTTAAATTAACGTAGCCAATTCGTTTCCCTTCGTTTGTTATATAGTAACGCTTTTTTTCATTAATCCCTGTAGCAACAGGCTTTCTTTCTGATACTAAAATTTTTAAAATATTAGGGTATTTTTTTTTTAATTGGATGTTTGAAATAAAACCGTACTTATCAGTAACTTTTGTGATTTGTTTTTCTTTCAAAAAAAATAAACTTGTATTTCTTAAAAATTCTAATTCAGCTTTTAATTTTATTGAATCAACAGCAAGAGTGTTATTTATGATAATTTTTTTAATTGGAAAAATAATGCTAAAGTTTTTTTTTTTCTCGTTAAAATTATATGTAGTAAAAATTAAAAAAAAAAATAGTAGTAAAAAAAATTTATTTTTTATAATCATCTATTAACACTTGCGTCCTCAATAATTTTTTTAACAAGATTTTTAAATGATATACCTGAATATTTAGCTATTTCAGGCACTAAGGATAAACCTGTCATACCTGGCTGTGTATTAATTTCTAACAAATAAAATTTATTATGCTGAAACTTAAAGTCAGATCTAGTTACTCCACGACAATTTAATGCGTTGTGAGCTATTTTAGCCAACATTAGGACCTCTTTATATTTTTTATTTGATAAATTCGCAGGCATTAAATGTAATGTTTTAGCAGATTGAGAATACTTAGCTTTATAATCATAAAATTTTCTTTTTGGTTTCAATTCTATTGCACCAATAGGTTTTCCATTAATAACAGCAACTTGAATTTCTTGACCTCCGATAAAATTTTCAACTATTAGGGTTTTATATTTTTTTATTAATTTTTTTATATTTTTTTTTAATTCAATAAAATTTGGACATATTTTTACACCAATGCTTGAACCTTCGTTGGATGGCTTTATAACTAACGGAAAAGTAAGGCTTGATTTAGATATATTTTTTTCTTTTAAGTAATTAAGATAATTTATTGAATTTAATTCAATATAAGCCGGCGTTCTAATTTTATTTTTTTTAAATATTTTTTTTGAAATAATTTTATCCATTGCATTCATTGAAGATAATATACCTGAGTGCGTATAGGGTATTTTATAATATTCAAAATAGCTTTGTGCTATACCGTCCTCACCATCTCTTCCGTGTAAAGCATTAAAAATTAAATCTATTTGGTAATTTTTAATTTTTCTAAAATTTTTTTTCGCTGGGTCAAATTTTAAAACCTTATGGTTCAATGCTTTGATGGCACCAGAACAGGCTTTGCCTGATCTTAAGCTAATTTCTCTCTCACTTGATGTTCCACCACAAACTACCAATATATTTTTTTTTTTCATTATATGATTATTCATTGTGGCCAATTATTTTTATTTCTAGTTCTAAATTAATTTTAGTTTTTTGATACACATTTTCTTTGACCTTGTTTATTAATTCTTCTAAGTCTTTTGATGTTGCGTTTCCGTCGTTGATAAAAAAATTACAGTGTTTTTCTGATATTTTAGCATTTCCTATTTTTAAATTTTCACAATTTGATTCTTTAATTAGCTCCCATGCTTTCTTATTTTTTGGATTTTTAAAAGTGCTTCCACATGTTTTAATTTGGTTTGGTTGAGAGTTTTTTTTCTTTTCTACCATTGCTTTTTGCTTTTCTTCAATTTTTTTCTTCATAGATGCTTTGCCAATTAATTTAACACTTGTAATAAGTAAATTTTTTTCAAGACTAGTGTTCCTGTAAGAAAATTTAATATCTTTTGCTAAAATTTCATTTACCTGACAATTGTTATTAATTACTTTAATCGAGTGAAGTATACTTGAAATATCATCTCCGTAACATCCTGTGTTCATTCTTACAGCACCTCCAATTGAACCCGGTATACATGCTAAAAATTCCATTCCTGCGATTGAATTCTCCATTGCGAAATCAGCAACTTTTTTGTCTGGTGTTGCTGCTCCAACATCTATTATATTTTCTGGACCTATACTTGTGTAAGAAAAAGATGAGCTTAGTTTGATTGTAATTCCTTTAATTCCCCCATCTCTTATAAGTGTATTTGAACCAGCACCTATAATTGTAAATTTTTGTGGTTTAAATTCTTTAAAAAAAAAAAGAATATCATCTATGCTTTCTGGTTTAAAAAGTAAATCTGCAGGTCCACCTAAATTAAACCAGCTATAATTCGATAGCTTTTCATTTATTAATATTCGTTTTCCAAATTTTGCTTTCAGTTCTTCTGTTATGATTTGCATAGGTTACTTTTAAGGTTGTACATCCACTTTGAAATTGAGCCGGCTCCCATACCCAGTACTACTTCATCGTAAATCAAGTTTTTTTTAAAATATTTTAATATATCTAATTCATCTTTAATAATGATTACTTGAGTCTTAGAAAATATTGAAATTGATTTAGCGAATTTAATCTGATTATATTTTTTATCTATAGATTCTCCCGCTGCGTAGACTGGGCATAAGATTAATTGATCTGTGTTTTTAAAACAAGATGCAAATTCTGACTTTAAAGTTCTTACTCTTGAGTATCTATGGGGTTGAAAAACTGTAATAATTTTTCTTTCTGGAGCTACTTTTCTGACGGCTTCTAGAACAGATTTTATTTCTGTGGGGTGATGAGCATAATCATCATAAAATTCTACTTTATTTTTTGTAAATACTTTTGTTAATCTCCTTTGTACTCCAGAAAAATTTTTTAATGCTTTTTTTATAATTTTTATTTTTAAACCTAAATTTAAACATAAGCCTATTGCTGCAGTAGCATTTAGAACATTATATTTGCCAATTAGTTTTAAAGAAATATTTTTTATATGTAGTTTTCTAGAACCAATATTTTTAATTTTTAAATCAAATTTTGTATTACTAATTGAATATTTAGGGTTGCAAATTTGATAGTTGCTATTTTTATCAAATCCATAAGTAAAATAGTTTTTTGTTTTTAGTTTTTTTAATATTTTTTTTATATAGAGATCATCCAAACAGAGAAAAGCTTTGCCAATAGGAGGTGTTTTTTCAATAAATTTTATGAATGCATCAATTAAGTTTTTTAAATTTTTATAAAAATCTAGATGTTCTTTGTCTACATTTGTCACTATGGAATAATTAATCGGAACTTTTAAAAAACTACCATCAGATTCATCTGCTTCTACAATAGCCCATTCCCCCTTGCCTAATTTGGCATTATTTTTTAACGAATTAATAACTCCACCGTTAATAATTGTTGGGTCCAACCTTGCTGTTGAAATAATTTTTGCTACAAGAGATGTAGTGGTTGTCTTTCCATGAGAGCCTGTAATGATAATGTTTTTTTTTAAGTCAATTATGTTTGCTAACATCTCTATTCGATCATAAGAAGGAATTTTATTTTTTTTCGAGTGTAATAATTCAATATTATTTTTTTTTATAGCTGAAGATTTGACTATGATTGTGGCGTTCAAAATATTATTTCTAGAATGCCCTTTTGAAATTTTAATACCTAATTTTTTACAATTATCTGTATTTTTATTCTCACTTAAATCGCTTCCTTGAACGTTGAATCCCATAGTCTTCATTATTTGTGCAAGGCCGCTCATCCCTATACCCCCTATGCCTATAAAATGTATTACTTCTTGTTTTCCTATTTGAATTTTATTCATTTTTTAAATTCTTAATTACTCTATTAATTTTTAAAAAAACATCTTTATCAGAATGTTTTTTTTGTTTTTCAATTATTTGATCTAATAGTTTTTTATCATTATAAAACATTTTTATTAAAGGAAATAATTTTTTATCAACTTCTACTTCTTTGATTGAAAAGCTATATCCTTTTTCCTCAAAATACGTTGCATTTTTATCTTGATGTAAATCAGCTGCATACGGATATGGAATCGAAATAAAGGGTATATTACAGTTAATCAGTTCTGCTGTAATGGATGAACCCGATCTAGTAATAACTAATTCAGTTTTTGAGAAATATTCCAAAATATTATCGGTAAAATTAAACAATTCAAAATCTAAGTTTAAATTTTTATACGTTTCATCAAGTTCTTCTGTCTGTGATTTAATGCATTGTTGAAATATTTTTATTTTAATATTTTCTTCCTTACATTGTTCAAATATTTTAGGTAGAAATTCTCCGAATGATCTTGCGGCTTGACTGCCACCTAGAACTAGAACATTTAGTACATCAGGTGCAAATTGACTTTTTTTTCTAAAATTTAAAATTTCTTCTCTGATTATATTTCCTATAACAATTTTTTTGTGTTCATATTTTTTTTTAATACCATCAAGATCTTGATAAGAAACAAAAATTTTAAAAGCAAATGGGAGCAAGTATTTGTTACTTTTACCTATTTGAATATTATTTTCATAAATTATAAATGGTATATTTAACGTTCTGGCTGCTATGCAGACAGGAAAAGAGGCGTGACCACCCATCCCAAATACTACCATGGGTCTTGATCTGTACAAAATTACTAAAGATCTTATATATGAAAAAAAAATCTTAAACATTGAAAATAGTAAATTTATTATACTTTTTTTAAATATAGTCGCAGAATTATTTATAATTAATTTTATATCTTTATGCCTTTCTAAATATTTTAATCCTCTTTTATCAGTTGTAATTTCAACTAAATAATCATTCTTAATTAAGAAATTTGCTAAACTATATGCGGGAAAAATATGTCCACCGGTCCCCCCTGTAGCAATTATAATTTTGTTTTTACTAATAGGTTTCATTTAAAAATCTCCTTCTTGTAAAATTTAATATAATTCCTGCGAGTATTGCACTTCCAATCATCGAGGAGCCGCCGTAGCTCAGGAATGGTAATGTCATGCCTGTTGTTGGAAGCAACCTCGTGTTTACACCAATATGAATAAATGTTTGAAAAATAAGAAGCGTAGCGAGTCCTGAGAGAGAGATTTTTATAAATTTTTCATTTTCTAATAATGCAAATTTAATAATCCTAAATGAAATATATAAAAATATACAAATTAAAAATATTGAAATAACTGAACCAAACTCTTCAGCAATGACAGAAATAATATAATCTGTATGAGCTTCAGGCACACGGTCTTTTAGCGTTCCTTCTCCCATGCCTTGTCCTGTCAAATTTCCCTCTCTAATAGCATCTAGAGCGTTGTTAGATTGAAAACTATCACCTTTTGTTGGGTCAAAAAAAGTTTCTATACGTTTAAAAATATAAAAAAATTTTTCAGGAAAAATAAAAAGTAATCCCACCACAGTTGTAAGTATTAAACCAAAAAGACTAAAGATATAAATTAGTCTTATGCCAGAAATAAAAACAACAGATAGCCAAGATAAGATTAACAATACAGTTTGACCAACGTCTGGCTGATTTAATAAAATAATACATGGTATACTTAGTACTATAAAACTAAAACAATAAGAACTATTAGTGGTACTTTGATTGTCCTTAGATAAAATTTTAGCAATAATAACAATAAAAAAAGGTTTTAAAAATTCTATAGGTTGAAAACGAAAAAAAAATAAATTTAACCACCGTTTTGAGCCTTTTATTTCGACGCCAAGAAATAAAACTAAGAGTAAAGATATTAATGCAATAATAAAGATAGGTACTAAGATTTTTTTAAAAAAATTTAATTGAATGGATGAAATAATAATCATTAAAAATATAGCTGAAATAGCAAAAATTAAATGTTTTGAAAAAAAAAAATAATAATCTTTGTTTAGTCTCTCACCAGCTAATGATGAAGTTGAAGAAAATGAAAAAAAAATACCTAAGATAAACAGCAGTAAAAAACTAACAAATATAGCTTTATCTATATTTTTCCAATAGTTTTTTACATTTTCTTTAAAGAAATTTTTTAACATTATATCTGACTATTTTTTTAAATTGATTCCCTCTGTGTGTGAAATTATTAAACTGATCATAAGATGCGCTTGCCGGACTAAGCAAAACAGTAGCTTTATTATTTTTTATCAAAAGCAATTCTTTAAAAACATCATTAATTGCATTTTTTAAATTATAAGATATTTTATATTTTATTTTATTTACTACTTGATTCCTAAAATACGATGTTTTTTTTCCAATAATAAAAGATTTTATTATATTTGATTCAAACCCATGAAAGTTGAATTTATCATTAATTTTAGGAAGACCTCCAAAGATCCAAAAAATATTTTTATTTTTTTTTAATGCATGCTTAGTTGAGTCAAAACTTGTTGCTTTAGAATCATTAATAAAAGTTATCTTTTTTCTTTTTAGAAACACTTCATATCTATGAGGTAATCCTTTAAAATTATTTACTGCTTCAAGAAAAATTTTTTCTTGAATATTAAATATTTTAGATATTTGATAAGCAAATGCTAAATTTTCTAAATTCGGTTTAGTAGTTAAGTAATTATTATTAATTTTTTTATTAATTATTTTATTTAGGATGCTGCCTCTTATAATTTTTAATTTACTTAAATATTTTTTTTTTCGAAATAATGTAATCAGTTGTTTATCACTCAGTAAAGCAACATTATTACGGTCTTGTTTTGAGAATATGTTAAATTTAGATTTTTTATAATTTCCTATTGTGTTGTGCCAATCTAAATGATCGCTAGTAATATTTAATACAACTGCAAAAGATGGCTTTATAAATTTTGTATGAGCTAATTGAAAAGAAGATGCTTCTATAATTACTATAGATTTTCTTGTAATATTTAAGTCTAATATAGGTCTACCGATATTGCCGCCAAGCTGCGCGTCTAATCTATTTTCTTTAAATATATGCTGAATTAATTTACACGCTGTTGATTTTCCATTAGTTCCTGTAACTACTATAGATTTTATGAAAATTTTTTGCATATAAAATAAATCCAGGTCTGTAATTATTTTATTTTTATTTTTAGATAATTTTAATTTAAACTTTGTTTTTTGAATATTAATACCAGGGCTAATTACTATATAATCTACTTCATCTAATGCTCTTTTGAATAAATTAAATTTTTTTTTATTATTTCTATTTTTTTTGTCATCCCAAGTATAAATTTTTTTAACTTTTTTTTTTTTTAAAAAATTTAAAGCAGAACAGCCTGACAAACCTAGTCCGTATATAGCGTATGAATTATCTTTTATTGATTTTGATATTTTCATTAATTATCGCAACTTTAATGTAGCTAGTCCAATTAGTGCTAAAATAATTGCTATAATCCAAAATCTTATTACCACAGTTGACTCGGGCCAACCTTTTTTTTCAAAGTGATGATGAATTGGAGCCATTTTAAAAACTCTTTTACCAGTCAGTTTAAAGGATAAAACTTGTATAATGACTGATGCAGTCTCAAGAACAAATAGACCTCCAATTATTGCTAAAACTATTTCGTGTTTAACTATAATGGCTACTGCAGCTAACGAGCCACCTAAGGAAAGGGAGCCTGTGTCACCCATAAATATTTTAGCTGGTGGTGCATTATACCAGAGAAAACCCAAACATGACCCAAAAATAGATCCACAAAATACACTTAATTCCCCTGCATTTTGAACGTAAGGGATTTTTAAATATTCTGCAAAAATTGTATTACCGACCACATAACTTATAAGGGTATAGGATAAAGCAACTAACATTACTGGCACTGTTGCGAGGCCATCCAACCCATCTGTTAAATTTACTGCATTTGATGCTCCTACGATAACAAAGAGCGCAAATGGTATAAAAAAAATACCCATTGGAAATATTAAATTTTTAAAAAAAGGAAAATATAAATTATTTAAATATTGATGTTCAGAGTGTTCAGACAAAATATAGATTGCTATTAAGCTAATTATAATTTGACCTAAAAGTTTAAACTTAGACTTTAAACCTCTAGAATTTTTTTGTTTGATCTTTAGCAAATCATCAATAAAACCTAAAAGGCCCAAGCTTATAGAAACAAAAATTACTGTTAGAACATATACATTCTTTAAGTCTGCCCATAAAAAAGTTCCTAGAAAAATACCCAGAATAATAATTAAACCTCCCATTGTAGGAGTCCCTGATTTTTTTACTATATGGTCTATTGGGCCATCTTGTCTTATCGGTCCTGATATCTGATTTTTTTGAAATATTTTTATTAAAGGTTCACCAATTATAAAAACAACTATGAAAGATGTAACCACTGAAAGTCCTGTTCTAAATGTTATGTATTTAAATACATTTAGAAAAGAATAATTTTCTGTAAGTGATGATAGAAAGCTATAAAGCATATCTGTGTCCTGAAATAATCAACTTTGATAATTTATTTAAACCAGTTGCATTTGAGCCTTTTATCATCAAGTAATCACCTTTGTTTATAATTTCTGAAAAAATTTCATCGAAATCATTTAAGTTTTGTAAAATGTTTCCTTGCTTAACTTTATAGGTTTTTTGATAAGTTTTAAAAGCGTTTTCCCCATATACAAATAACTTGTCAATATCACTACGATTGATGAAATGAGCTAAATTTTTATGATAATTGTCTGATTTTTTGCCCAATTCTAGCATATCACCAAGTAGTAAAAATTTTTTTTCTCTTACTTTTTTAATATTTGAAAAATTATTAATTGCATTCTTAACAGAAGAAGGATTTGCATTATAACTTTCGTCTATGAGTTGAAACTTTTTTTTATATCTTGAGACAAGATGTGTTTTTCCTCTTCCTTCTACTAATTCAAAGTGATTTAAAAAATTTACTATTTTTGTTAAATCTAAATCTAAGATATGAAGTGTGAGCAAAGTAAACAGAATATTAGATATAATTACAGAATTAACTTTTTTAACTTTTAAATAAATATTTTTATTTAAAACTCTAAAGTGTAGATCATTATAATTTTTAAATAATTTAATTTTTATTAACTTGGCATTAGATTTATTGGACTTTCCAAAGGATAAAACATTAATATTTTTTTTTTTTGCAAACGTTGAAAGGTAGTTAAAATATTTATCATCTCTATTAAGAATTAAATGACCGTCATTGCTTATATTTTCAATAATTTCAGATTTTGCTTTAGCAATTTCACTTAAATTATCAAAATTTTCCATGTGGGCTTCTCCTATATTTGTAATTATTGCAATATTTGGTTTGACTAGATTAGAAAGCTTTCGTATTTCACCTTTGTTACTCATGCCGATTTCAAAGACGCCATATTTATGATCATGTTCTAAGTTGCACAAACTAAGAGGCACCCCTATGTGGTTGTTGTAAGATTTTTGTGCATAATAAGTTTTACCATACTCATTTAATATTTTACCAAGTAGAGTTTTAAGCGTAGTTTTTCCTGAACTGCCAGTAATAGCAATAACTTGTGAATTTAAATGAATTCTTTTTAGGAGAGCTAATTTATTTAAAAAATTAAATGTACTGGGACATTTAATTAATTTCTTTTTATCTAAGTTTTTAATATTTTTTTGTACAACACAATAATTAGCTTTATTTTTAAGCGCCTCCTTTATAAAAAAATGTCCATCATGGTTTTTGCCTTTTATTGCTAAGAACAAGTTATTCTTTTTAATTTGTTTTGAGTTGATTGAAACTCCCTCAAATTTTACATCACTTCTTTTTACTATTTTTTCAATAATCTTTGCGTTGAAAATTTTATTATAGGTTTTTTTATCAAATTTAATTTTTGTTTTACTTATATTCTTTACTATTTCTTTGTCTGAAATATTAGTAATTCTTTTGCCATATGTTTGTGTTGTTTCATGTCCTTTGCCAGCTATAAGTATAATACTATTCGGCTTTGACTCTGTTATTGCCGTTTCAATGGCTTCGGTTCTTGAAGCTATTTCAGTAACAGTAAGTTTTCTACTGAATCCAGATATAATCATTTGTCTAATTAATTTAGGGTTTTCATTTCTTGGATTATCATCTGTTACGTAAGTTTTTTCTGCGTTTTTTTCACAAATATTTCCCATCTGGGATCTTTTTTTTTTATCTCTTTCTCCACCACAACCAAAAACTACAATTGGCTTAACTTTATAGTGCAATTTAATAGCTTTAAGTGTTGTTTCAAGTGCATCTGGTGTGTGGGCGTAATCGATAAATATTTTAGTTTCATTAGGTATAGTTTTTATTAGTTCCAGTCGGCCGTTTACTTTTTTTATTCTCTTTATAGAATTCAAAATTTTTTTTATTTTTACGCCAGACAACTTAGCAGCCAGAATTGACATAAATAAATTTTTTATTTGAAATAACCCAATCAAAGGAATTTGAACATTATAATTTTTTTTATTGTATTTAAAAAAAATATTTTGAGAATTTTCATTTGATTTAATTAAAATAAATTGAATTGTAGAGTTCTTCTTTCCTATAGTTAACAGATTTAAGTCATTTTTTTTTGTTATTTTTTTTAACTTTAAAAATTCTGGAATTTCATTATCAGTGATCATATTTTTTTTTAATAATTTAGAAAATAAAATTAGTTTTGCGCTTAAATAATTTTTCATATTTTTATGATAATCAAGATGATCTTGTGAAAAGTTAGTAAAAATTGCAGTTTTAAAATTTAGTCCATCTAACCTACCTTGATCTAAGCCATGGCTAGACGCTTCTAGTATAACATTATCAATTCCTAACATTTTAATTTTTGTAAGCTCTCTATGAAGAGAAATAACATCTAGAGTAGTGAGATTAGTTTTAATTACTTTGTTGTTTGTCTTGATTCCTAAGGTTCCTATAGATGCAACAGAAATTTTTTGAGCAAAAAGAATTTGATGATAAAATTCTGCAACAGAGCTTTTTCCATTTGTGCCCGTAATAGCAATAATATTCTTAGGTTTTGCTTTATAAAATACTGCACATGCGTCCGCTATAGTTTTTTTAATATTTTTTACTCTTATAATCGGAATTTTTTTGTTTTTTATTCTACAATTTAAGTCACAAACTACAGCTCTTGCTCCTTTTTTTATTGCACTAGTAATGTAATCTTCACCGTTAGATATAACTCCTCTAACAGCAAAAAATAAATAATTTTTTTTAATTTGTTTGCTATTTAAAGACAACTCTTTAATGTTAATTTTTTGAATATTGATTGGTAAATTTTTAATTATTTTTTTTAACAACATGAGTATTGTGAACCTCGTTGTTGTTTATGGCTAAAATAGGTCCAATTTTTTCTATTATTTTGCCCGAAACATATACTGAGTTCCACCCTGCTTCGGTTCTGGAAACATTACTAATGCTTTTACCTCTGTAGTTATACGTAAGATGTGGTGCTCCCTTGGGGTCATCTAAAATAACAAGAAGGACATATTTTGGATTGGTTGCTGGAAATATAGATATAAATGTATTGATATTCTTGTTATTGTTTATATAATTTTTTGCGGTACCTGTTTTTCCTCCAACATCATACCCAGAGATATTGGCATTGCTAGCAGTTCCTTTTTTTGTAGTTACCACCTTTCGTAACATTTTATTTATTTGATCACTAGTTTTTTTCGAGACAATAGAATCTCTTTTCTCAGAAGCTAATTTTTTTCCTAGCTGAAGTGTTGGGTTAATTATATAACCTCCATTTGTAATAGATGCATACGCTTTAGCAGCTTGCAGTGGAGTGGTCGTAATACCATGCCCAAATGATACGGTCTCTAATTTACATTTTTCCCATTTAAAATTATGAGGTTGGCCTATTTCCTCTAATTCAAAATCTATAACTTTAAGAAGTCCAAGGTTCTCTATAAAATTTTTTAATTTGCTTTCACCAATTTGCCTGGCAATCATTAAGGAGCCTATATTTGAAGATCTTATTAATATATCTTCAACAGATAAACTCTCAGGAAAATCATGTATATCTCCAATTGTGTGTGTAGAACATTTAACATTATTAGGTATATTATTAATTATAGTTTTTGGAGTTAAAATATTTTCTTCAAGGGCAAGAGCAACAGTAAATGTTTTAAATACTGACCCAAGTTCAAAAACTCCTTTTGTAATTTGATTCATGTATTTAATATCTGAAATATTTTTTCTAATATTTAAATTATAATCTGGTAAAGAAACTAGGGATAAAACTTCGCCTGTATTTACGTCCATCAGTAATCCACCAGCTGAGTTTGTTTTAAAATCTTCCATGGCTTTTTCTAATTCCGTTTTAATTAAAAACTGGATATTTGAGTCCAGCGTCAAAATCATTGGTTCTTTTATTTTTTGAACGTCTCTTAATTCTCTGTCAAAATAATATTCAACACCTGAAATACCATAATTATCGTCATCTATTTGTCCTAGGATATGGCTATATAATTGTCCGTGTGGATACACTCTACCTTGATATGGTTCGAAAATTATTCCTTTCTCACCCAAAGATCTTAATTTATTTTTCTCATCTGTAGTCAGTCTTCTTTTTAAGTAAAATCTTTTTTTACTTTTTAATTTTTTTTTTAATTTTTCTGAAGAAATTTCAGGAAAATTTAGTTTTATGTTGAGAATAAAATTTTCTTTGTTTTTAATAAGACCTGGTTTTACAGCAGCATGATAAGAGTTTATGTTTCTGGCCATCAATTCACCATTTCTGTCTAAAATATCTTTTCTAAACAAAGGATAATTATAAGCTACTTTCTTATAACCTTGAAAATTAGATTTTTGAAGAGAAATAGAAAAAATAGAAATTGAAAAAATAAGTATTAAAGAAAAAAAAAATGAAAATAATACATAAAGTCTTTCTTCGTAAATCTTAGACTTATTTAATTTCTTATTTTTTTGTGTTGTTTCAAGAAAATCATTAAAAAAAAAGGACTTTTGATTTCCGTGGGATGGGTTTTGAATTTTTTTTTTATTTTTCACTAATTAATACTTTAGTTGTTTTTTTTTGTTCAGATATAAAATCTTGAATACTCAAGTAAATTTGTGAAGAATCTAAACTATTGTATTTTTGATCCAAATGCTTTTCCATATTACTAGAAAGAATCGCAGGTGAAGTTAGGTATTGGAAATCTAAACTTGCTTCTAATAAATTCTTTTCTAGAAAAAAAATTTCTTTTTCATAACTCTGAATTTTTTTTTCTATTAATCTGCTTTCATTTTTAATTAAAGGAATAGCAATAAAAAAGGAGGCATAGATTAAAACTATTATTATTATTTTTTTATTATATGTCAATATTTTCGATGTTTATATATTTTTGAAATTTTTCCTTAAACTCTTTTGGATAGATAAATTTTTGTTTTGTTCGAATTGCTTGTCTTAATTTTGCAGATCTTGAAGCTGGATTTTTAATTAACTCTTCTGGACCTGGTGTTAAAAAGTTATTTTTATATTTTTCAAAAAATGAATTTTTTTGATTATTTTCAGTTGGCATATACCTAGATGGATTTGATTTATTAGAAGAATAATTTGTAAAATAATATTTA
>Ga0307986_10000720_pt1 | contig 24296 bp, 27 predicted proteins | sample EllFjometageno82_FD_203170 | JGI IMG/M metagenome (GOLD analysis project Ga0307986, IMG submission 203170) | Marine microbial communities from Ellis Fjord, Antarctic Ocean - #82 | ecosystem: Environmental > Aquatic > Marine > Unclassified | place: Southern Ocean | collected 2014-10-09 | reverse complement strand
CTTTTAGGGTACGTTGTAAGATGGATAGATCAGGGAGTTGGTTGTTCAAAAGTTCCTGATATTAACAATATAGGATTAATGGAAGATAGAGCAACCTTAAGAATTTCATCACAACATATTGCTAACTGGATTCACCATGATATTTGCACAAAATCTCAAGTAATGGAAATAATGAAAAAAATATCAAAGATTGTTGATGATCAAAATAAAGCTGATTCTAAATATGAAAAAATGTTTAATAACTTTGATAGTTCTATTGCTTTTAAAACAGCTTGTGATTTAATTTTTAAAGGTAAAGAACAACCTTCCGGTTATACAGAGCCATTATTACATCGTAATAGATTATTAAAAAAATCTAGTCTGAGCTAGTTTTTATTCCAGTTCTATTTTTAAAAGCAGAATATAAAGTTCCATCATCAAGGCTTTCTATTTCACCACCAACAGGAAGTCCTTGAGCAAGTTTTGTAACTTTTGCATTAGTCTTTTTTAAACTATCCTGAATATAATAAGCTGTAGTTTGACCCTCAACAGTTGCACTTGTTGCTAATATAACTTCTTCAATATTTTCCTTAATAACTCTTTCAACTAATGAATTAATTAGAAGATCTTCTTTTCTTTGGCCAGCAGATGAAATTGTTCCCCCAAGGATATGAAAATATCCTATATAAATATTTGAATTTTCTATAGACCACTGATCTGCAATATCTTCAACCACACATATTTTGTTATATTTTTTTTCAGAGTTTTCACAGTTATTGCATCCAAGAGAATTTGACTTTAATGCTCCACAAGATTGACATCTAATCACATTTTTATAAACTTGAGCTAGAGTATTAGCCATTGGTTTAACTAATTCATCCCTATTATTAATAAGTTTTAATACAATTCTTTTTGCAGATTTTGGACCGAGGCCTGGAAGTTTAGCAATTAATTTAATTAATTCTTCTATTTCATTAATATTTTGCATTTGTTTAAAGTGGCCATTTAAAGCCAGGAATACCAAATCCACTTGTAGATTTTGAAATTTCTTCTGAAGTTTTGGATTTAAGTTCAGATTTTGCATTGTTATGGGCTGCTACAATTAAGTCTTCTATAATAATTTTATCTTCTTTCATTACTTCTTCTGATAAATTTATCTTAATCATTTCATTCTCTCCATTTAATATTATTTTTACCGAATTAGAACCTGACGTTCCTTCTGCTTGAATGTTTTTAATTTTTTCCTGACTCTCTTTCATTTTTAACTCTAATTCTTTTGCTTTATCTAAAATTTTTGTGAAATCAGTCATTTTAACCTTCTTCTTTGATTGGTTTTACATCTATCAACTCAGCATCAGGAAATTTTCCTAAAGTCTCTTTGTAGATTGAGGAATTTTTAACACTTTTTATTAATTGTTCTTTTAAATTATTCTCTTCTTCTTTTCTTGAAGGTTGGCCCTTATTTTTACTAAGTGAGATTATCCATCTTTTGTTAGTCCACTCATAAAGTTTTAAAGATAAATCTTTAATAAAATCTTTATCTAAATCTTCATTAAATGAAATTTCAATTCTTTGATCTTCAAAACTAACAAGGTTAACATTTTTTTCTAATTCATATTTTAATTTAATTTCTTTTTTTACAGTGCAAATTTCCAATAAATCATTAAAGCTATTTATCGAATTAATATGTTTTTCAGTTTCTTTATCATTTTTAATCTTTATATCTTTTTCTTGAATAATATTTTTCATTTGACCAATGGTTTCTGATTTATTTTTTATCCCAAATAAATCTTCATCTTTCTTCTGTGTAAGAGATGTTGAATTAATATTTTTGTCATCTATAGGAGTATTTTCGAAACTTATATCGGAAATATTCTTAATACTTTTCAAATGAATTAATCTAATTAAAAACATTTCCATTGATAGGTGTTGATTTGAAACTATATCTAATTCCTCCAATGTTTTAATAGTGAATTGCCAAAATAATATTAAAGTTGCATTGTCAATTTTTTTTGAAATTTCTTTAATTTTGTTGAACTCTTCATCATTTAATGAAAAATTTGTACCATCAACACTTAAGGAATTTATATTTTTAAAATAATACAAAAGTTCTAAAAAATCATTTATAAAAATTTTAGGTTCAACGCCTTGATTATAAATTTCTCTATAAGTGTTTAAAACCTCTTTTTCTCTTGCTTCAAATATAAGCTGAAATAAAAAAATCATTTGTGATTTATCAAAATAACCAAATATTTTTTGGGCAGCTGATAAATCTAGTTCTCTATCTTTGTCTAACGTAAGTAGCGCTCTATCCAGCAAGGACAAGGCATCTCTAACAGATCCTTCTGAAATTTTAACAATTAGTTTAAGGGCATCATCAGATGCATTCCCTTTTTCTAAATCTTTAATATTTTTTATAAAGTCAAACAATTCTAGAGACTTGATTCTAGACAAGTCAAATCTCTGACACCGTGATACTACAGTAATTGGAATTTTTTTTATCTCTGTCGTTGCAAAAATAAATTTTAAATATTCAGGTGGTTCTTCTAAAGTTTTTAAAAGTGCATTAAATGCTTGTTTACTAAGCATGTGAATTTCATCAATTATAAATATTTTGTATTTAGCAGTTGTTGGACCATACCTTGAAAATTCAATAAGATCTCTTACATCGTCTACTCCTGTTTTACTTGCAGCGTCCATTTCTAATACATCAATATGATTTGAATTTGAAATAGCACTACAATTTTCACAAAACTTCACTTTGCATAGGTTATCAATTCCGTTTGAACAATTTAAAGACTTAGCTACTATTCTTGCTGTGGTCGTTTTTCCAATTCCTCTAATTCCTGTAAAAAGGTAAGCATTTGGTACTTTATTTGCTTTAATTGAATTTAATATTGTTTCTGCAACTACGTCTTGACCTATAAGATCATCAAATATCTGAGGTCTATATTTTAAAGCTAAAACTTTTGTATTTTTATTCATTTTTATAAGGAGGCTAGAACCTGAAAAATTGTCTTTACGACTGCTTCCGTTAAGATCTGGTCGGATTCAAGCAACATTCACCTCTAGCCTCCAGAGATATTATAGCAGGAATGTTTTCCAATCTACAAGAAAAGTTTCTAGACTATTTTTCTCTAAATTTATCCGCCTCAAAAACACCTAACACGTGAAAATCTTGACAATGAAGCCCCAATTCTTCTAAAGATTTTTGAACTTTTGGATCCTCTATATGACCATCTAGGTCACACAAGAAAAAATATGATTTAAATGAATTTTGTTCTGGGTAACTCTGAAGCTTTGTTAAGTTTATACCGTTAATCGCAAATCCACCTAGTGATTGATAAAGAGCAGCAGGCTTGCTTTTTAATTTAAATAAAAAAGATGTTATATATCTTTTTTTGCCAAAATCTGGTTGTACAACTTTTTTTCCCATAACTAAAAATCGTGTTGTATTACTATTTTCATTTTCAATATTGGATGCAAGTATTTTAAGTTTATATGTCTGGGCACTTAATGACGAAGCAATCGCAGCCTCACTTTTAATTTTATTTTTAGAAATTGTTTCCGCAGAACCTGCTGTATCTGCTCTAACTTGCTCTACTAAGTTATTTTTCTTAATAAAATTTGAACACTGAGATAAAGCTTGAGCATGAGAAAAAACATTTTTAATATCACTTATGCTGCTTCCACGTTGTCCTAATAAATTATGTTCAATTTTCAGAAAATGTTCTGCATATATATTTAGTCTATACTTGAAGATTAAATATTCTATCCCAATATTTCCTGTAATACGATTTGACTCAGGTATCACAATTCTTGAATTATTTTCTAGTGATGCTTTTAAAAAACATTCATCAAAAGTTTTACAAGGTATAATTTCTGCATTAGGTTCAACTTCAAGTGCAGCTATATGAGAATATGCACCAAAAGTTCCTTGAAAATAAATTATACTCATTTTATGTTTTATATTCCATAATTTTTTTTATAGCTAGATAATCTTCTTCTGTATCAACTCCTATAGGGGAGGACCTTGCTAAAGATACATTTATTTTTAATCTATTATCTAAGGCTCTTAATTGTTCTAACTTATTTTTTTTTTCTCTATCTGTCTGATCTAATCTAACAAATTTTTCTAATGTCTTAACTTTATATGAATAGATACCAATATGATGATAAACATTTTTTCTGTTTATAAGCAAATTCTCTCTAGTAAAGTTTAATGCCTTTGGAAAATTGTTTTCTTCTAACTTACTTTCTGTAATAACTTTAACTACGTTTTTATCATTAAGCATTTCATCATGCTGAATTGTTGCTGCCAATGTTCCTAACTCTGACTCACTATTAAGCATTAGATTATTTAGATTGATAATGTCATTTTTATCAATATTAGGCTCATCTCCTTGTAGATTTAATATATAGTCAATATTTTTTATATTAAGTTTTTGAAACGCTTCAAAAATTCTATCTGTGCCAGTTTTGTGATCTTTGCTAGTTAGAACTGCCTTGCCTCCATTTTTTAAGACATCTTCTAATATTTCTTGATCTTCAGTTGCAACTACAACTTCACCAATATTTGCTTCTTCAGCTCTTTTAAGAACATGAGAAATTATCGATAAATTATTAATTTTTAAAAGTGGTTTGCCTGGTAATCTTGTCGCTGCCATTCTTGAGGGGATTAATATTAATGTTTTAGCCATTATAAAGTTACAAATTTGATGCATCTAATAGACACAAATTAAATATTAAAAAATTAAGTATTTTTTTAATTATCATGTTATATGTCGAAATTAATAATAATAAAATGGATTCGTTTGAACTAAATAAAATTATTGCTGCTATTTTAATGGTTGCATTACTTGTAATTGGTTTAGGTAAAATTGCAGATGTTGCGTTTCATGTAAAAAAGCCAAAAAATCCTGGATATAAAGTTGAAGGCCAAGTTCAATTAGTATCTAGCACATCTGCAACTTCAGAGGTTGTAGAAAAAATTAATATAATAGCTTTAATGGCTCAGGGTGATGTAACTAATGGTGAAAAAATTTTTAAGAAGTGCGCAGCATGCCACTCAATAAATAAAGGTGGTGCAAATAAAATTGGCCCTGCTCTTTACAATGTAGTTGGAAGAAAAGTTGGTGGTATAGCTGATTATAAATATTCTAAAACTTTAGCTTCATACGGTAAAGAGTGGACTTTTGAAGAATTAAATGGGTTCTTAATAAAACCAGCCACTTATTTAAAGGGAACAAAAATGTCTTATGCTGGTTTAAGAAAAGAAGTAGATAGAGCTTCTATAATTAAATATTTAAATCAAAATAGTGACAACCCTAAAACGTTACCTTAATTTTCCAAAAGAATATAATAAAATACTTTTTTGAACATGTACTCTATTCAATGCCTGTTGCCATACTTTAGATTTTTTTCCTAAAAAAACTTCATTTGACACTTCTGTTCCTCTTGGCAGACAATGTAGAAAAATTACATCTCTTTTTGCAAAACCTATCAATTTAGAATTAATTTTAAAATTCTTAAAGTCTCTAATCTTCTTAACTTTATTAACTTTATCGTTTAAAGAAATAACTTTATCTGAAAAAATTACATCAGCATTTGTAGCTGCTTTCTTGGCATCATTAAAAATGGTAATTTTTCCTTTATATTTTTTGGCCCAATTTAATATAAATTTTTCAGGTGCATAATTTTTGGGACAGCCAATATTTAATTTAAATTTAAATTTAACTGATGCTGCGATTAGACTATTAAGAACATTATTTGAATCACCAATCCAACAAATGTTTAGTTTAGAAATAGGTTTTTTCTTAATTTCTTCAACAGTGAACACATCTGATAAAACTTGTGTTGGGTGAGAAGATGGACTCAATCCATTTATAATTGGTATTGTTAGATGTTTTCTAAATTCCTCAATTTTTTTATCACTATCAGTTCTTAGCATAAATCCATCACCATAGGTTGATAGAATTCTTGCAGTATCTGCCAGGCTTTCTCCATTCTTTCCAAGGTGTAGCTCATTAGCTCTAAGCGTAATAGTTCCACCACCCAATTGCTTTAATGCAAGGTAAAAACTTAGTCTCGTTCTAAGACTTGATTTCTCAAACATCTGAATAAGTAACTTACCTTTAAGAGGAGTGTCTTTATCCACGTCAAGAGTATTAAAAAAAATTCTTTTTATTTTTCTTTTTTTCGCATCATTTATTATTTTTCTGAGATCTGATGCAGGAATATCTTTAAGATTAATAAAATGTTTCATTTTTTATTTACAGTTTAAACAAACTTTCTTGATGGTCTTTATAGCTAAATCAATCTCTTGTTTTTTAACATTAAGTGGAGGCAGTATTCTTATAACATTTTCTGCAGCTCTAATTGTTAATAAGTTATTATCCATTAACTTTTTAATAAACTTTGTTTGATCACCATGTAATTGTAGTCCTATTAACAAGCCCACTCCTCTCACCTCTTTAATTATCTTTGGAAATTCATTCTTCAATTTTTCTAATTCTGAATGAAAATGTTTTGACATTTTTTTTATATTTGAAAGGAACCCTTTTTTAAATATTTGATCTAAAACTGCATTTCCAACTGACATTGCTAGGGGATTGCCCCCAAAGGTTGAACCGTGTGTTCCTGCAACCATCCCCACAGCAACCTTTTTACTCATCAAAACAGCCCCAAGTGGAAAGCCTCCACCAATGCCTTTTGCTATAGGCACAATGTCTGGTTTAATTTTTGCAGTCTCAAAAGCAAAAAAATTTCCTGATCTTCCTATTCCACATTGAACTTCATCTAAAATTAATAATATTTTTTTCTTATTACATATTTTTCTTAACCCTTTTAAACACCAATCTGGAATGACCTTTATTCCACCTTCTCCCATGACAGTTTCAACCATAATAGCTGCCGTTCTATTGGTTATAGAATTTTTTAATTCTTTATGGTTTCCAAATTCAAAATGATCAAATCCATCAACTTTTGGTCCAAAACCTTCTATCATTTTTTTTGACCCACTAGCATAAATTGTGGCTAATGTTCTTCCATGAAATGAATTTTTAATACAAAGAATTCTATTTTTTTTAGGCTGTCCTATTGAATAGAAATATCTTCTAGCAACCTTAATTGCAGCTTCTGTTGCTTCCGCTCCACTATTTTGGAAAATCACACGGTCTGCAAAAGTTTTTTTTGTTAATCTTTTTGCTAATTTCTCACCTTCAGGAATTATAAATGCATTTGACACGTGCCAAAGCTTTTTTGATTGCTTATTAATTGCTTTTACTAAATATGGATTGGTGTGACCAAGGGAGTTTACAGCAATACCTTGAACAAAATCTAAGTATTTTTTTCCATTGGTTGAGTATAAAAAGCTTCCTTTCCCACTCTTAAATGAAATCTTTTTTCTATTGTAGTTATCTGCTAAAGCTCCCATAGATTATGACTTTATTTTGTAACCTTTTTTATAGAGATAAAAAGCAAAATACCACATCACAAAACTTAATAATGTTAAATATGTTAAACCTACACTTATTGAGCCATCTGACTCTCCTAGAAAACCATATCTAAAACCATCAATCATATAAAAAAATGGATTCAAATGACTTATAGTTTGAAAAAACATTGGTAATTTATCTATAGAGTAAAACACACCAGATAAAAAACTTAAAGGTGTAATTATAAAATTAGTAACTGTAGCAGTGTGGTCAAATTTTTCTGCCCAAAGACCAGTAATAAATCCTAGACTACCTAAAATAAAAGCACTTAAAAATCCAAAAATAGAAATATAAAATATATTATTTATAGGAATCTCAACTATTAAAGAAAAAACAGCAATTGAAATAAGTGTAATCAAAAAACTTCTTGTAATAGCAGCTAATATAATAGCCATTGTAACCTCAAGTGCTGATAAGGGTGCATAAAGCATATCAACAATATTTCCTTGGATTTTTCCTATCATCAATGAAGATACAGAATGACTAAAAGACTGAGTTAGTATGCTCATTGCAATTAGACCTGGTGCTAAAAAACTTATAAAAGAGTAACCAAATACATCTCCTCTATTATTTCCTAGCGCTAATGATAAAACTGATAAAAACAATAAACTTGATACAAGTGGAGATAGTAGAGTTTGCTGCCAAACTGCCATAAATCTATTACACTCTTTAAGCCATAAACTATTAAAACCAATCCAGTTTATAAAACCAAATTTTCTAACTCTCATTTGATATTTTTTATCTAATTCAACCATAAGTAATCATTTATAAATATTTAATTTTTTGTGTACAAAACAAAATTATCTATTGTTTTTTTTTTTAACCTGTGTGATCTATATATAGTTATAAAATTAAATTAACATACTAAATATAGATTATGAGTTGGAACGAGGAAAAAATAGGAAAATTAAAAGAGCTTTGGGGTAAGGGAAATACTGCAAGTCAAATTGCAGAAATTATTGGTGGATTGAGCAGAAATGCTATTATTGGTAAAGCCCACAGATTAAATTTATCTTCAAAGATTAAAGCAAAAAGTCCAAACTCATCTCAGAATTATCAGGATAGATCAGAAGAAAATAATTCAAATCAGAAAAAAGAAAGGAAAAGTAAATTTAAATCTTTAATTATTGAAAAAGACTTTGAGCCTGAAAATCCAAAAAAATTAGAAGAGCTAGATGAGAGTTCGTGCAAATGGCCTATAGGACATCCTGAGGAAGAGAAATTTTATTTTTGTGGAAGATCTTCTTTAAAAGATTTTTCGTATTGCAAACTTCATTTACTTTATGCTTACCAACCAAAAGGAAGGAAGGAAGAGGTAATCGGAAAAGATGAAGAGATTCCTCAATATATAAAAAAGAAAGTTAATACGGCTTAAAAATACCTATTCCAAAGATAATTTTTTTATTTTTACTCTTCCCATCAATGTCAGTAGTGACTGCTTTTATAACTAAATATATTAAAATGTGAATACCAGAAATGTTAAGATATAAATAATATTAACTACCATAAAATATCTTATATAATTTTAGTTCTAAATTTCTACTAGGTATTAGATATATCATATTTTTTTGTTGAGAATTGTCCACCTTCTCGCCACATATAACAATACTTTTCAACTTCTTTTTCAAAAATTCTTTTGCTGGGTACTCCTATATCAGAGTTTGTATTGTATTTTTTTGAGGTAATATTGTTATGTTTCAAAAGTTTAAGTTGATCTAACGTTATTAATGGTTTGGGAAATATTTGAAGTAATCTTGCTGATATCTTTGCTACAAAAAAAGGTAAAGGGATTAAAACTCTCCTTTTATTAATAAGCTTGAGCAGTATTCTTAAAATTTCTTTTAATGAAATAATTTCTGGCCCAACACATTCAATTATTTTAGAGTGGATATTTTTTGAAACAACATAATATATAACATCTGTTAAATCAGAGCAATGAATTGGGGTAAATTTTGTATTTCCACTATAATAAAGAGGGAATAATGGAAGTCTATTTAATAAAGTCATAAAATTTGTGGTGAAGTTATCATTCACAGAATAAACTACTGATGGTCTCAATATTGTAACTAATGGAAAATTTTTTTGAATATTAGCTTCACCTTCTAATTTACTTTTTGCGTACTCTGAATCTACCGCATCATCAATACCTAGTGCAGATAAATGAATAAACTGTTTAACTTTGTACTCCTTGCAAAGTTTTGCTAAAATAGATGGAAAAATTGAATGAATATTTTTAAAAGTATTACCTTTTCCAGTTTCATACAAAATACCAATTAAATTAATACAAATATCAGTTTTAGTAAAAAGCTTTCTAATCTTAACTTCATCAAAAATATTACACTCTACAATATCAATGTATCCTGCATTAGCTTGTGTTTTTATTACGTAGCCTTTTTGATGAAGGTTTCTAGTCACTACGGTAACCTGATAATTATTTTTAGTAAGCTTTCTGAGTAAATGACGACCAATTTGACCACTACCGCCAAAAATTAGACAATTTTTTACTTTCATATATATATAATTAAAAATGAATATTGATATTAAACTTCACAAGAATGATCTACCAGAAGATTTGGATTTAGGCAATATTATAGCAGTTGATGGAGAGTTCATGGGTCTTAATGTTAGGCGTGATCCTTTGTGTCTTATTCAGATATCTAGCGGAAAATCAGACGCACATATTGTCCAACTGGATAGGTCTACTTTCAATGCCCCAAATCTAAATAGACTTCTTTCAAATGAGAAAATAACAAAGATATTTCATTATGGCAGAGCTGATATGGCTCACATTAAATACTATCTAAAAATAGAAACAAAAAATGTCTTAGATACTAAAATTGCTTCTAAGTTAGCAAGATCTTATTCTGATAGTCATTCACTTAAAACTCTAATTAAAGAATTTATCAATATAGATGTGAGCAAACAATTCCAAAGTTCAGATTTTGGTGGTGAGCTATCTCCTGCACAACTTAAATATTGTGCCAATGATGTTATTTATTTACACAAAATACATGAAGAATTAAATAATATCCTCATAAGAGAAGGGAGGGCTAATCTGTATGCTGGTTGCTTAAATTTTCTAAAAACCAGAGTAGATCTTGATTTAGCTTTATTTAAAGATGATATATGGGCTCATTAAATGAAAAAAAAAGATTATAAAAAAATTGCAAAAAACGTAATTGATTTAGAAATAAAAGCCTTAACACAATTAAAAAATTCTATAGATGAATGTTTTAACAATGCTGTCGAAGCAATTACAAAATGCCAGTCAAAAGTAATCTTATGTGGGGTTGGGAAGAGTGGTCTTATAGCTGCTAAAATTTCTGCAACACTATCTTCTGTTGGAACTGCATCATTTTCTCTTTCAGCTAATGATTGTTCTCACGGAGACCTGGGTAGTATTTCGAAAAAAGATATTTTAATATTAATAAGCTATTCAGGTTCTACAGAGGAATTAAAAAATATTATCAAGTATGCCAATAGAAATAAAATTTTGTTAATTGGTATAATGTCAAAAAAAAATTCTATTTTATATAAAGCTTCTGATATTAAATTATTAATACCTGAGGTAACAGAGGCTGGTCTTGGAATTGTACCAACTTCAAGCACTATTAGTCAGTTAAGTATTGGGGATGCTTTAGCAGTAGCTACAATAGAAAGAAAAAATATCAGTAAAAAAGATTTCAAAAATTTTCATCCATCAGGCAACCTTGGCGCAAAACTAAGAACTGTCGGTGAACTAATGATTGTAGGTAGTAAAATTCCATTTGTGAATGAAACTGTCAAAATGAAAAAAGCACTTCAGATTATTTCAAATAAAAAACTTGGATTTTTGGTTGCTCGAGACATTAGAAAAATTACAACAGGTATAATCACTGATGGCCAAATCAGAAGATTTAATAGTATAAATGCTAACCTAAAAGATTTGACTGTTAAAAAAGTGATGACAATAAATCCCATCAGTGTTGATCAAGATACACTCGCAGAAAAAGCTTTAGCTATTATGAATTCAAAAAAAATTACCTCACTATGTGTTCACAATAAAAAAAACAAAAAAAGGACCATTGGTGTCTTACACATACACACTGTATTGCAGTCAAATATTCAATAAATGAATAAAAAAATAATAGTCCAAGCTGCTCTTTTTTTAACTTTATTAATCATAATCTTTTTTTTTTACTATGAGTATTTTTTTTTAAAAAAAGAAACTATATATTTAACCAACAAAAATCAGAATATTAATGTTCCTGGTTCTGGTAATAATTTAATAAAGAGTCTTGAATACTTATCAACAGATGAAAATGGCAATAAATATTTAATTAATGCTGAATACGGAGAGATTAGTGGTGCTGAAGATGGTATTATTTTAATGACAAATGTTACCTCGCGTATAGATTTATTTGAAAGAGATACGGTTTATCTAACCTCAGATTTTGCCAAATATAATACTTTTAATCTTGACACAAATTTTAGTAAAAATGTAATTTTACAGTATACGGGACATAAAATCACCTCAGAAAATATAGATTTATCTTTCAAGAAAAATTTTGCTTGGGTCTATAAAAATATTGTCTATAAAAGTTCTGCCAATCAAATTTTTGCTGATAAACTAGAAATTGATTTACTAACAAAAGATTCTAGAATATTTATGAATGGTAATAAAAAACTTAAAGTTATTGGAAAATAAATATGGCAATAATAAAAAAATTTAGAATCAAATCCTTCAAAAAAAATGAACCTTTGATTAAATTAGAAAAAATATCTTTGTCATTTGGTAAAAGGCAAATTTTAGAAAACATTAACTTTAATATCAATCAAGGAGAGATTTTGGGTATGCTTGGTCCTAATGGGGTTGGTAAATCAACTATCTTTAATCTAATCACGGGCTTAATAAAACCAAACTATGGGTCAATAATTATAGATGGTGAAAATGTTCTAGATTACCCAATTTCAGAAAGAACAATAAAATTTAAAATAGGTTATGTTCCTCAGTATGGTGGGTATTTTCATGATTTAACTTTAATAGAAAATCTAAGAGCTGTTAGTGAAATTTTAATTAAGAATAAAAATGATAGAAATTTTAAGATTGAAGAGCTTATTTCTAGATTTGAACTGGATCCTGTTTTAAATGTGCAGGCAAAATTTTTATCTGGTGGGCAAAAAAAAAAATTAGTAATTGCACTGGCGCTGATGGGAAATCCTAAGGTTTTACTTCTTGATGAATGTTTTGCAGCCCTAGATGTACTAACAATTAAGATGTTACAAGAGTTAATTGTCAATCTACAAACTGAAAAAAACATTAGTATCTGTATTTGTGACCACCAAGCAAGAGACCTTCTGTCTTGTGTTGATGTTGCAATAATTTTATCAAATTGTAAAATTGTTGCAAAAGGAACTCCATCTGAATTGATTAATAATATCAAAGCAAAAAAAGCTTACTTTGGGGACTCTTTTAAATTTAATTAATAGATGTCTAGTACCCTACTCATTAACAAAAAGATAAAAAAATTTAATAAAAAAATTAAAGTTCCTGGAGATAAAAGTTTAAGTATTAGGTGGGTATTACTAGCGTCTCAGGCAACTGGAAAATCTAAAGCTCAAGGTCTTCTAATGTCAGAAGATGTGCTTGCTGCGATAAATTCTATAAAGAAATTAGGAATAAAAGTTAAAATACGTAAAAATTACTGTGAAATTTTTGGAAATGGAATTAATGGATTTAATTTTCAAAAAAACTTAACAATAGATGCTAAAAATTCTGGAACCCTAGGAAGACTAATATTGGGTCTATTAATTAAATCACCCAATAAAATAAAATTAATTGGAGATAAAAGCCTATCTAAAAGAGATTTTTCAAGAGTAACTAGGCCTTTACAAGAATTTGGGGCTAAGTTTTATTATAAAAAAAAAAATAAACTACCTCTATCAATTTTAGGTTCAAACTCTGTGGAGGGTATTAATTATTTAGAGAACAAAGGTTCTGCACAATGTAAAAGTAGTGTCATGCTTGCTGCAATAAACTCCTCAGGATCAACATCAATAAAAGCAAAAAAATCACGAGACCATACAGAATTACTTTTTAGATATTTAAAGATAGACATAAAAATAAAGAAAACAAAAAAATATGATTTTATAGATATTAAGCAGCCAAAAAAAATTCCAGCATTCAACTATCAAATACCTGGCGATATAAGTTCAAGTGCTTTCTTTATTGCGTTAACAACCTTGGCTGATGATTCAGAATTATTGATTAAAAATGTAAATATTAACCCCTCTAGAATAGGTATTATTAAAATTTTAAAGAAGATGGGTGCTAAAATTTTATTAAAAAATCAAAAAAATTATCGAGGTGAAAGAATTTCTGATATTTTTATAAAAAGCTCCAAAACCCTTAGGGCTATAAACTGTTCTTCAGAATTAAATAGTAGCGCTATAGATGAATTTTTAATTATTTTTTTAATTGCCGCAAGAGCAAAAGGAATTTCCTATTTCAAAGATATTGCTGAACTGAACCAAAAAGAGAGTCCAAGATTAGATTTAGGATCTAAAATTTTAAACATGATGGGCATTAAAACAGAATTAACTAAAAACTCAATTAAGATATATGGACAGCCTAATTTAGAGATAAAAAAGATAATAACTATTAAAAATTATTTAAAAGATCATAGAATTTTTATGATGAGCACAATTGCAGCTTTAACATGTGGAGGAAAATGGAAAATCCATAATAAAGATTCCATTAACACTTCTTTCCCAACTTTTCTTAAGATAATTAAAGAAATAAAAAATAAATGATTGTGAAATCAACTAATAAAATTAAAGTAGCAATAGACTCTCCTGCTGCTGCTGGTGCTGGGACTCAAGCTAAATTAATCTCAAAATATTTTAATTTATTTTATTTAGACACAGGTAAAATATATAGATTAATTGCAAACATTAAACTTACTCAACCTAAAAAATATGACCTTTCTTTAATTAAAAAAAAAATGAACAAATTAAATATGAAGGATTTACAGAATAAGAAATTATTATCTGATGAGGTTGGCACAATGGCTTCTGAAATAGCTAAAGATAAAAAAGTTAGAAAGCTTGTTCATGCATTCCAAATTAGAAGTGCTTATCATCCACCTAAAAAATATAACGGTTCTTGTTTGGATGGAAGAGACATAACTTATAAAATAATTCCTGATGCAGATTTTAAATTTTTTATAACTGCAAATGTTAAAACTAGAGCTATGAGAAGATATAAAGAGTTAAAAGAACTTAATAACAAAATATCCTTAAATGATGTCCTAAAAAGCATTAAAAAACGTGATAAAACAGATTATAATAGAAAAATCTCTCCATTAATGAAAACTGAAGATTCGATCTTGATTAATACAACAAATTTAACTAAAAGATCATGCTTTTTAAAAATTAAAAATATTATGAATAGGAAACTAAAAGCTTAATGGAAATTTATAAAGATCTTTCAAGCCCAGCCTCTAAGGAGTTTGAGCAACTACTAAATTCACAGTTTACAAAAACAGCTAGCCTTGAAGAAGGTAAAATAATTACAGGTGTTGTAAACAAAGTAACTGATAACTTTGTATTTCTTGAGGTACCAGGGCTAAAGTCTGAGCCTATTCTAGACATCAATGAATTAAAAAGTATGGGCATGCTAGATAAAGCAAAGGTGGGTGAAAAAATTTCAGTACTTCTTGAAAGACTAGAGGACAAAAAAGGTGAAGTATTAGTCTCTGCTTCTAAGGCTCAAAAAATTCAGGGATGGGAAAAGTTAGTTGATGCTTACGAGAAAAATGAACCTATTATGGGTAAAATTACTGGCCGTGTTAAAGGTGGATGTATTGTAGAGCATATTGATACTGGCTCATTAATGTTTTTACCAGGGTCACAAATTTCAGATAAACCCCTGAAAGACATAAGTCATTTAATGAATGAACCGCAAAAGTTTGCTCTTATTAAATTAGATAAAATTAGAGGAAATGCTTGTGTTTCAAGAAGAGAGATTATTTCATCATTTAAAAAAGAGGATAAGATTAAAATCGTAGAGAAATTTAAAGTTGGGGATATAATTAAGGGAGCTGAAGTTAAAGGTTATAGTTCGTTTGGTTGTTTCTTCAGTGTTAATGGTGAGCTTGATGTTTTAGTGCACCTACAGGAAATATCTTATTCAAGAGTTAATCACCCTGATGAAGTCTTTACAATTGGTGAAAAACATGACCTTTTAGTTATTTCAGTGGACAAAGAGAAACTACAAGTTGGTTGCTCTGTTAAACAACTTTCCCCAGACCCTTTTGAAAACATTTCAAACTATGAATTGAATAAAATTTATAAAGTTAAAGTTGTTAAACTAATGGATTTTGGTGCTTTTTGTGAACTTGAAAAAGGATTATCCACTTTACTACACTCTAGTGAATTAAGCTGGACTAAAAAAAATGTTTCATCTAAAAAGATGTTCGCCGTAGGCGATGAAATTAATTGTGTGATTACCGAAATTGACAAAGAAAAAAGAAGAGTTGCTATTTCTCACCGTCTAACAACAGAAAACCCATTTGAAACTTTCAAGAAGAAGTATCCGATTGGATCAGAAGTTGAAGGTGAAGTAGTTAGTAAAAATGAATACTCACTTTTCTTAAAGATTGAGGGTCTAGATATTGATGCTTTTTTACATTGTAATGACTTGACGTTTTTAAATAATTCTGAAGAAGAGTTAGCTAAACACAAAATTGGAGATAAATTTAAAGTTAAAGTTTTAGAAGTTAAGCCTGAGGAGCAAAAAGTAAGGGTTGGTTTACGTCAAACACAACCAGATCCTTTTGATTGGTTTAATAATAAAAAAGTTAAAGAAACAATTACTGTTAAAATCATCTCAACTGATAATAAGGGTTTACTTGTCAGACCCGAAGGTTGTGAAATGGACTTTGTAATAAAAAAATCTTCAATCGCTATTAATGCAGCTGATGCAAGGCCTGCAAGGTTTACAGGTGGAGAGAGAATTGACTGTGCAATAGCTGAATTAGATTTGGTTAAAAGAAAAGCTACATTGAGTATTAAATTATTGGAAGAAATGGATAAAAAAGAAGCCTTAAGCAAATATGGATCTGAAGGATCTGGAAAAAATTTACCTTTCTCTTCTTTATCGGAAGATCTAGAAAAAAAGAAAAAAGAAGACAAATAAAAATTGGCAATTGTTAAATCAAAACTTCTAAAACAATTAGCCAATAACTATCCAAATTTTTTAAAAAAAGATCTTGAAAAATTTACAGATATTATTTTGTTAGAAATCAAGCAGGCTCTTAAACGTGGGGACCGTGTTGAATTAAGAGGTTTTGGTATTTTCTCAACTAATACTCAAAAAGCTAGAATATCTAGAAATCCTAAAACAGGTGAAAAAGTGAATACACCAGAAAAAAAAACTATTCACTTTAAAATGGCAATGGAAATGTTTAAAAAACTAAATTATGACAAATAAAAATATCTTTGTAGCCTGTGATGTGTCGAGTCAAAAAGAAATATTAGATTTACTAGAATTAATTCATGAAGATATTTCAGGAATTAAAATTGGTTTACAGTATATTACCCAAAGAAGCCCAGAGGAAATAAGAGAGCTTACAAAATTTAAAAAACCTATTTTTTATGATGGAAAATTCTTTGATATTAAAAGCACATTAGTAGAATCAGTAAGATCACTTAAAAATTTAAATGTAAGCTATGCGACTGTCCATTTGCTTAATGGTTTAGATGCTCTTAAAGCAGCTAACGAAGTGGCAGGAGAAATTAATTTAAAATTGTTAGGAGTTTCAATTTTAACAAGTTTTGGTGATGAGGACTTAGAAAATCTAGGATTCCATGATAAAGTCAAGGATCAGGTCAACAGACTAATTAGGATTGCAAAAGATGCAGACCTATATGGTGTTATCTGCAGTGCACTAGAAGTAAAAATCATCAAAGAGATTGCACCTAAGCTTAAATGCTTTACACCTGGTATAAGATTGAAGGATACTAAAGATGATCAAAAAAGAACTATGACGGCTAATGAAGCAGTTAAAGAAGGCAGTGATTGTTTAATAATTGGTCGGCCCATTACTAAAGGTGATCCCAAAATGAATATAAAAAATATACTTTTATCTATAAAGTAAATGAAGGTAAAAATTTGTGGAATATCTGATTCTAAAACTTTACAATATTTAATAGAACACCCTCACCCTCCCAAATATATTGGTTTTATTGTTAATTATTCAAAATCAAAAAGGTTTATTGAAATGAATAAGCTTAAGAATCTTTTAAAAGCTGACAAAAAAAAATCTAAGTATGTGGCGGTCCTCGTAAATCCTAATGAAGATATTTTAAAAAAAATAAAAAACTTGCCTTTTGATTATTATCAAATTTATGACTGTTCTTCAGATAAGATAAAGTATATCAAGCAAAAATATCAAAAAAAAATTATTGTAGCCATCACTGTCAAAGATCAAAATGATGTTATAAAATTTATGGAATACAGTGAGCATGCTGACATAATATTATTTGACAGTAAAGGTTATGAGAAAAGCTTGTCTTTTGATCATCAATTAATAAAAAACCTTAAATTAGATAAAGAATTAATGTTAGCTGGAAATATTCACATAGAAGATAATCTTCAAAATTATAAAGAAATAGCAGACATTATAGATATTTCTGGAGGTCTAGAGACATCTGGATTAAAAGATATTTTAAAAATTAATATTTTTTTAAATAAAATTAAACAAATTAATGATGAAGCTTAAAAAAAGGGTTTCCTTGATTGACCAACACGATATTGGTGGATTTTGGGGTGGTAAATTTGGTGGAAATTTTATTCCAGAAACTTTAAAAAAACCTATCGAAGATTTAACCATTCTTTTTGGAAAACTAAGACATAATAAAAGATTCTTAAAACAAAGAGATTTTTACTTTAAGAATTATATTGGTTCTCCTACTTCGTTTATAAAACTTCAAAATTTATCCAACCACCTTGGTGGGGCCCAAATATATGCTAAAATGGTCTCTGAGGCGAACGGAGGTGCTCATAAAATTTATAATGCTACAGTTCATTGTCTTATTGCTAAAAAGGCTGGAAAAAATTATGTTGTTGGGGACACGGGGGCTGGCTACGCAGGAAAGATGCTAAGCATGGCTGCTAAAAAATTTGGTCTTAAATGTAAAATATTTATGGGTGCAAAAGACATAAAGAGACAAAAGCCTAATGTTGATGCTATGAAAAAAAATGGTGCTGAAGTAGTTCCAGTTTTTTCAGGAAGTCAGACTCTTGTTGATGCTGTTAGTGAGTGTATGAGGTACTGGGTCTCAAACTGTGATAACACTCATATGTGTGTTGGCTCAACAGTTGGACCTAATATTTTTGTTAAAATTTGTGGTTGGAGCACTGCTCAAATTTCAAGAGAATTAAAACTACAACTTATATCTGAATTTAAAGAATTGCCAAAAAAAATTAAGCTCATTAATTGTGTTGGTGGTGGTAGTTCTGCTTATGGATTTTGGAGCGAGTTTATTGATTATGATAAAAAACAAATTGAATTAATTGGTGTTGAAGCTGGAGGCCCTAAAAACTCTAAGTTGCATGCTGCACCTTTAACAAATAATGCTAAAATTGGAATTTTACATGGAGCAGCTGCTTACGTATGTCAAAATAGTGAAGGACAAATTAATAATACTGAATCAATTTCAGCAGGACTTGATTATCCGGGTGTATCACCAATTCATTGTTTCTTAAAAGATACTAAAAGAGCAAGATACACATCTGCAACAGATGAAGCTGCATTAGATGCTTATAAACTTGTCACAAAACTTGAGAAAATAAACCCAAGTTTAGAACCATGTCATGCTTTTGCAGAGGCTATTAAAATTGCACCCAAATTAAGAAAGAATACAATTATTATTGTAAATTCTTGTGGGGATGCAAAAAAAGATAAAGATATTTTAAAAGCAAGATTGGGGAAAATTAATTAATATGTCTTTAATTAATTTAGCTTTTAAAAAAACTAAGAATGAAAAAAGAGCTGCTTTACTAACTTACACTGTTGCTGGTGATGATAGCAAAAAAAAATCATTAGAAATATTAAAGTCTATAGCTAACTATGCTGATATTTGTGAAATAGGTTTTCCTCACAACACCCCAATTGCTGATGGTAGTCAAATTCAATCAAGTGCATACAGAGCGTTAACGAATGGTATTAAAATTAAAGATGTCTTTTCAATTGTAAAAGATTTTAAAAAATCAAAACAATCAAAACCAGTAATTCTGATGGGGTATTACAATATGGTTTACCAGTATGGTGATGATAGCTTTATTAGTGCATGTAGAAAAGTAGGTGTTGATGGTTTAATTGTGGTTGATTTACCTTATCCTGAAAACAAACTATTTGCAAAAAAATGTAAAAAAAAAAATATTTCTTTTATTCAATTAGTGTCCCCCACTACATCTCCAAAAAGAATGAAGAATATTATTAAAGACTCACATGATATGATTTATTATATATCGATGTTATCGACAACAGGTGGCAAACTAAAGGTTTCACCAAAAATAATTCTTAAAAGATATAATAAAATTAAAAATCTAAACAAAAATAAAAATATAGTTATCGGGTTTGGTATTACAGAAAAAACAATAGCTTCATTAAAAAAAGCTGATGGATTGGTGGTAGGTAGTGCTTTATGTAAAGAAATCTCTAAATCTATTCAAAAAAAAGAAAATCCTGTCACAAATGTAACTAATATTGTAAAAAGACTAAGAAAAAAAATTGCATGAATTGGATTAAAAAAACATTAAGTTTTGGTGAAAAAATAAAAAAGATTATTAGGACAAGAGCAACCAAAGCTGACATTGCAAGTAGTGACTGGACATCTTGCTGTAAAGGCCCCATTCTTAAAAAAGATTTAGAAGAAAATTTATGGGTTTGCCCATCTTGTAACAAGCATCATAGAATAAGCCCACATCAAAGATTTGATATTATTTTTGGAAAAAATAATTATGAAGTTTTAAAAACACCCATACCTCAAGATGATCCATTAAACTGGTACGACTCAAAACCCTACAAAGATAGATTAAAAACGGCAAGAAAAAAAACAGGTATGAACTGTGGAATGATGGTAATTGACACAAACATTAAAAATGTCAAACTCACTGCTATTGCTTCAGAATTTAATTTTATAGGTGGCTCAATTGGTGCTGCTGAAGGCGAGGCTTTTTTATATGGAATTCAACATGCTATTGAAAACACACAACCTTTTGTGGTCTTCACCGCAGGTGGTGGAATGAGAATGATGGAGTCGTTAATTTCACTTTCACAGATGACCAGAACAACTTTGGCAATCAACGAACTTAAAAAAAATAACCTTCCTTACCTTGTTATATTAACAGACCCAACAGCTGGTGGTATCACAGCATCATATGCGATGTTAGGTGATCTTCATTTAGCTGAACCAGATGCGCTTATAGCCTTTGCTGGGGCAAGAGTTATCCAAGCAACTGTTAGAGAAGAATTACCTGAAGGATTTCAAAGAAGTGAATATGTTGAAAAAACTGGCTTTGTGGATTTAATTGTTGAGAGAAAGGACTTAAGAGAAAAAATTGGCACATTATTATCAATATTGCTAAAGAAAAATTCTGCTATAAATTCATCAGAAAATGAAACTTCAGAAGATAGTAGAGCGCTTACAAAAGCTACATCCTAAAGAGATTGATCTAAGTCTAGATCGAACTAAGAATCTTTGTCAAAAATTAGGAAATCCTCAAGATCAAATTAATTGTATTTCTGTTGTTGGAACCAATGGTAAATATTCAACTATTCAAGCACTCTATGCAATTCTAAAAGAAGCTAATTATAAATGTAATATCTATACTAGTCCTCATATACAAAAAATTAATGAAAGATTTATTTATAACAACAAACCTTTAACTGATGATGAGCTAGCTAATTTATTATCTGAAATAGAGGAAGTTAATAACGGGAAACAAATTACTTTTTTTGAAATATTGACTAGCGCTTACTTCCATCATGCTAAAAAATACCCAAAAAACATTAACTTAATCGAGTCAGGATTATTTCATAGGTTTGATGCAACAAATATCTTAAAAAAAAATTTAGCAAGCATTATAACATCTATTGGTCTTGATCATTTAGACTGGTTGCCAAAAGAAGAACAAACAGTTGAAAAAATAATATTTGAAAAAACTTCATCCCTATTAAATTCGAAAATAATTATTGCTAAACAAGGTTCAAATAAAATCAGTAATCATATTCAAAATACAATAAAAAATAATCTCTCTAAAAAAATATTCTTCAGTAAAAATTATAAGTTTACTTTTAAGGAAAATAATTTCTTTTATTTTGAGGATGAATTTGGTCGAATAAAACTTCCAAAACCAAATTTACCTGGTGAATTTCAACTAGAAAATATTTCAGCTGCTATTGCGACAGCAAGACAATTAACAAATTACTCAATAACAGATGAACATATAAAAAATAGTGTTACTAAAATTGAAAGCATAGCTCGCCTTCAAGAAATTAAATTGGGAAAACTAAAAAACTTAGTAAAAAATAATAAATTATTTATTGATGGCACCCACAATCCACTTGGTGCTAAAGCTCTAAACCAATATCTTAAAAGTCTAAGCTGTAGAAAACATATTATTTTGGGTATGATGTCTAATAAAGATCATAACGAATATATCAATTATTTTAAAGATATTGAAACTTTAACAACGATCGATATCCCAAATCAACCAAATGCCCTCAAAGGAAGTGAGCTTAAAGAGAAAATTAAAAACTTTTCTAATATTAAATATAAAAAATCGATAGAAGAGGCTATCTCTTCAATCAAAATTCAAGAATATGATATTGTTCTAATCACAGGATCTCTATATCTTGCTGGGGAAATTTTAAAATTAAATTAGATATTTTCTTTAATCCAAGAAACAATATCTGACTTTGGCGTTGAACCAACTTTAGTTGATTTCAACTCTCCATCTTTAAATAGTAACATTGTAGGAATTCCCCTAACACCATATTTTGTTGGAGTGTTTGGTTCATTATCTATGTTGTGTTTTGCAATTATAACTTGATCTGCCATTTCATCAGAAATCTCTTCTAATGTTGGCCCTATTTGCTTACATGGCCCACACCATTCAGCCCAAAAATCAACTACAATTGGTTTTGATGATTTTAATACTTCTGTATCAAAATTATCGTCTGTTACACTTACTGTTGTCATTATAGTTACTATATATTTGATTCAACCTATTATTCAATGTGTAAAAGAATCTTTTTTTATTTAATTCACTAGGATATTAGGCTTGTTCGTATTTTTTTTGAATTCCTTCAACAAACTCATTAATTTCATCTAAAAACTTGAGCTTTTTCTCATCTTTTTCATCAGTGTATCTGTTTCTTAAATTATCACACTCGAAGTAAAACTCCTTACATGTCCACCATTTCTCTTTCTCATTACTTAATATTCTCTCAGCTATTCCTCTTTTTATGCTCTTAAACATATCTGCTGGTAATGTTTTGGGTGATTCTTGATAAATTATTTTTTTCCCAAAACTTACCATTCTTTCATCTTCAAATTTGTCTAATAAAATTAATTTATCCTTCCATGAGGCTGCATGCCACTTTGGAAATAAAGCAGTGTCTTTTTGAGGCGTAAATTTTTTATAAATTGTCTCTTCTGCAAGTAGATCAACCTGAGAGTCAAATTGTGCTTTTTCTTCAGCTGTTTCTCTTAGTGCTGTTAAAACGTTTTGAGAGAATTTTTCATTACTATTTACTAATTTTGCCCGCTCTTTAATTAAATCAGGGTCAAGTTTACTGTAAGGCTCAACTTGTAATCCATAACTTGCATCTAAAATTATAGGTGCTTTATTTGATCTTATGGTTCTTAAAAACTTTAATTTTTTAATAGCACTTTTAAGTTCTGAAATTGACATATCCAATAATGGGATTGGATCAATTTTAAGATCAAATGCTTGACCCCATTGATAAATTGGATGAACACAATGTTTTGGATGAAGTGGAGTAACTACGAATCTATAGTTTTTACCAAAATGATATTCGGCTAAAGTAAACATTTTCTCCGTTTTAAAGATGGTTTCAGTATCACTTTTATTTGCTGTTCTCAAAAATGTATCCCAAGTTTTAGGTTGGTTTTTTTTAATTAAGCCTAAAACTTTAACAGTTAGTTCTGCATCAAACAAGGCGGAGTGCGCTCCCGAAGATTCGAAGCCATTCATTCTAGCTAACGATTCTAGTTTCATTACCGCATTACCTTTTGCATTTATTTCTGTTTTTACAACACTCTCATCAACAGCATGTGCTCCTCTTGCTATATTTAATCCATCATGTCTTTTATTTGGTGTAGCATTTGTAATATAAGGATATCTAATTCCTCTAAAAAATTCATTTCTTATCATTTCATCATCAAACCCAATATTAGACCATCCCATAAATATTGCTGGACTCCATTTTTTAAATATTGCTTCCAATTGTGATAACATTTGATAGTGGCTTAGATTTCCTTTAGTTAATAAATCAACGCTAGTTTTATTAACTATTAAAGCCATTGCTTGAGGAACTTCACCTTCTGGTAACCTGCATCTAAAATTAAACCTGTCTATTTCTTTAAAATTTGCATCAACTAAAATACCACCCACTTCAATGATACTTCCCCATGAAGTGTTTGCACTGCTAGATTCTATATCCCATATTGCTAAATTCATATTAGTTCACATTCCTTTGGTGATAAAATTGTTCAACTTTTTCTAAAAACTTGTTTTGATATTCTTCT
>Ga0307986_10000718_pt1 | contig 24309 bp, 33 predicted proteins | sample EllFjometageno82_FD_203170 | JGI IMG/M metagenome (GOLD analysis project Ga0307986, IMG submission 203170) | Marine microbial communities from Ellis Fjord, Antarctic Ocean - #82 | ecosystem: Environmental > Aquatic > Marine > Unclassified | place: Southern Ocean | collected 2014-10-09 | reverse complement strand
CTACGAAGTAGAAACAGAGGCTAAGGAATAGTCTAATGACTACTGAGTTAAACGATATAGGGAAACCTGCACCAGATTGCCAGCCGAATAGGTTGCTTGAGGGGATTAAACCGCACCATTTGAGGGACACGAAAAAGTCCCTCCTGCATGGTGTGCCCGATGAGAGCATAAGCGACGCGTTTCATTAACGCGCTGCCGAATCCTTGAGGTAAATGCATAACAAGTGAAGGTTTTATTGCCAGAAACTTGTAATGAATCAAAATAAATGTGAAGAGCAATGGTGCCAGCCAACTCTTACTATCGGTTAGATAGACACACATTACAACTGGTGGAGTTGCGTCAAAGCTAGGAACCCTGCAGGGGGATCAGTGGAAACGTACGGAGGGAGAGGAAGATAACAACAACGCTATTAATTTAGCAACCAACGCTATTAATTTAGCAAACAACGCTATTAATTTAGCAAACAACGCTATTAATTTAGCAACTAGAAATACTCGTTATTAACGAGATTTCACCAGAGAGTATCGCGAAACGACAGCACATGGGCCACTCAGGGGAGAGGTTCGTTGGATCGGCGCATTGGGCTGTGAACCCAGGCTGTATGCTCAGCCACACCAAAAGCACTTTCACCAGATTACCTATGATGAGAACATTAATAGAATTGGCTTTTGCAGTAGGCCTAATAATAATTATAACTGCACTATTACCTATTGGATATATCTTAGACAAAGTCTTTGATATCTGATAGAAAAATGGGCGTCACTTCGGTGGCGCCCTTTTTTTTGGTCAAAGTAATGTGACTACTAGATACCGGGAGATCCCGGGGAGGAAACTATGAGCAATAAACGCGAAGAGAAGAAAATTATGACTGCTTTGAAAAAGGCAGCATTATCGGATAATGAATATAACAAGGGACTGACGAAGACTGACTTGCTGGCACTAAATGGTAAAACAATTAGTGCATACACGCTAAGGAAGTTCATCCAAGGACACCCAGATATTATCAATGAAGGAAACACGAGAACTCGAAGATTTAGGTACGTAAAAGATGGCAACGCCCAAGCGGGTGAAGCACTTGAAACTGCCAATGTAGAGCTGTCGAAAAATGCGCGACTCAGACTTAGAGAAATGTCCGAACTTATGGGCGTTCCTATAAGCACGATCGTGCGACAAGCCATTGAGACTGAATTGAAAAAATATTCATTATGAGGGGAAACCCAACTAGAACCACTGAGAATAGATCAAGGACCCGGTTTGATTCAGCGGGAAATTGTTTGAAGCCCCCTAACGGGGACTCTCAGAAGTTTGTGAGGCTACCAAATGCTCGTGCTCCTTAATGGAGATGTAGTCAGTCGCATCATTGCGCTGACGAGAGTGGTTCCTCACAAATTAGATTACAATGAGTAATACAAAACAACTAAAAATAATAAGAGGACTCCCGGGAAGCGGGAAGTCCACCTATGTGAAAAAGAACTATCCTGAAGCGATGGTCTGCTCTGCAGACGACTACTTCGAGGAACTGGCCGCATTCAACAACACTTCTTACTTAGAAGAGTTCAAGCCTTGGCTTGTAATGAATGCCCACCAACAATGTTGGAGCGACTTTATTCGCGCAGTTGTAGTAATGGACGAGCCACTAGTAGTGGTCGACAACACAAACACCACCTTTGACGAATACAGGAACTACGTGTTCCTCGCCAAAGAGATGGGATATGAAGTCGAAATCGTCGAGATACCATTCGATAGTGACCTAACAAAGGCACACATTTATCATGAGCGTAATACTCATGGTGTGCCGCTGAAAGTCATTCAAGATATGATGTCACGTTACGAAAACTGAGTACGGTCACTGACCGTATCTCACACTAGATTACGATGGATACAAACTACGTAAAATTTAAAACGAACATAAAATGGTACAATGCTAAAGATTTAGTGTACTTGACTTTAATGGAATGCTTCAAACTCTTCCTTCTTAAAATGAAAGAAGGTAAGACTACAGGCCAACCTATCATGGAACAAGAACTAGCCGATGAACTCGGTGCTTCTTACACCATCGAAGACCGCACACCGAGGACAGTACCTAACCCCTTTTACGGGGAGGTGCTCCATACGATGGAAATCGACGAAAAAGGAGGAGTTGTGTTCAGTGAAGGAGAAATCCAGACCAGCAAAACCGTGACGACGGTCCCAATGGAGGAAGGACTTGTTGCAGCCGATTTGGCACCAGCATTAGAATCATTGATTAGCGAGTATGATGCTCTCGAATTCGATGACTTGAATGAATGGTATGCTAAGGCTAGCAAGATTGTACCTTTCCTATGGGACTGAAACTACACAGTTGACCTGACTAACGATAACGCGCTGGGCGGAATCCCAGATAGATAAGTGCCAATGAGCCACTAGGAATTAATATGAGAAAAATAGATAAAATATGGGAAGTAAATGTATACGCAAGAGTAGCATGGATAGGAAGTATCTGTCACGGCAAACAACGCCGTAAGACAGGTGAAGCATACATCGAGCACCCACTAGGGGTCTCGTGCATGATCCCCGTAGAATATAACACATTAGAAGCGAAATGCGCTGCTGTGTTACATGACGTTCTGGAAGATGTTCCGGAGATGATCGAAATCGCTATGAGTGAAGTTAAACTTTACTTTGCTGACGAATTTGACATCGCCGAGCGCCACCGGAACCCACTACACCATTACTTTAAGGATGCAACGGATGCAGCTCAATACGATCTAACCACTTTGCTTATGTGGGCGAACCCTAGAGGGGGAGTCACATGGGCAACTGAAGTGGTAGGTTATGTTAGAGAGCTAACCGTGGAGTTCCCACATGTTAAATACAATTCTGAAGACACGACAGAGTACTATGCAAATAAGCAAAACGAGATCAACTCGATTAGCGATATGAGCAAGGGTGCTGCTGCGGTCAAGGGTGCTGATAAGCGATACAATGCAAGTAAACCAATTCCCGGAAGGGATTGGAACGAAGCATTAGTCCGCTACTATCAGATCGCCGCTAAGGCGGTTGCACTACGTTTGTCCCGTCGGGACTGAGCGTTAAGCAGACCAACTAGGAGAGAATAAAATGAAAAAAGAACATGAAAGCGTGATACTAACGCCAGATGAACTACGTAAACGCTATGAAGGGCTCGAACCTTCTCGCATGATAACAGACGCTGAGATTCAGCGCTACGACTTCTACGCAAGCAGAATAGGCTCTGAAGCCATTTTAGTTAAATCGTTAAGGAAGTTCGAAGCAGAGCGGCGAGAAAAACGTCGTCGAGAACTCGAAATGAAAGTTTCGGTAGCGTTCCATTCAGCGAAAGCCGTCATCTTTGACGAGAGCAAGAAATTGCTGAGTCGTCCGAAGAAGAGATGGTATCCGATGGAAAAGAAGTGGCGCTAAGTCACTATCACAGACTATTGGACGCAGACTCCAACTAGGAGAGAGAAAAATGAAAAAAGAAGAAGAAATTTTGAAACTATTAACTAACGATGGTCCCGGCGCTAGCGCTTGGGACAATGAAGAAGCAAACTTTGTTAGATTTATGGCAAGTGCACCGTTGAAAAGAAATAACGTAACCACCCGATGGTGGCGATACGAGTATGGATTCAGTGGAAACTACAAGCCAACAATCGAAAAACAGCAAGGCTTAGGACTAGTTGAATCATGTAAGCGAGCAATTGACTACATGAACAACTGGGACGTTGCCTCTGATGGTAAAGTGGTTTTTATACTTCACGAGTGGGTCTCACACATAGATAGTAACTACTACTTTGTAGAGAGCCAAAAGAATCTGATTAAGAAAATATCTGAGACAGAGGGTATGCATATAATGATGGTGGGTGACTTTGAAAGTCCACTATCAGAAAAGTATCTGGACTACGTTAGAAGAATGGGCGAGGACTCACAAGTCTACCTATCGAAAACGTGCCGGGAACTTGAAGAAGTGCTAACGGACCTCAAAGTTAGATACATTTAATCAGATACTCCAACTAGGAAAGAGAAAAATGAATAAAAAGAACCTGATAATAAAAATAGAAGGAGCTGACCATGCACGAGACTGCAGTTGTGGAGACTGCGGCTGGGTATTTGAACAATACTTGGAGGCTTGAGCATGGGGAAAAAGAACTGCAAATGCAATGGGGAGACCTATGAGCTGAAAGCCACTGGATACATTATGTGTATTCATTGTGGCAAGCAATTCAAAGACAAGGGGGATTCCCTTTGAGTCACGTAACGGCAATGGCTATCGATACCGGTGAGGAAGTACTACTTTCTTATGCTGAGATCAGTAGCGAAAACTGTGGTGTAATGATTATAGAAGAGAATGAAGACGAACTAGCGCTTATAATTAATGCGTTTCGTTATCATGTCTCACTATCAGACTACACTAAGGTTATCGAATGGCAATTTAAAGCCAACCGATCCGTCGAATGTTGACTAACTTTCCACTAGGATGAGAATTAAACAAATTTTCGAGAAAAGACAAAGATACTACACAAAAGTTGGTCGCAAAGAAGAAGAAGACGAAGCCTTCTACTATATGGGACCAAGTATCTTCAATGAAATCGTATACGCACTAGCGTTTGCTGCCCTTGTTGGGCTAGCAATCGCTATAAGTTTATGGCTTTACTGACCGGATTACTGAAAACGTAAACCACTAGATGGCACAATTTGTGATACCACAAGAAGTAACAGATGCGCTCTGGGATTTAATGTCCCGAGTAAAAACACGAATGCAAGGACAAGGCCGTACAAGCGAGATATTATATTACGCTTTATCGGAGAAGTGCATGCATATCGACATGGCTAAAGATGAAAATGAATACCGAGAAGCACGCAGTGCTTTGAAGTTACATCTCATCGGCACATCTGTCCTCAACAATGATTTCCCTAACGAAGAACGTTTAGAAACGTATCTTCGTGCAAGGGACTTCTATTTCTGTTGAGGAAACATCACTAGAAAACTATGATAAAAATAGCATTTTTTATACTGGACTTATTGCTTTTACTGAGCCACCGTGAGGGGCCCACTAACAGCACTAACGAAGAATATTACTACGGTAATCCTAAACTGGATAAACCTCTTGCCCTTAACTCGGGTGATGAGATTTATGTGTTTAAGACATCGTGGAAGTAAGTTTTTACTAGAAGAAATATGGAAGGAATGAAAAAGACCCTATCTATAGCACCGAGTTTTGATTGTTCTTTGAAGTGCGAAGGTTGTTATTTAACAACTGACGTAAGCAAAGAAATGCGCAAAGCAACTAAAGATGACTACTATTGGAAACGAGTGATTTCACTCGGAGTAAAATGTGGTTATAAAGAAATTGCTATGACGCTCAATCCATTTCCTGGTGCGATTGAAAAGTGCATACAACACGCAAAGTGGGCTAAAGAGGCCGGCTTTGAAAGTGTTAATGTGACAGTAACTTGGGGAGACATGATGAAGGAAGAGCAGATAAAAGAGCTCTTAACCCACATCGACGTACTCTCTGAAAGCATTGACGAAAATCGAAAAATTACAGTAGATTATAGCACCATTATCGATAACCCACACATTCACTATAACATTAATTTGTTATGGAGCGTGGAGTTGTTTGACATGGTTGCATCGACTACCGGCAACTGGGCTTTCCCAGTTACAACTGCAGACCACTGGGCCAGAAGGCGCCGTGATCTACAGTATAAGGTAAAATCTCGTAAAGAGATTTCGTCTTTGCACAATATTACTTGCACAATGCAGCACTTAATTTTGAAACCCCTTTCACTTTACCCAAGTGGAGAATGGTTTCAAGAAAAATACGGAAAAGTTCTGGAACTTGACTGGCTAAATATAGCCGGTGACGGAGACTTTCACATTGGTGATCTAGCGTATGGTAACGTGATGGGCTTGAATGCTTGTCCCGGAAACCAGATGATGGATATAGATCCAATGGGAATGGTCCGAAGATGTCCAGAGAACCCTACTGCCCACGAAGGCGGTGACTTGTTGAAGCTTGAAAAGCTGATGCAACAGGGTATTCCGGGTTGTGGCGAAAGCTGCGACTGTATCACGCCAAAGTGATAACTAGATGAGAACAGAAACCCTTATGAAGAGACTAACAAAAGCCGCCAACTGTTTGGATATGTTTGCTCACCATGACTGGATTGACTCTGTAGAAGTTACAATCCGTGGTAGAATATACACGGGACTACGATGTGACTGCGGTTACATACAGGTAACGTCAGAGTAATCATCACTAGAATGAGTAACGAAAGTGAAAATGAGAGACGGTCGGAAACGATCGTGATAACTGAAGAATGTCTCAAGTCTTGTGAAAGCAGACTTGAGGAATTACAGGCTGATGAGACAATGTGTCTCAATATCAGTCTTGACGCGAAAGCAGACCGAAAGGATGTAATCGCCGCGATCAATGAAGTAACTACTAGCATGACTATCTATGATGGTGATGTTGATGGACTTCTATGGGATCTTGAGTGGACGTATGTCTACGCAAACAACCCATATCATGAGGAAGGATGGTTATACAACCATATTATTCTCATGGAGAAAGCGGCTGGATATCTTAAACTGCCTGCCGACGCAATGAGTGTTTTGGAACGCGCTATCTTCTGGAGCGACCTTGGTAAGTATCATACTACTAAGGAAGGAACGAAGACTTGGGAAAACGGAACCGCTATCTCGTCTGCCATTGGGCACGACAAGAAGTCAGCGGAACTGTTGGATGAAGCAGTAAGTATATTGAAAGTGAAGCCATGGTGGTACACAGCAGTCCGTTGGATTGTTATGAACCACATGAAGGCTCACTCGATAAAGATCGAATGTGACGACAAAGGAAGGAATATTATTCCTGACTGGTTGAAGCCACAAGTTGATGGTCTCCAACCATGGGACTGGCCAGAGTGGACGGATTTGAATATCCCACACGAAGCCAGCTATGGAAAGAAAGACCACATGTGGACTCGACTCGGAGCAAGCAATCTACTGCGAATCAAGCAATTGTGTGATGAATGGGGACGCATCTCTGATGAGTCCTTCACCAAAAACTGATAAACAGGTTCAGTTAATTAACTACTACACGGGCGAGAGTCTAGGTGGTAGTACTAGGATGAGTAACGAAAGTGAAAACACAGGCAAGAACGGGAACGTATCTTTGAGCGAGTATATAATGTACCAGCGCGAAGAAGAACATGCGAAGAGACTGAAAGCTAAGGGTAAAACCTGGCTTGCGGACCCTCGTCCCGAGAACTTTGACTCAGAAGAAGAGTGAAAGTACACCTACTAGGGTAATGTTATGATACCGGTATATCTGGTAACGTAATACTACTGAGAAGGAGGGTATTATGGCAATAATAACTTCCTTTTTTTAATGGTAACGGTAACTCGTTACATTAGTTATGAGTAAAATCAAAACCGGAGTTGGCCAACAACGCCTTCGGGTCGCCTACCAAATCCACTTTATGTGGGTTAGTGGATGATCTGATTGATGCTGGAGTGTGTAAAAACCCTCTGGCACTAGATGGCAAAAGAAATTAGCTATGCCGAGTCGAATAGACTCGCAAATGAATATATCGTGGAAGAATTAGGACCCGGCCAACAAATGGTTGGCGGTCTTACAATCACTACCACGGATTAATGTTTAATAACATTACTAGGAGACAAAACAATATGATAAAAAAAATCAGTTTTAGAGACACATGGGTTAACAAGATGATAAAGTGGAACAGAGCGAGTATTATACTCACCCTTACCACATGGGACACGCACCTGGCAAACCCAGAGGCGGCGTTCGGAATCGTCCGTAAACTCGTTACAAAAAATAAGCTAGTCTTAGATGACGTACATGCATTTTTGTGCAAGCACCCAGTATGGGCGCAGTGCAAAAGCAGTATTGGAAACAAAGACTTACCGAATGATTTCTACACCTTAGTTGCCAACAGCAACTGGGGTAAGAAGAATGACGTCAACGCTACCTTCCAGATGAGCGGCCATGTGCCAATCACTTGGGAAGATAAGGATGGCACCAAAACCGACATAGTACATCTTTCGATGGAAATGTTTGGATATGGTACCGACACAAGAGTATTCAATGCACTAACGATGGGAGGATCCAAGATTCTATCCCACTTTGTGAAAGATGGATCAACGGTCAATATGGTCGCCAACGATGACCACGAAGCAAGACGCTTCGTGTTATATGGTGACAAATTGGAGGAAACCCGCGACCGTCAACAAGCAAACCGTGAAGCGAATAACTTTTCAGAAGGAGTCGACAAAGACAACTTCATGAGTAACCTTATGAGCGGCGACACAGTGACTTTAGGGTCATTTTAAGCTACTTTTTTGCGCAATACCCCTGCGAAGTGGGGACCGAGGAGACCGGAGATAACCATGAGGAAACCAAGATAACCCCGCGTAGGCCCGAAAGGGTGTTCTACGTAACCAACCGCACGGCCCTCGGGGTCGAAGACTACCTTCGGATGTAGTCAATCGTCATTGCAATGTAGGAGGCGCTACAATATAAGGATCCACGTTTGTGTAAAATACAAGCGTGGGTCCTTTTTTTTTTGGTCAGTGAATGGTTTAATAACCGTTAACTGAAGGAAACACTAGAAGGGATACAATGAGCCATATGGTAAAAGGTAAAACTAGCTTCACCGAGGAGAATAAAGACCTCCTGGTAGAAGCATTGAAGCAGGCATACACTGGATGTGAAGTCAGACTCAACGTGCAAGCGATGATATCTGGCCGTCCAATATGTGACATAGTTGTAAAGAACGAACGCGGCAATGACGTCGGATTTAGGTTGAAAGCAGACGGTACTTACGAGTGCCTAAGTTACAATCCTGGATACGGCAATGACCAAGATCGAACTAACAGCGCACTGAAGCCTGTTTATGATCCGTACAATCGTGCGGTCGCAAAGAAGATGACAAAGACCAACCCTGCCCTAGCCGGATGGATTGTGAGTAAAACCACAGACATAGAAGTTAAGGGTACGAAAAAGAAGCGTATTAGGCTTAGTCCTGGCGCTGGCGGTTCTGGAGGGTGGATTTAATGTCGATGCCACAATACATCGATATTATCTTTGACCCGGAGACTGGTGAGACTGAAATAAAGCTAGAAGGCTTCCCCGACGCAGTATGCGACGAGGTTGCCAAAAAGGTAATTGCTCAGCTCGGAGTCACCAATGCTAAAGTCACCAAAACCGCTTCGGCGGAAGGTGGCGATGGCCAAAAGAGAACTCAATCAATAGGTTGATGTCATCTCTACTAGAAGACAAAGGAGGATAATTATATGGATAATAATCTAAATGAAGTAATGAAAGCTTGTATTGGCGCATGTTTACCATGCATAGCGCTAACAACCACAGAAACGAACGAAATAATAAACCGCACAGTAGAATTTGCTGTGAAGCACGAAAGCCGTGCGGTTTACGTCTGGAGGGAATCTATCGGATTCCAGGAATACGCAGCATACATCACGGAAGCTGATGGAAGCCAACGACAAGTAACGTCGATGGACAAAATCGCTACCGACTTTGATGTTAAAGTGGTTCCTGGGAAACGAGCAGAACTCACTCCAGATGATGACTTCCCTGGCGCAACAATCCCGTTTGCCATCGAATTTATCGGTGACTACAACGGAGATACTGAAGGAAGAGGAGCAATCTTCATCCTTCGTGATTGGCACAGGTACGTGGATGCAAACGCAGACCATGTAGACAAGCAATTGGCAATGTTTGAGTCTCTTTCAGAGAACCCAGACAAATTAGTGATCGCGCTCGCCCCAGTAACATGGGATGCCGAGACGACACCTATCGAGTTGGACCAGTACATGTACAGGGCCGGCTTTGATATGCCGAATAAGGAGGACAGACTCGCGTCTGCTCGCCACTGGCACAGTTCGATAACAGGCGAGAGAGGGGAAGAATTCCCTCTAATGCTTGCATTGAACGAAGCCGATCTTGAGGCAGTCGCCGACGCAACTGGCGGCTTGACTCATAAGCAAGTTGAGGATGTGTTATGTATGTCGATTTCGACACGCAGCACATACGATCTCGACTTTATTCTCGGAGAGAAACAATATTTGGTGAAGCAAGCTGGGTTTGAAATCCAGCGACCAACAGACGGTTTCAAGAGAATTGGAGGACTAACACCGCTCAAAACATGGGCGAGTCGTCTCCGTAAAAGATTTAGCCAGGCCGCGTTTGAATACGGGTTCCTGGGCTACCCTCGTGGACTACTTATGGCCGGTGTACCCGGTTGTGGGAAGTCAGCTATTGCTAAGGCGATAGCCCACGAATGGGGAATGAATCTACTCACTGTACAAGCCACTGATCTGAAAGGATCCTTGGTCGGTGAGTCGGAGGCAAAGGTTAGCCGCCTTCTGCGCGTTGCTTCGGCAGCGGCGCCCATTATCGTCTTTATTGACGAAGCTGAAAAGCTACTGGGCAAGTCAGAAGGTATCAACGACGGGGGAGCGCATGACGCTATCCTCGGGCAATTCCTGTCATTTATGCAGGAAGACAGAACCGGAGTGTTCTTTGTATTTACTGCAAATAACATGGAAAAGTTCGCGCCAGAACTCGTTGACCGATTTGAAGGACGTTTCTTCATCGATTTGCCATCCGCAACAGAGAGAAAGGAGATACTTAGTATCCACCTTACTATGCGCGGATGGACTACCAAGGAATTTAAAATGGACAAGCTGGTAACAGCCTCCAAGGATTTCTCTGGTCGTAACATCGAGGATGCTATTAATGAAGCTATGGGCAACGCCTTTTCGGAGGACCGTTCGCTCAGTAATGCTGATTTACTGGCCGTGTTCAAGGAGGTCATACCGACCTCTAAGACCAAGAAAACAGAGATAGAGACAATGCGCACTTTCGTGGAAAACGGAATGATGCGTAGCGCAAACGACCGCACAGATGAGGAGCAATCCTCTACAGGCGGTAAGCAACTGCGCAGCTTTGCTTGATCGGCTTAACCGCCAACTAGGAGAATTAAATATGTATATAAGAGACAATGAAGGATACGCACCGAAGGAAGGATATTTCACAATGGCAGAATACTGTCAAGTGTTTTTAACTTCGAGGTATGTACGCGACAAAGATGATTCACATATACCCTTGATTGAACGAGGGAAGCTACACCGAATGCCCAAAGAGGTCGCTGAAGAGATGGACACCGTCTTTTCAATGGCCGTTAAGGAGCTAGAAAAGTGGGGCGATAAACCCGAAGATTTCTTTAAGAAACTTGAAGACGGAGAATACGATCCAATATCGGATTTCATTGACACTAGCGAGATGCGTGATGCACTCGGCAATGTGATAATGAGACGAGTAAGGATCACTGAAGGGATGCGTGGAAACGAGGCCTTTGACAGAGCAAAACAACTTTTGCCAGAAGTCAGGGACGAGCTACACTCATTCATTCGAGAACTGCTATTGCACGCCATGGGTAAATTACACAAGGCTGCTATGCAGCGAGGTGTTCCAATGGACAAGATATCAGAACTTGTCAAACCCAAAGTCTCAGCAATAGCTGAGGACGGAATCGCATTCTCCACTGTCTTCGATGATGAAGCAGTGAAAGAACTGCTGATAGATTCGAAAAAGAAAGAAGAGCGCGCTGTCATTTACGACCCTGCATGGGGTTGAGACAGCAGCTACTAGAATGGTTAAGATCAATATAACAATTGAAGACCTAGAGATAACGACTGAGCAGCTTCTAGCCTTACTAGGCGAAGAAGTGAAGCACCCCCAACAACCTGCTCCTGAGCCGGTAGTTGATGTGAAGAAAGCTGAGAAGGCAACGCCGAAAAGAAAGTGTACCCAATGTGGGACAAAAATCACTTCCTCATGGCGCAAGGTAATGGCCAGTGATGGCCCATGGTGTAATAAGTGTACTCAAGCAGAGTACCGTGCCGCCAAGAAACCTAAGAAGCCTGTCAAGCCTGTAAAGCCAAGTTATCCTGGCCTAACCGACAACGAGGTATTAAATGCTGTAGTGTCCGTTCTTGTTTCAAGAACTAAGGACATTACTACAGCTCACCTAATTGCTGACCAGATTGTAAAGATCGCGGATGGCAAATATGCTGATGACGAGAAGATGACCGGACTCAAGGAAACTATCCTTGATAGGGTCTCTCAGGGAATCAAGCAAGTTGGCAACGCACTCGGTATGACTGAGTGTATGATTGTCGACGTCGATGTTGACGGAAGGAATGGAGCACAGATCGCTATGTTTCCTGCAAAGGAATACAGCGTGAAAGAGCTCCTAAAGTTAGCTTCTAAGTGAAGCCGACTACTAGAGATGAAGATAACAATTGACATCACATTGGAAGGAGAAGCCGCTAAAAGCGCACTGAGAGCAATTCTTGGTGCACCTGCAGAACCCGCATATGTCAAGGTCGCTAAAACGGCCTTGGTTAAGCAGAAGAAAGTAAAGACTGAGAAACCGAAGAAAGGAAAACATCCTTTCAACGGTATCGACGTAATGCTACTACAAGGGGTCTGGAATAATGCTAAAAGTGTTGAAGAAGTATGCGACTATTATGGCGCAGACTATACACACATAGACATTATTAAAGCTAAAGCAAGCATGCTTCGTAGGAAGAAAAGTATGAAGTTTAAACACTTCGACTGAAACAAACCTACACTAGAGACAATACAACTGAGGCGCAAGCCAATGACGTTAGATACGCACGGAACATAGAAATAATGGCTCCCAACGCACAAAATAGAATGATCGACAGACGATCGCGTCGCGGGGTTTTAACCCTTGTCACTGGCTAGATAGTCTGCGCCTTGCGCAGATTTTAGCCGGTGCAGACGCACCTGTAGGTCGCGGCAACGACAGTTACGAAAGGTTAAGACCCCGTGACTTATCGAGCCTTTTTGTGCTTTCGGAGCAACAATTTCAGTTCCTAGCAACTGCAAGTAGCGCTGGCCCTTTAGACGTTGGATACACGATTCAACGAAAGATCAGCGATAGTAATCTTACTACAAACACATAAAGAACAAGCTTAATAGTTAGTCCATTTCGCTCCTTAGCGAACCCAAGGCGACAGCGCCGAAGGATATGGAACTAAGCGATTAACCTTTTCTTTACGTGTTAGTAGTAAGTTTCCACAGTAATCTAAGTGTGGTGTCTCACCAGAATGTTATACACAATAACTATTAGCGAAGCTGATGAGAAATGGATGGTAAGATTTGAAGGCGAAAGTGGTAATGGTACCACACAAGCCTTTCTGTCTCACCCTACGATGATGGACTACGTAAGTGGTCTTCTTCGTAATATGGCACCCGAACAGAAAAAAATAAATGACTATTCGGAGGCTAATTCATGACTGCCAGCAACGACAAATTATTAGCCGTACTTGAACGCATAGAAAATGTGTTAATAAGTATCGAGGCTAAGACCGAGCGCTTTGCAAAGTTCGTTCTGGAGGTTTCTCCAGACGAAGCAGAGGCCGAAATATCCGAGCTAGAAAAAGAGCTCTGATACTAGATGAGTACACCGCAATGGAGAACAGAGACACAGAATAATAGAGGATTCCAATTAGGAGCCTTAACATCAGTATCTTTAGTTGCGATCATGTCTAAACTTCACGGGGGAACCCCCCGTAATAGGTATGGATATGGTCACTACAACTTTGAGCAATTAAACTATTCAACAAATGAAAATGGGAGCGCACTTTACCTGCGTGGACCGAATCGTTGGAGTGCACTCCTAGATCTTCCGGCACCCGTGCCGAAAAGAACTAGTGGGGCTAGATACTCTACGAATAATATAGAGGGGACTATTCGTCCTCTAGGCCAACCTCCTAGTGAGGAAGACCCCACTGCCACGATTTATTTCAATGACAGAGGACTATCGGTAGGGATAGAATATACTGGCGATGAAGAAAACGCTGGGAACCACGGTTTCCGGACGCAAGACGCCACTGTAACCTATCGCACGCAAACGCAAGTGCAGGACTATGAACTTAGTTCAGCACTCTATATTTCATTTAAGTCAAGGAAGTCTTTCAAGAGCTGGATCAACAGCTGCAGAAAGTCAAGAGTTGGCAGGATGATTAATTCAAGTACGACTGCTGTCGCACAATGTGAATTCCCGAGTCTTGAAAATAAGACACTTCTGAACGAAGTAAAGGGAGTCACTAGTGTGACTATCACAGGCGAGCCAATAACTGGCTTGTTTGACTATGATACGCTTTATCCTTTCTTATATGGAAGGAGAGCTATAGACGGAGGTCTATTTACCTACTATGATAATAACGATATAAGTTATACTGTAGAAGGTGTTGGAGTTACTAGCTATGGATCTGTCTACATTCACATTATTGTGGGTGAGATGACAGTTCGCCTGATCTGCCCAAGAAGTGTCCATTCGGACGACGACTTTGGTGAGATGCCTGGCGTACCGGATCAAGTAACTGCGACTATACAACAGGGAGAACTTGTTGTAATTGACGACCCAATGGTGACTCCAGAAGTTACCAGAGCAGGGCTAACTGAAGAACAGCAAGCTAGACTTGCTATTTGGGAGATAGCTCACATAACTTACTGCGAGAAGCGAAGCCAAAGTGTTTCTGTTTCTTTACAAGTATGGTTTAGTCATTATGTGATGTCGCTAATTAGCGACGGCAGAGGCCCTGATGAGTTAGATGAGAATCTAATAAACTCACTATGAGCCACTAGGAGAAATTGTAAATGGGAAACCGACACAAAGACTACGATGAATTGGTGGAGAGATATGGATTTAATAAAATGATATGCCCGAATGTTTCAAAACATTGGGGAAATCAAATACCATCCGATATGCTCTTCGACATGTGGACTATGTACATTACTCGCAGTTATGCGAATAAGTACTTTAAAGAGTCCTTTGCTGAAATGAGAAATTGGGGTCCTGTGGAATGTGCTGAGTTTTACTCGACACGACTACAGACGACCACTGGTGCTGTCCGCGCTGACTACAAGTTAGATAACGACAACGCCATACTCTCTGACGCACTTGGAAGAGCTAATCCCGAATCCCAGGAAGTATTAATTTACCGCTGGAACAACGGATATGTTTTCACCGATTATGCAGAACGCATCCAAATCGCCATGGACCGAAAGGCCCAAGAGGATGGCGCGGCTTGCTTTAATGAAATCAGTAAGATTGAAACTTTACTCAAAGAGAAGGACGCTTTAGCGTCTGGAATCGAAGAGCTAAGTAACAATCCGAGGATCGATAAAAGACTTCGAGCTATGCTAAAGAACATGGATGTAACTATCGCTGACGTAATAGACAGCGACGGTACTGAGGATTAAAACCCTCAACTAGGAAAATATGATAAATATGCCCAATATTGGCGGAATCACTGGCCCTCGCAACAGAGAGGGTACAATGCTTCGCGCCGTAACTGAAACAATAAGAGTGCTACACGGCCAAGAAAACCCAGAAGATTATTTCTTGCGGGTTGCTGGCGTGTATCATAGAAGAGAAGGAGACGTAACTGTCTTATTCGGGAAACCGTTGAAGTGGTTCAATAACTTTGAAATCGTAACTGAGTCCGTGTTAGAATACACGCGACTCATGTACGCTCAAGATGAAGACTACGACTACGGGAACCCCGCACAATTAGTGCAAAGAGACTGGCCGAAGCTCCTTGAGTTTCACCAGTTTTTACAGGGGTGTTGTTGGTGAGTCGACCTGGGAGAAACCGCCGCATAGTAGATACTAGCGGTGAGACTATTTCTTCTGGAGTGGAATACACCAACACAATACCTGAGCACGAAACAAGAGACGGAGCTATGGTGATCACCTGTAAAGGTGATGCCCCTAGTAAGTATCGCTTTCTCGCGAACCCCCCTGAGAAGATTATTTTCAGGGTGGACGGATACCACGAAACTGTGTGTACTCGTTTAGAAAACAAAGCACAATGGGTGACGTATCTTCTGGAAATACCAGAAGCGTCGGTCTATAATGTTATATTTATATTCAAAGAACCCTGTGGCAAGCAGGCACTTTTCGTAGAACGAAGAGGTATGCCTGCTTACTGGCAGATCATCCCAATTGACTGGCATAGGTCAAGTGAATTGGGAAGAAATTATAATATGGATATCACATTAAAACATTTTGTGCTTATCGGCTTCAATCTCTACGTAGACTTTATAGGCTAGTAGAATTGACTGATACTAGAGGTAAGAAACATGGCTAAAGGAAAGTTTAATGTTATTACTGGTTTGTGGAGACGACGCAAAAGTAACGGAAACGAGGAGTACTATTATGGTAAGCCTAAGATCTCGGAACCGCTCTTGATTGAGCCGGGTGACGAAATCTACGTATTCCGTACAAGTGCGAAGAATGCCAAAAGCGGAGACCCTCAGATGTATCTGAAGGTTAAGAAAGCCGCTGACATAGACCAGCAAGAAGCTTGAAAGAAAGCTTCAAGGACCGGTGACACCACCGCTCCTACTAGATGAATAAAGATGAATTTACGGGTGCTCTCGAAAGGGGCACCTCCGGTAAGTTTGGCGCACGATTTGAAATAGATAGCGGCACTGTCCTAATAGATTTAGGAGATGCTGCCAAGCTCGCGATTGCAGATAACCTCTGCACTAAGGGAGCATATCATAGCCTACTAGTAGTGCAGTCCGGATGGGGAAACTCACGGGCTGTATGTTCGCTAATTAAGCGAGAAGCTACTTGGGCAATAAATGATACCCATTTCGAATACACTGCATTGTTTGAGTGTCGCACGACAAGTGCTGACACTATCCCTGATTTAGGCGAAGGCCAATCTGTGGAAGTGAACAGTGTCGATTTCGACGAACGTTATGATAGGTATGTTGAGGTGGTAACCACCTCCGAACCTATTCTATTGGCGAGACTAACGGTCAGAGGAAAATACTCTGATCTGCCAGTCCCGACAAGAGTTAACACTCGTCGATTTTATGGTGATTTCGATAGACTGAGATCGTTTTCAATACCGCACAGAAGCCCTGAATTAAGTTTGAGGGATGACTGTGCTAGTGCCGGTTCTTATGGCGCTGAGTACTCAAGCCTCACTTATAGTGTGGAAATTCTGGATGGTGACGGTGCGCTTCGCGTACCTTCGTTGGAAGGAAAATTTGTACCTGCTGAAGAACCCTATACCGGCTGGATGCCGTCTGTCCTAATGGACGAAATAATTAGCGAAGAAAAGACCGGATTGTTTTCAATCTGGAAGCTTCCTGATGCTCCAAAGGCTACTTCGGGTGATACAATTCACTCGAAAGTAGAAGATAATTTATTACACGTAACAGTGCCGATAGAGCTGACTCACAATGGGACGATTTACTCGATCCCTTGCGGAGTCTACTTCGTTGGCCGTAAAGAGAAGTGGACAAGCAGTATAGCCTACGATGATTGGCTGTCTGGTATTTCCGCTCTCATAACTATTAAGCGCTCGACCAAGAAAAGCCACCTTCTAATTTCATTAGAAAGTGCACTAGGTCCAAGAAGTGCTAAAGTAATGAAAAATATCAAACCTATTAAGGAGACTAAAGACGGTCCGACTGTCGCTAAAGGCGGCGGATCAAAAATCACTAAGATGTGATTTTACTAGATGAGCATTAGTTGCCCCCAATGTGGGAAAACTATGAGGACCGAGGGTGGATTGAAACTCCACGTGCAGGTCTTCCATAAGCAATCGACGGCTGAAGTCAAGAAGGAAGTGCCTGTAAAGGCCAAGCCTAAGATTTCAGCACCGCAGGAACCCTCGAAGCAAAGGGACGCTGTCGACGATCACGCGAAACTTGCAGAGAAGAAAATAGCCTTGTATAAGGCGGTAAAAAAGAAGTGGCCAAAGAGCGCCACTGATTTCACCAAGGGGGATAAGATCAAGAAGTCAGCTTTGACTAAGATCTTTCCTCCCGAGACTACTGTGCCTGTGATGAAAACAGTCGGAGATCAGCCTCTGAGTAAATGCCTTGAAGCCACATATGTGGTCGAAGAGATAATTATTCATAGAAGCGGATGGAAGACTGTTAGACTCAGAGGCAAGAGGACTCTTGTTTCTTGGAGGGAAGGCGCATTGGGCGCGAAATATCATATTTCGATACCCATAGTCTGCCCATTGTAAGTTAACTAGATGAGAAAATCATACATCCCTAAATGGGAGAGAACATTGCAGTCTCCTGTATAGGAGCTAGACTATAATAACTCAACAAATATAAAGGCGGTGCGCCGTTAATTATCAGACGTAGTTTCATAGACTACTAACTTGATAATTAAAAACACACTAACTGGAAGGCGAATATAAACTCTCTCGAAGAGAGAATATATTCCGTCACCTGTAGAATAATTGCGCTCCGTGTGGACTGCAACCTACTAACCATTAGATGAGTGAAACTTCGGAAGAAGGATATGTTATTGAAGGAAATCTGTCAATAGCTACACGAGGACATTTAGTCCTTTACTCCGTAACCGGAGGTCGTGTTGGCTATGGGACATTTGCTGAAACTGCACGAGGACTTGGTTTAACCCAATCCTTTGTGCCACCTGTTAGGGCCCTAAAGGACTCGTTCGCTATCGCCAAGAATACTCTTGACGGTATGCACCTCCCTGCGCTTGAAAAAGCGGAGGGGTGGGACGGAACTGTAGACCGATCTGTAAAGATTGTGAGCCTTAAGAGAAAGAATGAATACGTGGTCCAAGTCTTAATGACTGGAAGATCTCGTGGAAAGAACCACATCGGAACACAAAACTTGTTCCGACTAGAGTTCGATCCGCCCGAGACTTTCAATCCAAGAACTTGGCGAGACGCCTATATTGCGCAACACTGGGAAACTGACACTGATGAAGATCAGGAGACTGTGGAAGTGAGTGCGATCAATGAGTGTCTAAGCGTAACACCCTATTGGGACGATACTGAGTTCGATGCGATGCTTTTTGCTCGCATCTCTCAGGCTCTCATGGGTGAATTCAGCATTGTCGCAACAAGTATCGATCAAAAGATGCTAAGAGACAGGATTGTAAGAGTGTTGAGTGAGCTGGGTGGCCTACCGTTTCGAAGCGGTCAGGGTGCTTATTTCATTCCAAAATATGGTGACGATAACTCGCACCTTGACACGCTCGAAAGCTACTCTAACTTGTTAGAGTCCTTTGGTAACTCCAACGCATTGATTGGAGAAGCTGGTGAAAACGACTGGCTTGACTCGAGCGGTAAACCAAGAGATTGGCACCGACCGAGAACCAATTTACGTATCATGGGATATATTGATAACGAACGCCAATTAGGGTATATTCGTAATGACATCGAAACGAATCTGAGTAGAGAGATTGCTGAATATCAGCAAAAACTCGTAGAAACTGCAGAGTCGTTTAATGAGGATAAGGTGGAACTTTTCGAGCAACGTTTGGATTCTATTCAGACAATGCGCGAAGGATTACGCACTCGCCTCGGCAATTTAACCACCGTATTAGGTGGTGAACTGAATGTTAATACGCAACCATACCGTGACGTTTCTGCAAGATTGCAGGGACGAATGGCAAGTATCAGAACTGTGAAAAGTTCTGTTGCAACGCGCCTTATGGCGCTAACACGTATCGATCAATGATACACTAGAGGTAAGATTATGACTGAAGAAACTGTAGTAGTTGCTGAAAAGCAAACACGCACATCTGACGCTGGTTTTATCGCCATCTGGCAGGCTGCTGAGTCTGCTGATGTTGCTGCCGACGCCCTAGGGCTTCAGCGCAACTCAGCTATGCAGCGCGCTGCCAAGCTCCGCAAGGAAGGAATGAACTTGAAGAAGTTCAAGACCCTATCCTTCGGGCGCGAAGTACGCGACGCAGCATACATCGAGCGAATGAACGCTCTTTGTGCCGAGCACTACGTAGATGGTGATAATATCGTGTCTGATGATAATTGAATCAGATGATTTAACAATCTAATCACTTATGTGGTTAGATACTAGAATGAGTTGGCACTGAGGAAACAATGACGTACACTCAGTCCCTAAGGATAGGTGGCTATTTGTCTAATTTAGAGAACAACACTAAAACCCAGACAGGGTATTAGTTAGATATACTCTGGAAGTGACATTCGTCACTGCTACGCCGACAACAGACCAACACAGAGACCGTGGAAACCAACGCTAAGAGGGACTAAGAGCCTTCTGAGCGCAAATGGGTTAACCAGATTTTACAAATCATAGATATTCCAACTAAGACTCAGATTACTGAGGTCTAACGGATATTACGTAGAAATGCGTACTTGATAAAGCAAAATCCGGTTAACCCGCTGCGCCAGTGGCTGGTTTCGACCATACTGACAAGACATCTGCTGATCCAAGATCAGCGGCAAAGAAAGGCACGTGTAAAATTCTTTAGAAGGCTATCGCCTTGCAGAGGGACTGACGCACATGGCTCATTCACCAGACGAAACAATAACACACTGAGGCTAAGGCCTATGACGTATGTTAGCACGGCCCAACAAACATCGGAACCGGTAGATACCAAACAACCCTTGAGTTCGCTCATCGGAACATTTGGTATCCATCCTTAGTTAAGAAATGGAGCACAGACACATCTGCGCTCCATTTCAGAACTCTTCCTGCGTTGTTGGGCCTAGACAGGCACGCTAGTGCCAGCCACGATTCAGAACAAGACGTGACCTGCATCCGCCTAGAGGCGGCTGCAAACTTGCTGCTGAGCAGCGGTCACTGACGCATTAACCGGACTATTACAGAAGTAGATGTGAACATCTACCTATGTCCTATCTAAGACATCCTTAAGCCAGCGCTTAGGGATGTCTTAGACTACGAGTAGATGTATGACAACACCCCAGTAAAATAGCACATTTGCGGCCTCGCTGCATGTGCTCTTTCACCCCAGTGTTGTACGCACTATGCCAGCAAGATTGTTATGCAACATCTTGCTCTCGTGCTCAAACATCCACTTTTTGGTCCTAATGCGACCTGATTCTGAATCTAGCTGCGCGTTCGCGTTCGCGGTACCCGCGTTCACGTTCGCGCAAGACGCTAATATATTTGCTTCGTCACCAGAGAAAAAGAATAACTGAGGAAACTATGACGTTACCAATTGATTAAGTTCTTGAGACCGATACGAAGCTACGCTTCTAGGAGTCATCGTAGAACTTAATTAATTGGTTAATGGATAACATGTCGTTGTTAGCTGAAGATAATTAAAGTAAGGAGAAAGAAGCAACCATTTTCTGGCTGCGATCCGACCTACAGTCCTAAGGACATACGTCCTATAACGGACTTTAATTTAGATATCTTTGCACCGTTTCCGACCTGAATATTTCGAACAAAGCCAAGAGACTCCGGTTTCTAAAGAGAAAGGTTTTTCGAAAATATTCGAATCGGAAACCTAGGCAAAGATATCTAAATTAAGATCTATAGCAACGCTAAGTCATCCAGAAAATGACTGATTCTCACCAGAAGGTTTAATCAAATCTGAGTCCGTAAAAGGACAATGACGATACCATCTCTTAATCATCTACAGAAGAACTGAGGGAACTGCTCTCGATTCTTATGAGATGGTTTTGGATACGTGTCTACCCTACCACCCCAGTGGACCGAGCTCACTCGAGTTCGTGTTACCCCAGGAGCCGGCAGGATCAAACATCCCTGTGGGATGTATAGTAGATACAAAAGGACTCTAAGTCAACAGCCCCGTGCTGTTTACTATGCATAATACGCATCAGCTATCGATGAATTTTGTAGCTGCAGCTAAATGTACTAACTTAGGATCTCACGAACTAGAGTACTCTAAGTGCAACTTAAATGGTGTGCAAGGACTAACAACTCTCCGCAAGGGGACTGTAGAAGTTAAACGAGTACTATCTCCCGACGGGAGAAACCAGGCAACTGCGCTGAACCAGCAAATGGCTGGGCATCCGCAGGACCCTTTGGTCAGAGAAATTCTTGCCATGGACACCGTCCGTGCGAAGAAACACACGAGTCATCAGCTGCACTGCAGCTCCAGGTCAACTTCTGCGTGTTCGACACGTAGTGGAAGGGCCCGAGCTCAGGACGCTGACGATCGTTTGCTGTAACTAACATATGGATTGATATCTATGTGGAAAGTTCCTGATTCCAGAGGCACCTGGCTAAACAACGTCTGTGAGACAAACAAGTAACAAAAAGGACTCTAATCCATTTCTGTTACTTTCCCCTGCGTAGGTTCCGGCCTATAGAGAGGAAAAGTAACAGTGAGATGGACTTGGACCTTCACCAGATGAAATGGAAATATGAAACAACCCGCTGTAAAGCGACTACAGGTAGCGGAAAACGCTGCAAGATAGACACTGACGCAGGGGATTATTTATGTGAACATCATAAGCAGGATCTGATACATTATGTAAAGGATCCAAGCTATGTTGTGGGATTAATTAAATCCCGCTACCCGAAGCGGCATCATCCTGCTTGCGACCGTAAAGGAAAGAACGACTGTTCTTGCCACACGTTCTCAACAGGAGCACTATCAGTGATGGCCTTAAAACAAGCGATTGAAAAGAGCCAGGAACTGAGTCCGCTTTACCGAAAGAAAAGAAAGCTCGAACACCTGTTAAAGGTGAAAAAAATTAGAGCCTACTATAACTCGATTACAGAAGCGGAACTGTGGATGCCGAAAGATTCTGGCTTCCGTCAGTTTCGCTTTTTTATTTGGGACAACAAACGCGAACGTGTTATAGTTCGTGTGATCAAAGACAACTTCCGACACAAGAGTACTTTACTCAAGTGGTTAAGGAAGTTGGCTCCGTTACACGTTTACTATACTACGAGCGCTTGGCTGAATCCGCAAGGAATCGGTCCAGACCCAACGGGTAAGCATGGCAAAGCTAAAATGAAAAAGAAAGGATGGTGCCTTGAGAAATATCATAATACGATGTTGTATCAAGGACTATACTTTGATGTAGACTACGACAATGCAGACTACAACGAGGGTGTTAATATGTTAATGGAATTAGATAAAGATCTTACTGCGATGATGCCTTCATTGGTTCGTCAAGTAAGTTCTACCCCTCAGCACATAGTTGCTAAGGGACTTAATCTGGACGATAAAGTATTCGTGTTTAGTGGTAGCAAAGGCTTCCACTTGGTTTACGAGGACTGGCAAAGCAGCAGACTTACAGGAAACTCTAAGTCTAGGTATGCAAACCAGTATCTCAATAACCGTCATGAAATGAATTGGACAGGTAAATCTATGATAATTAACAAATTGAAATGCAATCCAAAGTTACTTCTCGATTGGGAAGTAACTACGGACACCAGACGAATCATTAGGGTTCCTGGTACTGTGCACGGAAAGACACTCCGAGTATGCAAGATAGTAGATCCTAGCGAAATAACGTTAGATCCTACTACTGGTAGATATACATATAATGCTGATAACCCTATAGGTTGTTAGTATTACTAGATGAGCGGAAATAGTTCTGTGAAAATACGACTGAATAAGATCCTTGATGAGATCAAGGAATCTGAGATCAGTATACACATCGTTAAAGGAAAATGGCTAGACATCTACGGGTGTCGCCTACTCCCTCACTCGAATGTAATCGGAGTCGCAATTAGAATGCACGACGATTGGATTCCTGTAGGGGCTACGAAAATAGGTGTGTACCAAAGAAGGGCGAAAGTCGCTTCTACTAGATGACAATACTAAGTATACTACTTACTATATTGACTTATGTTTTAATTGGATTTGGTTTCGCTGCAGGGTTCGCCCTGTGGAGAAAGCTAAGTTCAAAATGGAACAAAACAAACAATCAGAATCGCCAGCGACGGTGGTCTTGATTACTAGAGAGTAATACTGAGGCGCAAGCCAATGACGTATCACAAGCGGTCGCAAAGGACTCTCGTTCTAAACAACAGAAGAGTCCTTTAGACCAAGGAACCGAATTAGACGAAGATGACATTCGTCTCTACCGTTGACAGCTACGCTGCGGGGAGAGACTCCCCGGCTAGCGGATTAACGAGACAATATATTCTTACTAAAGTAAGCAGGCTCTTCCGCAAATGCGGAACAGAGTGGCTGCTTGAGTAATAATAATAGTTAACTAAGAGACCAACCCTGGCCGCCAAGAACCGGAGCCTCTTGGCTTAGGTTAATCTTTTCCACACGGAAACACTAAGAAGAACGCTGCTAATAATAGCAGAAATGTTACGCGTGAAGAGAAGATTACAAACAAACAGGTGGGTTTAACATGGTCGCGCTCGCGACCAACAGTTGACTTAATCGGGAGAAGAGGTGCCTACTAAGGTACTTCCTCAGAAACAA
>Ga0307986_10000716_pt1 | contig 24321 bp, 25 predicted proteins | sample EllFjometageno82_FD_203170 | JGI IMG/M metagenome (GOLD analysis project Ga0307986, IMG submission 203170) | Marine microbial communities from Ellis Fjord, Antarctic Ocean - #82 | ecosystem: Environmental > Aquatic > Marine > Unclassified | place: Southern Ocean | collected 2014-10-09 | reverse complement strand
AAGAATAAAATTAAGATTTAATTTAATTTAATATTAATACAATTTGTAATACAAAAACGCATTTTATTTATTAATAATATAAATAATAATATAATAAGATAATAGTAATTTAATAGTAATTTAATAGTAATTTAATAGCATTATATGAAAATTCCAAAAACATTTAAAATCAAAAAATGCCGACTCTGTCACAATCCTAAGCTTGAACAGATTCATAATTTTGGAAATATATTTGTTAGTAACTTTGTTAATAAAAAAAATATTAAAAAAGGAGTAAAAGCACCATTAAATCTTGTTTATTGTAAAAAATGTCAACTTCTTCAATTGGAACATTCGGCACCACAGGAAATAATGTATAAAAAATTTTATTGGTATAAATCAGGTATCACAAAAACGATGAGGGATGGTTTAAGAGAACTTTACCAAGATATTAAAAAAAATTGTAAAATTAAAGCTGGTGATGTTATTTTGGATATTGGGGCTAACGATGGAACTCTATTAAAATATTTTAAGAAAGATAAAATAATTACAATTGGGTGTGAACCAGCAAATAACTTAAGAGATGAGCTTAAAAAAAATTGTCATTACACAATTAATGATTTTTGGCACACAAAACATTTAAAAAAAATTCCTAGTAAATATCAAAAGCTAAAAGTTATTTCTGCTATTGGTATGTTTTATGATTTAGAAGATCCATCAGAATTTATTAAACATGCAGCAGATGCATTAGATGATGATGGTGTATTTGTTGCACAACTAATGTGTTCCCATTCAATGTTTAAAACAAATGATTTAGGAAATATTTGTCACGAACATCTTGAATATTATTCTTACAATTCACTGAAATATTTATTTGAAAAAAATGGACTAAATATATTCAAAATAAGTGAAAATAAAATTAATGGTGGTTCATATAGAATTTACTGTAAAAAAAATATTAAAAAATCTATAAAATTCAAAGAAAAGACTAGTTATAGTGATATAATTAAATTTATAAAAAGAGTTGAGACAAATAAAAAAATGACTGTGGAATTCATCAAAAAGAATATTAAGCTTGGAAAGAAAATTTTTATATATGGAGCGTCTACTAAAGGTAATACCCTTTTACAGTATTATGGTCTTACAAAAAAAGAAATTCCATATGCGGCAGAAAGAAGCAAAACAAAATGGGGAAAATATACAATTGGATCAGGTGTAAAAATTATATCTGAAGACAATGCTAGAAAATTAAACCCAGATTATTTTTTTGTAATGCCCTATGGTTTTATAAATGAATTTTTAATTAGAGAAAAAAGCTGGCTTAAAAAAGGTGGAAAATTTTTACTGCCATATCCTAAACTTAAAATAGTTAAATGAAAAAAAAAGCATTAATATTGGGAGCTACAGGGCAAGACGGATCCTATGCAACTGAAATGTTATTAGAAAAAAATTATCAAGTACATTGTATAATAAGAAAGTCAGCTACATCAAATACTATTAATATTAACAAACTTATAGAAGATAAAAAAATTTTTAATAAAAGTCTTTTTATTCATAAGGGTGATTTACTTGACCCTGTATCAATTATAAGGGCAATAAACAAAATAAACCCTGATGAAATTTATAATTTTGCAGATCAAGATCATGTTGGCTGGAGTTATGAAATACCCGTATATTCATTTAATGTAACAACTTTATCAGTGATCCAAATTTTTGAATTTTTAAAAATGCACAAGAAACAGATTAAATACTTTCAACCAGTATCTTCAAATATGTTTGGGTTAAGTCATGAAAAATCTTTTAATGAAAAATCTATTTTATCTCCAGGTAGTATTTATGCTCTAGCTAAATCTTCAACCTATCTAGCATCAAAAATGTATTCTAAAATTAACAACCTTTTTATTTGTGGTGCCATTTTTTTTAATCATGAATCTCCTAGAAGGTCTAAAGAATATGTAACAAAAAAAATAGTGTCTGAAGTATGTAAAATTTATCATGGAAAGGCTAAAAATTTATATCTTGGTGATATCAGCGCAAAGATTGATTGGGGCTATGCTAAAGAATATGTTGAAATTGCTTGGAAAATTATGCAACAAAAAAAACCCGATTTTTTTGTAATTGGTACTGGACAAAATACATCTGTTGAAAAATTCACCAGTGAATGTTTTAAGTATGTGGGTTTAGATTATAAAAAATATCTTAAAGTTGATAAAAAACTTTTAAGACCTTCTAAAACAGTAACGCTAAAAGCTAACACCAATAAAGCAAAAAAACAATTAGGATTTAGAGCTAAAACCAAAATAAAAAATTTAATCAAAATTATGATGGATGAGGAGTTACTAAGATATAATGTCTAAAAACTTATCTATAATTCTCTCAACATATAATGAAGAATTATTTATAGAAGAAACTTTAAAAAATATAATCAAAACATTTCCTGAGTGCGAAATAATTATTGTAGATGATAGCTCAAAAGACAAGACTATTGATATAATTAAAAAACTAAATATTAAAAACATTAAGCTCTTTGAAAGAAAAAGTAGAGGTCTTGCTTCTGCATTTTTATTAGGATTAATTAATAGTAGTAAAGATATAATTGGATGGATAGATTCAAATCAAGGAAAACTGATAACAAAATATCCAGAAATGATAAATCATTTAGACTCTAATGACATGGTTCTTTTATCAAGATATGTTGAGGGTGGTCTTGATAAACGAAGTAAAAAAAGAATTATTACTAGTAACATAATCAATATATTATGCAGATGTTTACTGGGCAGTTCAATTAAGGATTATACTAGCAGCATGTTTGTAATGAAAAGAACTGTTCTAAATGAAGTAATACCAATAGCATATGGTCACGGTGAATTCTTTATTGAATTTCTTTATAAAATTAAAAAAAGTGACCTTAAGATAAAAGAAATTCCATTCATTCAAGAAGTGGATCATGAAGGATTAAGTAAAACTGCATCAAATGTTTATCGTTTCATTAATCTTGGAAAGGACTATATATTCAGAATATTTATAGCTTTTATTAGAAAAAACTAAAAATTTATATAGAGTATGATTGAAAACATTGTCCATAAAAAAAAGTTATTTGCTGTAATTGTTAAAAATAAATATAGAAAAAAAAAGGGTGTAACTTTTTTTACTCCTAAAGAAGCCACACAACAGTTTGGTTACATAAAGCATCCAAAAAATTATATTATTCAACCTCATTTACATAATAAAAGGCTAACAAAAATTTTATATACAACAGAAGTAATTATTTTACTTAAAGGAATTCTAAGAGTGGATTTTTATGATAATAAAAAAAAATATTTATTCAGTAAGGAGATATCTGGGGGGGATATTATAATGCTTGTTAGTGGTGGCCATGGATTTAAGGTAATTAAAAATGTTGAAATGATTGAAGTTAAGCAAGGTCCTTATAGCTTGTCACAAGATAAAAAAAAATTTCAAATAACAGACGAAAAAAAAATAAAGATAAAGTGAAAAAATTTTACCCTGTAAATATTCCAAATATATCTGATCAAGATATTAAAAATGTTACCATGGTAATGAAAAAATCTTGGGTATCTTCTGATGGACCAGAGGTCAAACTATTTGAAAATAAATTTTCTAAATTTATAGGTAAAAAACATGCAATATCAGTATCAAATGGTACTGCTGCTTTAGAAGTTGCTTTAAAAGCAATTGGTATAAAAGAAAATGATGAGGTTTTAATTCCTAATTTTACTATAATTTCAAATGCAATGGCAGTAGTTAAACTTGGTGCAAAACCAATCTTTATAGATTGTGGCATTTATGATTGGAATATTGACATATCTCAAATCAAAAAAAAAATAACCAATAAAACTAAAGCTATAATTATTACTCATATTTATTCATTTGCTAATCCAATGGATAAAATTAAAAAAATTCTTAAAAATAAAAAAATTATAATTATAGAGGATGCTGCGGAAGTGGTTGGTCTAAAATATAAGAAAAAAATGTGTGGTTCTTTTGGAGATATTAGTACTTTTAGTTTTTATGCAAACAAGCATATAACGACAGGTGAAGGTGGTATGATTTTAACAAATAATAAAAAATGGTCAGATAAATGTAGAGATTTAAGAAACCTCTGTTTTGGAAAAAAAAATAGATTTAATCACAGTGATATTGGTTGGAATTATAGATTTACAAATATTCAGGCTGCGTTAGGTTTGTCTCAACTAAAAAACATTAACCACATGATAGCAAAGAAAATTGAGATAGGTAAATTATATTATGAAAAACTTTCTCAAAATAAAAATATTTTTATGCAGAAACCTATTTATAATAATTCTAAAAATATATATTGGGTTGTCGGAATTTTAATATTAAATAAAAAAATACCATATGAAAAAATAAAAAATGTACTTTCTCAAAAAGGAATCCAAACAAGACCTTTTTTTTATCCTATGGATAAACAAACAACTTTAAAAAAGTATAAAACCAAAGAAAAATATCCTAACTCTCAATATATATCGAAATATGGTTTTTATCTTCCATCTTATTTTTCATTAAAAAAAAAAGATATTAACTACATTTCAAATGTGGTGAATCACATAATAAAGTAATGAATATTTCAAAAAATAAAATATTTTTTTTATTAATTGTAATTATAGGCTGCACACTTTCTATCTTACTTAGTTTTTATTATATTGGGCTCTATGATAATTACCATTTGAATGGCCGTACACACATAATGTTAAAAGAAGAAACATTTTATCACTGGTGGGAAGCTGCTAAAATTGTAGAACAAATTAAAGAAGGGGTGTCGATATTTGTAGCTGGAACTGAAACTATTACAAAACCTTTACCTCAAAGGTTAGTTGCTCTTTACTCAATTCTGTTTAACTTTGATATAGTTGATAATTGGGATAATCTTAGACTAAACCTAGGAAATAAATTCTTATTTCTATCAATACAGACACTTTTTTATTATGTAGCACTTTTCTATTTTTTACTAAAAGTCACAAAGTTTTTTCCCACTAAAATTACTATCAGCATTGCACTTTTCTTATCACTTGAGCCAACAATTTTTCAATATCACTCATCATTCTGGACAGAATCATTATATTTTTCATTACAATTAATAATTTTTGCTTTGATGATTGATGAAAAAAATAATCCACAAAAATTTATTATTTTAGGTTTACTGTTAGGAATTTTATTTTTACAAAGATCTGCTGGGATGTTCTATATCTTTGTAGTAGTAATTTATTATCTACTATTTCTAAAAAAAAACAAAATTACAAATATTTTTCTAATAATAACTACTTACTCAATAATATGTTTTGGATTAGGCATGCACAACTATAAAAGAAGTGGGGTTTTTTATGTTATGCCTCTAGAGGGTAAATATGGAATGTATAGATATTTCAGCCTAGGAATTTTGGGTCAAGCAAACAACATGTCGGAAGAGCAAGTTAATATATCTGAGAAAAAAAAATCTTACGAATGGATGGTAAAAAATTTTTCCCCTCAAGAAAAAAATAACCTTATCAATATTAAAAATAAATATGAAAATAAAGGAACACCTACGGGTATGGGCCGAAATATTGAAAATAAAATTACCAAAATGAAATATTATGATTACCTTAATCAAAGGTCTTATAAAATACTTTTAGATAACCCAGTTAAAGTTATAACAAAGGTGCTCAATGGGTTTTTTCATTTTTCAGTTCTCAATCCATTCTTCGTCTATTATGATTACGAATTTTATAAAAATAAAAACTCTGTTGAAATTGGTGATTTTGCATTCTCAGAAACACATAAGAAATTAATACCCTACAGAATATTTTATAGCTTATTAATATATGTGGTTTCTTTAGTTGGATTTATTTTATGTTTTAAAAAGTATCCGAAAATTACTTTCTTAATAATACTTTCAATATTATATTATTATTTAATTTTAGGCTGGTATGGGAAAACAAGACTTTTTGTGCCAATTTTAATTTATAATTCAATATTTTTTGGAAATGGTATTATATATTTTTTAGATAAACTTAAAAAAAATTACTTGAAATAATTGATTATTAAATTTCGATATTTTTTTTAAACTATTAATTTATCAATGAGAACTAAATTTATTAATAAACAATTTTCTCAATATTTTTTGATATCTCATTAATAATTCTAAATTCAGTATCTTTATCAATTTTTATCTTATGCTGAAACTTAAACATTTTTTCTCTAGAAATTTTAGAGATTTTAGAAATTATTTCTAAGTAATGCTTATTTCCGTATAATGAATTTGGTGTTAGAAATATTTGATAGATAAGATTTAATAAATCATTTTTTTTCGGCATTTTTAAATTATTCCAATTTTTATTTAACAAAGCAGCATATTCTTTTTGATTTTTCCACTGATTAGTAATTTTAATTTCTTTATCCCATAAGGTAGCTATAGAGGAGATGCATTTAAATCCTGAATATAGACCTTCTAAAAGTGCAGTTCCATGATGTGAAATTAAAATTGTTTTTTTATTAATTGTTTTTAAAAGGTCACCGTTCTTTATAGGTTGGTTTAAAAAAACTACCTCATCAGAACTATACTTATTAGATAATTTCATAAACTCTTCATGATCAACTGTTTTTAACTGACCTATAGATTTATTGTAAAAATTTGGATGGCTTTTAACTAAAACTCTAACCTTTTTTTCTTTTAATTTTTTAATTGTAAATTCAAGCCAGTCATAAAGGTTTACAAAACCGTCGTTTCCATACCATAATTGAGCATCTAAAAATGAGTGTGCATAAATAACATATTCAAATTTTTTTATATCTTCTAGATTGGAATTAAAGTTTTTTATTTTTTCAAATCTGGTCGATTTCATATATGGAATTAAATCTGGTTCTTTCATGATTCTTTCAAAAAAAATAATTTTTTTATTTACTTCTGAAATATTTAAATTTTTTAATTTTCTTAATCTTAATAATCTCTCTATTTTGATAAAAAAAGAATTTTTTTTAATTCTAAAATCAATAAAAAAAAAGCCTCTGGGATATATATTGCAGAAAATTATTTTTTTTTTTTTTGATAATACTTCATAAAAAATACCATTTAAGTAACCTATGTGATCAAAATAAAATATTTCATTTTTTTTAGAAATATCATGTGCTGTATAAAAAATCTTACCTGCAATGTATGTAAATTTAAAAATATTAATATATAATTTGATCCATGATTCATAAGTTGAAAAATCTCTATATAATGCAGAGCAAATATACCTGCCAATATTACATTTTTTATACGTAAGACTAACTAGTCTTTCTTTAATAAAAAAAGTTCCTAAAATTAAATTTTTTAATATAAAGAAAATATAATTTGGAGAGATGTTAATTAATTTTATTTTTTTAATCTTAATTTTTTTTTTAAATTCTTTATCAACTTTTTTTATTATAGAATTTAATATATATTTATACATTCCATGGTCATCCACGGTTGACATTAAATGGTTTTTCATTTCTTTTTTTCTATTTGATTAATCAAGTTAATTACTTTAATTTGTTGTTTATTGCTTAGATCAAAAAAAATTGGAAAACTTATTGAATTTTTAAAATAAGACTCAGCACCTTCAAAATTTTGATTTTTTAACTTCAACTTCTTATAAATTTGAAATTTGTATATAGGTATATAATGTTGTTGAAGTTTAACTTTATTTTTTAAGAATCTATTAAATAAAATATCTTTATTTATGCCTAATTTTTTAAAATTAATATTTAACCTAAATAAATGCCAAGCTGACAACTTGTTATATTTATCAGGTATATAAATCTTTTCATTAATCTTAATCCTTTTAAAATACTGGTAGGCTATTAATCGTCTTTTTTTTATAAATTGATCTAATCTTTTTAATTGCGATATACCTAACGCACAATTAATATCACTTAATCTATAATTTAGGCCCACACACTTCACGTTATATAACCAAGTTTTATTTTTTCTAACAATTCCATGTGATCTCATCATTAATGATGATTTGTTTATATATTTGCTAGATGTTGATATTACCCCACCCTCACCTGTTGTTATAGATTTTAATGGATGAAGAGAAAATACTGATATGTCTGAGTGTTTACATGAGCCAACTTTATAAACTTTTTTTTTATAAATATATTCTGCTCCTAAAGCGTGGCATGCATCCTCTATCATTAGACACTTAAGTTTCTTTTTTATTTTATAAAATTCAATGTTATTGTTGGGAGAGCCACCCAGGTACATAGTAACGAAACCTTTTATTTTTTTTAGTTTATTTTTTTTAATACAATCTATTAAATTTTTTGGTGTCATTTGACCTGTTAAAGGGTCTACATCAGCAAGATATACATTTGCATTGTGAAGGGTCAAGATATTACAGATTGATACAAAATTAATTGATGGAATAATGAATATATCTCCTGAATTTATATTAATTGAAAGAATGGCTAAGTGCAAAGCAGCTGTGCCACTAGAACAAACTGTTACATATTTTGTGTTCAAATATTTTTTTAAATTTTTTTCGAACTTCTGCACTTGTGATCCTGTGGTTATCAGATCACTTTTAATACTGTTGGAAACAGCCTGAATGTCACTTGTATTTATAGATTGTCTTCCATATGGAATATATTTCATTATTTTAAATTATATTAGTAAAGCTTTAATTAATTATGATATCTTTTTTATTATTTTGTAATAATTTTCTAATTTCATAAACAGATAAAAAAGTTTTATTATCTTTGCTATTATAACTAAAATTTTCACTACATTTTTTTATTAAGCCATATTTTTTTTTCATGTATGGTATATAATTTTTTTTTAGATATAATATTTTAGGTAAAACAACATAAAAACTTTTTAATTCATAAGCATAAAGTGCCTCTTCTAAAGAAATCATTTCTTCATGTATTTTTTCACCAGGCCTAATACCTACAACTTTAATTTTATCTTTTGGCCTCATAGCTTTTGCTATATCTCTTGTTCTGTAAGATGGAATTTTTGGAATATAAAGTTCACCACCCAACATACTTCCTAATCTTTCAATTACAAAGTTCACACTTTGATGCAAGGTAATGCTAAATCTCGTCATATTTAAATCGGTAATTGGTAATGGTTTTTCTAAAGGATAATTTAAAAAAAAGGGAATAACAGATCCCCTACTACCCAAAACATTACCATATCTTACTACTGAAAATTTAGAAACTTTTTTTCCTCCAACATTATTTGCTGCGATAAATAATTTGTCTGAACATAACTTTGTAGCGCCATAAAGATTAATTGGAGAGCTTGCTTTATCTGTGCTTAAAGCAATAATTTTTTTTACATTATTAGCATGTGCCGCTCTTATAACATTTTGTGCACCCAATATATTAGTTTTTATAAATTCAAATGGGTTGTATTCTGCTGCTTCTACTTGCTTTAAAGCAGCAGCGTGCACTACTATATCTACATTTTCAAAAGACATATTTAAGCGCTCATAGTCTCGAATATCACCAATAAAAAATCTTACTTTTTTTTTATGCTTGATGTATAATTTATCATTTTGCATTTCAGACTGCTTTAATTCATCTCTACTAAAAATAATTATTTTTTTAGGATTAAAGTTTTCTAAAATATTAGAAATAAATTTCTTTCCAAAAGATCCTGTACCACCTGTTACGAGTATTGTGGTATTTTTAAACATTTTTAATATATTAGACCTTTAATTTAAATAATTAAATTTTATTTTTTTTTAAAAATAAACCAATTTGCATTATCATAATTTCCTTTTTGAAAAGGATCCTCTTTCCAGTGAAAGCCATAATTAACAAGCTCCAACTTTGGAAATTTATTCCACAATTCCTTAGCAAAGTCTCGTTTAAAAAGTTTATTTTTTTCTCCGTGATAGTCTAGTGTAACAGGTGAAGGATTGAAATATTCATTCATATATATATATTTTTTTGATAATTTATTTAGCAAACGGTAAATCTCATTTAATTTAGAAGGATCTTGATGGATTAGAACACCACTGATCATAACTAAATCAAAAGTTTTTTTAGTTTGAAAATTTAAAATACTTTTATTTACTGCTTTATGTTTTTTTTTTAGAATTTTAAATGCATATTTATTAATCTCTACTCCAAATGTTTCACAATTAGTGTAAATTTTTTTTAGCGCATCCAAGTTCAGTCCTATATTGGCTCCTAATTCAATTGCACTTGTTATATTTATCTTATTTTCAAGCAGATCCTTACCAATTGTGGCTATTCTATTATAGTTTTTATTTCTTTTTATGTAGTCTTTCGTAAAAGTACTTTTCCAAAAGGCTTCTTGCTCTGTTATGTTATTCATATGTTTTTTTTAATTCAATATTTATAAAAGTCAATTTAAAAATTTTTAACTTTAATCATGTACATATTATTTACTACAAGGTGTTTTAAATAACTTATTTATCCTTTTTTGCTATAACAAACATTCCTCTCGATTTACCTTTTAAAAATTTAGGAATAAACTTCACATTATTAGTAAACGGAAGCAAATAACATGCTTTAAAAAATTTGAAACTCCCTTCGTACCACCATCTTGATTTACACCTTAGATTTGGCATAATTTTTATATTTTTAAAATTTTTTATAGACAAGATTTCATTTAAAGATTCAGGGGAATAAGGTTTAACATGCGTTACATCATCATAAAATATATTTTTACTATATTTCCAATTTGGAGTTGATAAAAATAAATAAGATTCATTTTTTAATACTCTACGACTTTCATTTAAAAAAATATTTGGATCCTTTAAATGCTCAAGAACTGCAAGACTAATTACTAAATCAAATTTATTATCATCAAAAATGAACTTATCTTTTTCGAAATCTAAATCCTTAATGTCTAACGAAGAATATGAAATTTTTCTTTTTTCAAACTCATCCTTTAAAAATTGATCTCCTGACCCAAGATCTAAAATACTACAACCTTTTTTTAACTCAAAGCTGAAAAATACTCTCAATAAATAAGTAATGGTATCAAATTCTCTTTCAGCCATTAGATTTCTATTATGGCTTTTCCAATAGGAGAATTTACTAAGAAGATAATCTTGTTTGAAAGTCATTTTTAAATTTAATCTATATAAACACAAATAAAATTTATACTAACCTATTTTTATAATATTCATTATAAACTGTTGAATATTGCATCTTTTTTCACTAATTAACTAAATTAACAATAAATGTTTATGAAAACAAAAACAATTTGTCTGATACCTGCAAGAGGTGGCAGTAAAAGAATAAAAAATAAAAATATTAAAAAATTTTTTGGTAAACCTCTTCTAGAAAGAGTAATTGAAAATGCTAAAAAAAGTAAATTATTTGACGACATTTATGTGTCTACTGACTCAACTTTAATTAAAAAATTAGCAATAAGTTGTGGTGCAATTGTGCCTTATATTAGATCAAAAAAATTATCAAACGATCATGCTATTATAAAATCAGTAATAGATGATTTTATAAGTAAAGTTATTTTAGATATAAAACAAAAAATTAATATTTTTGTTTTATATCCAACATCAGTCTTTGTAGATAAAAAATTGATTATTAAATGTAATCAAATACTTAAAAAAACAGAGTACGTAACTACAGTTAAAAAATTTCCACACCCTATACAAAGAGCTTTAAGATTTAATAAAAAAAAATTAGAACCATTAGATTTAAAAAAAAAGCTTATGAGAACTCAAGATTTAGAAGAATATTATTATAATTCAGGACAAATTGACTGCTTTAAATTAGATGCTTGGGTAAAAAATAAGATGTTTCATAAAATGGATGCAAAATTTATAATCTTAAAAGATTTTGATTCTGTTGATATAGACACTCCAGAAGATCTTAAGTTAGCTCACGAAATATTTAAATTAAATAAAAAATAAAATGCTTAATTATTTGCTATTCTATTTACTAATGATGTTGTGTTTATAACCTTTGTATAAGATAAAGGTTTTTTTGTTTGGATAGCAGAAGGAATAGTGGCCACAGAATAATCTCTTCCGTTACAAAAAGAACAGGCTGTGATAGATTTCTTTTCATACAATAATGTTTTTATTTGCTCTCTTAGCTCAGCAATACTAAGATTTGTTAAACTATTTTATACTTTTTTAAAATTTTAATTCCTTTATTAAAAGAACTAAAATCAATAATATCATCTGTATCTATTGAAATATTAAAACCCTCCTCTAAATCAGACATTAACGACATATGACCAATTGAGTCCCATTCTGGAATATCATTATATTTTATTTTTTCATTAAATTTTTTTTTATCCATCGAAAAAGATTTTATAAAAATTTCAATATATTTATTTTTATTTTTCATTTTTTTAGATTTGAAAGAACTGTCTGTATAATTTTTTCTACAGATAGTCCATAAATTTTTTTTAGGTACTCATAACTTCCTCCAGAAGAATAAAAGTCATTAATTCCTATTCTTACTAATTTGCAATTACTTACCTCACTCGCAAGTACTTCTGCTACAGAGGTTCCCAAACCACCCAATACATTATGCTCTTCTACTGTTACAATTAATTTATTTTTTTTTGCAATTTCTTTTATTTTTTCTTCATCTATTGGCTTAATAGTATGCATATTTACGACAGAACATTGAATTTTTTTTTCTCTAAGCATAGATGCAGCCTCTATGCAGTTCCCTAAAATATTACCACACCCAATAATAGCCACATCTTTTCCTGGTAAAATTTCTACAGCTTTTCCGATTTTAAATTTATAGTCTTTATCGTTTATAATTTTTGTGTTGGATCCAGCTGTTAATCTTATGTAGACAGAATCTTTATAGTCTAAGGCTTCATTTAACACTTTAAATAATTCAAAAGGATCCGAGGGTGTTACTATTGCTATATTTGGAATAGACCTTAATGTACCTACATCCTCAATGCAACAATGAGTAAATCCTAGATTACCTAAAACTAAACCACTAGCTAATCCAACCATGCAAACTTTATTTTTCATATAACCTAGATTTACTTTAATTTGTTCACAACACCTCATAGTTTGAAAGGGTGCAAAAGTTGTTGATATGACTTTAAACCCTTCACTAGACAGACCAGCTGATACACCAATTAAATTTTGCTCTGCAATACCTACATCTATAAATTTATCTGGATATTTTTTCTTATAACGATCTAGTCCAGCAGAAGTTGATACATCAGAGGTGGTAATCATTAAATCTGGATGTTTTTTTGCTAATTCCATAGCTATCAACCCAAAGGTAGCTCTCATACCCAAACTTGACCAAAGCTTTATATTTTTTTCAATTTTCATTTAAAATTTATAGTTCTTTTAAGATTTCCTTATAAACTGATTTAGTTATCACTGAATGGTGCCAGTTGTTGTTATTTTCAAATAATTTAAAACCCTTACCTTTGATGGTATTTGCCACTATTACCTTGGGTTTATTATTTTGTTTTATATTAATCAAAGCTTCATATATTTCTTTAATATTATGACCATCGATTTCAGTTGTCTCACATCCAAAACTTTTAAATTTATTTTTTAAGTTTTTTAAATCCATTATTGACTGGTTTTTTCCTGTTTGTTGAAAATTATTTCTATCAACAATTATAATCATATTATCGAGTTTAAAATGGTTTGCTGATAAAACTGACTCCCAAACTGAACCTTCATTACATTCTCCATCTCCTAAAACAACATAAGTTTTATAATCTTTTTTTTTTTTTTTTGCTGCTAGAGCAACACCAACTCCCAAAGATAATCCCATACCAAGACTCCCTGTAGAAAACTCTATTCCTACTAACTTGTTTATAATTGGGTGCCCCAATAAATTACTTCCATCAGACTCGAATGTTTCTAGTTCCTTCCTCTTTAAAAATTTTTTTTCAACTAGAGCTGAATATAGAGCTAAACACGCATGTCCTTTACTTAAAATAAATCGATCTCTGTTATCGTCAATAATTTTTGTTTTTTTTATATTCATTATATCAGAATATAATACAGCTATTATATCAGCAGCTGAAAGTGCTCCACCAATATGTGCGCTTTTAGAGCCTGCTTTAAAAGCAGTAAAAATAATATTTTTTCGAATATTTTTCGCAAAATTTTTTAACTTGCTTATCTTCACAGATTTCCACCATCAACTACAATATTTTGACCATTAACATATGAAGATTTTTCAGAGGCTAAAAAAAGAATAACATCTGCAATTTCATTTGTGGTAGCTATTCTTTTTAAAGAAATCTTTTCAACTTCTGATTTTATAATATTTTCCTTAGTATTTGATAACATTAAATCAGTTTCTGTTAAGCCAGGTGAAATCGCATTAACTCTTATATTGTAACCGGAAAGCTCTTTAGACAATGTTTTTACTGAAGATAAAATAGCAGCTTTTGAACTTGAGTATGCAAATCGACCATAATCACCATTTATAGCTGATGTTGATGAAACAAAAATGATATTACCTGTTTTATTTTTTGCCATTCCTCTTGAAATCATTTGAGTTAAATAAATTTGAGAAAAGTAATTAACTTGAAAAATTTCTTGAAGTTGTTTCTCTGATGTCATCTGAAATAAAGAATTAAACAGAATACCCGCATTGTTAACTAGAATATCTATATTCTTGGTAATTTTATTTATTTCATTAACACAATCTGAAATACTTGATTTTTTTAATAAATCTAATTTAAAAATAAAGATCTTAACTTTATATTTTTTTTTTAAATTTGTAATAAGTTTTTTGAACTCGCTTGAGTCAGATCTAACACAAGCAAATATATTTGCTCCATATCTTGCAAAACTTTCGAGGGTTGCTTTTCCAATTCCTTTATTGCAACCAGTTATTATTACATTCTTGTTTTTTAGTGAACTTAAATACATTTATTAAATCTGTAATAAATTAATCTATAAAATCTTCTTTTGAAAATATTTCATCTGCTATAACTGGGTTAAAAATTGTTTTCCCCGGTGTTGAGTTAAACTTTTTGATAAAATTTAAATCCTCACCTGCTAAGCATTTCTCACTATAATTTCTAAAATGTTTTATACTAAACCCATAATCGGTAATTTCTTTTAATGTTTGTTTGTATACATTGCCTATTTTAATATGAACATACGGGCAAGCCAAAACATCGCCAATAGAAGTTATGTAGACTCTATTCACCGTTGTGCATCCCATAATTTTCTCCATCTTAGGATCAAATGGGTTCCACAAATTTCTATTTAGATTTTTATATTCTTTTCTTAAGTTTCTTATATGTTGAATATCTTCTTCATCACAAACAACATCGTGAACTTGATTCCACATCCCAGTAGGACATGCTACATTTACTAACGTTCTATATTTTTTCTTTTTAGAATAATCCAGCAACAATTTCAGATCTTCACTCTTTGCATTATAATGTCCTACGGTCACATTTAGATAAGGATCCATACCTGCTTCCTGAATATATTCTAAAGCTTGTATTGCCCTTCTCCAAGAATCTTTTCTGCCTCTCATTTCATCATGAAATTCTGGATCCATACTATCAATGCTAACTGACATTCTACTGACACCATGCTTAGCCAATTCTTTAATCATTTTTCTGTCAGCTTTAAATCCATTTGTTGTTAGATATAAATAAAATCTCTCAGGTTTAATTGCATCTAATACATTAAATAATTTATCAGGCCAAAGGAGTAATTCTCCACCCTGTAAGTCCCATTCTATAAAGCCCATTTCATCAGCTTCATCTGCTAATTCTTTAATTTTATCAATCTCTAGAAAATCCTTAACATGGTCTCCTAACGGTGAGCCAGTAAAGCAATACTTACATCTCAAATTACAGGCATTGTTATAGTTTAGCTCAATACCTCTGTGATAAGTTCCAATTTTACCATCATTTTTTCTTAAATGATCATGAAAATGCTTAAGTTTTTCTACTAATCTTGGCTTATTGAACCATGATGATGCAACTGTCATATATTTTAAATTTTATCTGTTATTCAAGCTTTGTATACAGTGATACTAAGATTATATATAGATTTTTTTTACTTACTTGGCCTTATATATACTAAACTTGGCAAAATAAGTGTAAAGCTTGCCTTACAGGCAATTTTTCGTTTGATAAACCCTTCTGCTTCAAACTTAAATAAACCTCTATTACTAGAAACTAATTTAGAAAAGATCTTAAATTTATCACCCGGAATAATTTTTTTAAAAAATTTAATATTAGTAGAGTCTGCGAGGTATAATATTTTCCCCGCCATCTTTGGTAATGTAAGAATTATCAGAGACGACATTTGAGCTAACGCCTCCACTTGGAGCATCCCCGGCATATTTGGGTCTCCAGGCCAGTGTACTTTAAAAAACCATTCATTTTTTTTTAAAATTTTATATCCCACTATGGATTTTCCTGGAACAACTTTTGTAGCATAATCAATTAAAAGATATGGATCCCTATTTTTCTGTATTTTGATTATTTGCTTCCTGTCCAATTTCATAAATTATTTTATTTCAACTTCTCTAGATAAAATTTTTGTAAGATCATAACCATCCCAAATTAAATTGATATTTAAAGCTTGCCCAAAAGGAACCACCCTGTCTATACCATTAAAGTTGTTTGTTTCAAAAAAGGTTTTAATAAATTTTTTTGAAAAACCAAAGTAAGTTAATGTTTGTAAACTTCTATTTGATACATAATTAATATTTTTTAAATTTTTAATATTACATTCATAAAAAAAACCCCATTTAGTTTTTTCAATAAAAAATTTTGGGTGTATTTTTTTTAGAGTGATAACATATAATGACTTACTAAAACTTTTATATGAATGAATATTCTTATTTTTAATAAGTTCACTAACTAATTTTGAATAATTATCTATTGTTGAAATAAGTGGGGAATCATATTTTTCTCTTACCAAATTATCTAGTTGTAACCAAAATTTATTCTTTGCTTTTGTGGTGAATTTACCTTGCCATAAAACTAAATGTGGTGAAGAGCAAGCATTTTGATCTACAGAGTAAGTGTCATTATAAAAATTTTTTATTAAATTTTTAACCTTATGATTGGATAATTTTAAAAACTTATCAGAGTTAATTAAAGAAATTGAATATCGGTCAGCAAAAGGAATATCAATATTCTTTGCCTTAGTTTCAAATTTTTTAATATCTGTTATTGTTTTATCACCTCCCCAAATTAACCGTGCATCACAAATAGCCGAAAAGTTTTTTGTAAATATTTGATTGTGACTATAATATCTCACTACAGCAATCATATTTTTAATTTGAAAATGTTTATTTTTATTTAAAACATAATTTATAGATTTACAAATTATCTCTATTTCATCAAATTTTTTTGATGGAACTTTTACAATGTTAGAGTTCCCAGTAATAAGACCAAAAATTAGCGAATATGCAAAATTTGTTGGTATATTGGATGGTGTAATATGAAACAGTAAGCCCAACCCAAATCTTATTGTATCTTTGTTTTGATGTTTATTTTTTAGACTTAAGATATTATTTTTTCTACAAAAAAAGGATAACGCTTTAAGGTCAGGAAAATTTTTATTATTGAATTTATTATCTAGTAATTTGGATAAATCATCTAAAAATTTTATAATTTTAGGACTAAATGGCTCGAGAAATGAGTCTAATTTTGCTTTTTTTCCAATTAAATATTCAATATTTTTATCAACTTTCATAAACTATATATTACTACAACCTCTTAGTTCTGCATTTTTTAATCTGCCATGAATTATAAACCTTGTTCCATAGCCATAACATTTGCATTTGTTATCGTTAACAATTTCACCAATATCCTCAGTTAATATACTATGCCCTGGATAACTTGTTGGTAAGAGAGAGACTAGTTGAACCAACCCCTTTTCTCCCTTTTTAGATATATTTAAATTTTCGTCTCTGATAATTATATCTGAATAATTTGATGCAATAAAATATCCACATTTACATTCAAAGAATATTGAACCTATTTGCTCAACTAGACCATAATAGTTTCTTATATTTTGAATACCTAATTTTATATTTAAATTTAAGTTAAACTTATTTCGGCTAATTTTCTTTTCTTCAATTTTTTTCCATCCTCCACCATGAATTAAAAAAGCATTTGATAAATTTTTTATATGTAATTTACTAATGTCAATTTTTTTAATTAAGTTAATATAGACATTGGAAGTAAATCCAAAAATTAAAAATTTTTTTTTATGATTTCGTTTTAAAAAATTATTTAATATTTTATAATTAATATTATTATTATGATCTAATAAATAAACAATTTCATTTGCAAAAATCGAAAACCCATTAATTGCTGCAATACTTGCATTAAAACTATTTCTATCAATATTGCTAATTTGTTTATCTATAACCAGCATCGGGAGTCTTGAGTTACCAATTAAGTTATTAAAAATTTTTTGCAAAACTTTTATTTGATTTAATGCGTTGGCTTTATCTATGTAGATTTTAGATAAATTATTAGATGTTGTGCCCGAAGAAAGAAGTGTTTTATAGATTTCTTTTTTTTTTATACTTAAAAAATCAAACTCTTTAAAAAGCCTAACTGGTAAAAAGGGTATATCAGATAGATTATTATTTTTTTTAACACTATAATTTATTCCTTTTAAATAGCTTTTATATAAATTAGATTTTTTATAATGAAAAGTAGTAAGAAAATTTAGATATTTTTTAAAAAATTTAGATTTAGAGGTCTTATCTAGTGAATAGGCATTTTGATTCATTAAATTATTTAAGAAGTGCATAAAAAATTATATCTTATATTTTAAATTATTAGTTAAATTTTTTTTTGAAAGAATTTTGCTTACAAAAACATTTAAATTTATTGACGTAATTTTAGATATATATTTTATTCCCTCTTTTATCTTCAATGAGTTTTTAAAATATATATTAATTTTATTTTCTTCACCTTCTCTCATTATTACATCGATACCTATTCTGGATAAAATCGTTTCTAATTCAGACAAATTAACTCTAATGCCATATACCTTAACATACCGGTTTTTTCTTCCTTCTATATAATAAAAACCTTCACTATCCACATAAGCTATATCACCTGTGTTAAGTGTACCTTTATTAGAATCTGGTAAGGATAAGTCCTTTAAGTTCTCAGCATAACCCATGGAAACATTTTTTCCTTGATAAACAAGTTCACCTTTTGTATTGATTTTTTTACCTTTATTATCAATTAGGTGGAATGATCCTCCTGGGATTGGCTTGCCTATGCTTCCTATTTTTTTTTCTACATATTTCCATTTCAGATAAGACATCCTAGAAGTTGCTTCTGCAGCACCATACATTTGTATTAGCTTAATTTTGTTTTTCTTATAAATATTTATTATCTTTTTTAATAAAATCTGATTCATCTTTCCTCCAGCTTGTGTTGTATACTTTAATGAGCTTGGCAAACCCTTTTTAGAAATTTTTTCAATTATAGAGTAATTGTATGGGACACCAGAGAAATTATTTACCTTATAATTTTTAATAAGCTCCCAAAACTTTTTCTCCACCATACTGCAATTTGTTACAACTACCGTTGCACCAACTTGTAAATGTGTATTTATGACTGACAGTCCATAGACATAAGAAATGGGCAGTGATGTTATTGTTGTGTCTTTACTTTTTATATTTAAATAATTAATTATTTTTTTAGTATTAGAATTAACATTTAAATATGATTGTCTTACAAATTTTGGGGATCCTGTAGTACCAGATGTTGACATTAACAACATTAAATCTTTATGTAAAATATATTCTACATTTTTTTTTCTTTTATATAAAACATATGATTTAAAGTTTAAGATAGAATTATATAAATTTATTTTTTTTGTCTTTTCATTATTACAAAAAATATAACTCGGCTTGTATAGTGAAACCAATCGTCTTAACAACATTTTATTAATTCCAGAATCTAAAAAAGCAACAGTATGACCACTATTAATAAAAGAAACATATGCTGTAATAGTTTCTAAATCATTCTGTCCTAATAAAAATATTAGTTTTTTTTCTTTTTCAATTTTTTTTGATATTTTCTTTGTACTAAATAATAATTCATTATAGGTAATAAATTTATTATTTTCTAGGATAAGAGCGGTATTATTTTTAAAATTTTCTAGATTATTAAAAAAAGAATTATTTTTTTTTGACATATTTTAATTTAAATCTATCACCAATTTTAAGACTAGTATTAGATTTTTTATTCAAAACATATTTATAAAATTGTGGATGCAAACCATGGTTTGGTCTAACGATTTTTATATTGTTCTCATTTATAATCTCATTTTTATCAATATCTTTTGAGACATATATAGATCTGCGACTATTAAAGTTATCTTTAGAACTTTTTGACACTTCAATTTTACCATTACCCAACGAGGCTTCAGCTAACCTAATATTATCTACCATTATTTTGAATTCTTTTTCAGTTGTTGAAAAAAAAGAATCTACAGACTTATTTTCTGATAAATTAAAATGTTTTTCTATTATATTTGCACCAATTACTACAGCCGATACGGATGCAATAAAGCCCTTGGTATGATCCGAAAGACCACTTAAAGTTTTATATTTTTTTTTAATTTCACTTATAGATTTTATATTTTGTTCATTGATTGGTGCTGGGTAGGAAGATACGCATTGTAATAAAGTAATTTTATTATTTCCTATTTTTCTTATTGTTTTTAAAGCTAAATCAATGTCTTTCATTTCCGCTAAACCCAATGAAATAATGATAGGTTTTTTAGTTTTAGCAACACGTTCTATTAGTGGAATATGACAAATTTCTGGTGAGGCAATTTTGTAAGCAGGACATTTTATTTTTTCCAAAAAATCAACTGCACCTATATCAAATGGACTAGAAAATATTTCCATACCAATAGATCTAGAATATTGAAAAATTTTAGAAGTTAACTTTTCTGATGTTTCAGCTTTTTTGTATAAATTCCATAAATTCTTATTATGACTCCATGGATTTTTCTTTTTGATTTGAAAATCTTTTCTATTAGATTTAATAGTTAAAGTATCAGCAGTGTATGTTTGAATTTTAATTATATCTGCACCATTTTTTTTGGCAGAACTAATTAGTTTTTTTACAATTTTAAAATCATTATTATGATTTGCAGAGATTTCAGCAATAATCAAACACCTATTATCTTCACCAACAGACTTATTACCTATCTTAAAGTTTTTTTTTAAATTCATCTAATCTAAACCTTTTTATAAAAAACATTATAGTTTTTTCCAATATTAAGAACCTTTTTAACATATTTGTAAAAAATATTTTTTTTGTAAAGTGGTGTATAGCCAAAATATTTCCAGTGATGCATTAAAACTTTATTGTTTTTATCTATACTTATAAAGCAATATTTTTTTTTTTGTTTATTTAAATATTCGTTTTGTATCTTTATAGCCTTTAAAAGATCAAATAAATTAGTCTCTGGTAAACAACTTATCAAACCTGAATATATAAATTTATAGTTCTTAAATGTAAAATGATCTGATGTTGAAATAAATATTGGTTTATCTTGTTTCAAAATAAAAAATGATTTTCTTAATTTTTGTTTCAAAAACCACCATTGGTAATGATCTATTTTTGTTATTATTTTTTTACTAGAAGAATACCTTCTATTTATGTACAAATTTTTATAAAATAAATATTTGTTAATAATTTTGTCATTAATTTGTAAAATTACAAATTTCTTCATTTTAAAATTTCATAAGCTCTTGATAATTTTCTTTTATGCTTTTAATATTTAAACTTGTTTTAGACATCATTCTTTTAATTTGAATTCTGTTTTTTAACATTAAAAAAATTAAATTAACTACTTTATCTGAAAAATTTAAATCTTTTTTTTCTAAAGAAAAATAATGCCCTAATTTTTCGTAATCGAAATCTGACAAATTTTGATTATTATTCATTTTAAATAGCAATGTTGGTATTTTTAAAAATGAAGACTCAAACGTTGAGACACCAGCTGATGATATAAAAACTTTTGTCCCCTTTAAGGTGCTTAAGATATTTTTGGGCTTATGTAATATTTTTATGTTTTTATACTTTTTAAATGTAAAATAAACAGCTTCATAATTTTTTGCAAATGGTCCCACTATTATAATAATCTTAATATTGGTCTTTCTTATTTTAATAATATTTTTTATTATTTTCTCATAAGCTAGTAAATTACCTGAACCTCCATTATAAAAAACTAAATCTGAAATTATCTTTTCTTTTGTATTAATTAATGAATTAAAAAGTGCATAATCTGGACCTAATAAAAACTTACAGTTTTTTTTATTATTTTTTTTTAATTTATTCAAAATTTCTTCATTTTTAATTGAGAAAGTGGGACTGTGATTTATGTAGTAATCCACAAAATGTTTTTTTTCAATAAAGTCTTCGATAGAGATAATTTTTTTGCAGGATTTATAAATAAATTTTTCCCATCTATAACCGAGTCTGTAGCTATCCTTTATTACCACTGGGTTTTTGTATTTACTTTTTATGATTTTTAAAAAAAGTTTTGCATCCTTTTTTTCATCAATAAAATAATTATTTTTTTCATATAGGAATATAATATTTTCTTTTTCATTTTTAAAAAACGAAGTATTTGGTAATTTATCAACTACAATTTTATATCTTTTTAAATTTAAATAATTAGCTAAAGATTTAACTCTATTGTAATGCCCTAAACCATATTTAATGCTTAAATCAATTCTGAATAAAATCATTTCTAATGATTTATTATACCCTTAAAAAATTTAATGAAAAAACCATATCAACATTAAACTTGTTAGGGTTTCTTTTGTACATAATTGTAGAGCCAGATAATGATGTATTCCATGGATATTTCCCGCTGAGCAATGATTTAAATAATTGATATTCTATATGACATTCTAATCTTGAAATTTTTTTACTGTCTAATGGGTAATTTTTTAAGTTATATGATTTTATTAACTTTGATTTTTCTTTATCAATTAAACAATTTTTATTTATTTCATAATTCTTATATATTTTAAAATCAATGCTCCATTTTGAATTAATCTTTTTTTTATTATCTAGTATTCTTAAATAATTTTTTTTTGCACTTACAAACATTTGGTCAAGCTTTTTTAAATTTACTTTTTGGGGACCCATAAAATAATAATAATTTGATTGTTTAATTTTATTTATAAAATTTTGATAGAAATTTTTATTTTTTTTATCAATCATTTGATTAATAATATATTTAGAATCTTGAAGGTCAATGGATCCACCGCCAATAATATTGTAAATCTTTGTTTTTAAAGTGCTTGTCTTATCTTTAATTTGAGAAATACTAGGTTGAGCAATATACTTATTTAAATTGTAAAACTTACCATAAATGGCATAGGTTCCTCCTGCGGGGAAAAAAATCTTTGGTTTTAGATATTTTAAATACTTATTTATTTCGTCTAGACTTTTATCTATAAGTCTTTTTTTTTCTTTTTCTCTATTAATGTTTAGAAAGCATTGAGGATATTCACTAGCTGCACCTAATCCATAACAAAAAATATCAATTTTTTTTTTAAACTCTTTTTTAACAAAATTATTTATTTTCTTTAAAACATTTAAGTTCATCGGCATGTCTACATTATTATAAAAAATAGTTTTATATTGATTTGATTGAATTATAATTGATGTATCTAAGTCATATCCAATATTATCTGGTAAATTGCTCGAATTACTAATAATCTGTGGAACTATAGCTACAGTAAAATCTTTGTTTATTTTTGTTTTTTTAAAAGGTTCAATCTCAATGATTTTTTTATCTGTAAACTTTTGCAATCTTCTTTTTAATACACCGTTATTAAATCTTTTAATTAAAAATGTAAGTTTTTTATTTTTAAATTTTTTTAAAGTTTTCAAATCATAATGGTCACAATGTAAGTGGCTTATATAAATAAAGTTTGAATCAAAAATTTTTTTTTCTACTTCACTTGAACTTTTTATTGGATAAGAAAACCAACCATTATCACTAGTTTTTCCAATCCAGGGATCACATGTAATAATAGAGTTTTTAGCCTCTACAGTTATAAAAGAATTTGCAAAATGATTAATTTTAAACATTTGGTATATTTATATATTAAATAATTGAATATTATTTTTATAGTATTTTTTCAAATAATTAAATTTTTTTATAAAAAAAAACCCTAACTTTTTACAGCTAGGGTTTTTTAAATAAAATATCAATTTTCAATTAAATTACTTTAAAAATTTTTTTCAGTGCATAAATCAAGCCAATTGAGCTATTAGTACTGGTCAGCTACACGCATTACTGCGCTTCCACATCCAGCCTATCAACGTGGTGGTCTACCACGGCTCTATAG
>Ga0307986_10000715_pt1 | contig 24321 bp, 25 predicted proteins | sample EllFjometageno82_FD_203170 | JGI IMG/M metagenome (GOLD analysis project Ga0307986, IMG submission 203170) | Marine microbial communities from Ellis Fjord, Antarctic Ocean - #82 | ecosystem: Environmental > Aquatic > Marine > Unclassified | place: Southern Ocean | collected 2014-10-09 | reverse complement strand
ATAAATTCTGATTTTAATAAACAAATAAGCGAAGAAATTGTTCAAATAATCCAATTACATAAGAATGGTAGTTTTAGTATTTATTATCCCAATTCTTAGTATTTTAGCGGTTTATGAAATTTTTATTCCTGGGGATTGGTTTTCTTTTTATTTCTTGCTACTCTTTAGAGCGAGATTGCACTCGATTTCACACGGGAAGGTTTGAGTTTACTCAAATCATCAATGGAGAACTAACTTCTTCAATATTCACAAGGGATTCCATCTACGAGATAGAGGTATATAAAGGCGTAATAGACACTGCTAAAATTCGCTGGGTAAATGATTGTGAATGTATTCTTACGAAATTAAATCCATCCTCAAATCAAGATAAAAGACCTATTCAGATGAAAATATTAAATACTAAAGCCGACACCTATACTTTTCAATATTCTCTTGTTGGCGATAGCAAAAACATACATCGCGGTACAATCAAGAAAATAAAATAGACCATGTTAACTCCTGATTTAATTATTGCTTTTTTAACACTTACCTTTTTAGAGATTGTTTTAGGGATTGATAATATTATTTTTATTTCAATTTTAGCAGGTAAATTTCCTGAAGACATTCGTAAAAAACTGATGCAAATTGGACTTTTCCTTGCCATGATCATGAGAATTATACTACTTCTTGGTGTGAATTGGCTTATTCAAATGCAAAGCACATTTTTTATAATAGAAACATCTTTTTTTTCTTCTAATGTTTCCATTCAAGCCCTGATTTTAATGGCTGGAGGACTATTTTTACTTTACAAAAGCACTAAAGAAATATATAATAAAGTAGAAGAAGTTCATGAAAATAAATCATTAGAACTAAAATCATCTACTGCATTTTCAAAAGTTGTTTTTCAAATAGTACTTATAGATATTGTCTTCTCCTTTGATTCTATCCTTACTGCTGTTGGAATGACTAGTGGAATTCCCTATGCGCTATTGATAATGATAGCGGCTGTGATTATCTCAATTTCCATAATGATATTGTTTTCCAATCCAATTAGTATATTCATAAACAATCGGCCCTCCCTTCAAATACTGGGACTAGCTTTTTTACTATTGATTGGTTTTATGTTAATTACTGAAGCAGCCAGTATTTCTGAAACCATTTTATTTGGCTCTAATATCACTAGAATTCCAAAGGGATATCTATATTTCTCAATTGCCTTCTCTTTGGGTGTAGAACTTTTAAACACCTACTCTAAAAAAACTAAATGAGTTAAAAATTAATTGTAAACTGTGTTTCTTCATCGTCATTTGATGTAGAGCCTTTAGAGCCAACATCTTCAGCATCAACTTCAATCTCTGTAACCACATCCTCAATAATTTCCTCATAAGGGAGCGCTTCTTTTAAAGTAACTGCTTTCAGTTTTTTATCAGTTAATTGATTGCCAAGTGCTTTAAAACCTTTTACTGAAATAAATTCTTCAACATTAATTTCCATATCCAAAGGCTGATCCTTCCCCCTCTGTTTTTCATATCGCAATGTTAATAGTGGACGCCAATCAAAACCTACATAAGTTAAAACACCCCCTTCTTTTATAAAATTATCTTCCTTTTCTAACGACTCTAAAAGAAAACGCTTGAGGAAATAACGTTTTTTTTCTGTATCAAAATATACGGCAGTAATTGGTTTTTCTGGAATCCACTTCTGAAGGTGAATTACTGACTCATTGAAATGAAGACTTAATTCAGGAGCAACTGCCTTTAAGGTTCCATGTTGAGTAACTACAAGAAGCTTATCATCTCCTTTAAAAGCACCTAAAAGAAGGCCTCTTTCTTCTATATTCAATCTTCTGATGGTTTCGTCAAACCATATTTTACGGGGCTTAAGAGTTGATACCCCTTTTTCTTTTAATTCAATTTTTTTAATGGTATATTTAGTTACCGTATTTCCTCGAACTGCTCTACCTTTAACCTGAAGATCAGCAAAATCTAAATCCCATTTTAATTTTTTTACACTACCAGTATTTCGTAAAATAATGGAAATAATTTCTGCTTCTCCGTTTGAATTGGGTGAAAAATAAAGAATTTCAGATCCTGCCCTGCTTTGGGTTAAATCATAAACTTTATCTCGAGTTACTCCTGTAACAGCAAAACGTTTTATAAAAGAAGTGCCCCCTTTACCATCACGATATACCATATTATATATCGTTCGAGTATCTTTTTTCTTAAACACGGCTACATGAATAATATTCTTACCTATGAACACTTTACCATCTACTTTTACAACTTGCATTTTGCCATCTTGAGTAAACACAATAACATCATCAATATCAGAGCAGTCACAAACAAAGTTATCTTTACGTAAAGAAGTACCAATAAAACCTTCTTCTTTATTCACATATAGTTTTAGATTTCTTACCACCACTTTCTTAGCATCTACATCATCAAATATGCGGATTTCCGATTGACGTTTTTTATCAGTACCATAGACTTTCTTAAGGTGAGTGAAATAACGAATTGCGAAATCAATAAGATGTGCTAAATTATTTTTAACTTCAGCAATATCGATCTCTAATACTTCAATTTTTTGTTGCGCTTTGTTCAAATCAAATTTAGAGATTCGTTTAATTCTAATTTCGGTGAGGCGAACTATATCTTCTTCAATTACAGGTCTTTTTAAATGAGCAATATGAGGCAATAGTCCCTTATTAATAAAAGAAATAACCTCTTCCCAGGTAGCGGCCTCTTCAATAGCACGATATATTTTATTATCAATAAAAATTCGTTCTAAAGAAGCATAATGCCACTGATTTTCCAATTCATGAAGTTGGACTTCCAATTCTAATTTAAGTAACTGAACCGTGTGATCAGTTGATATTTTCAACATCTCTGTTACACCCATAAAGTTTGGCTTGTTGTCTATAATTAAACAACCTAACGGAGAAACAGATGTTTCACAAGCCGTAAAAGCATATAATGCATCAATGGTTTTGTCTGGTGAAATATCATTTGGTAAATGCACTAAAATTTCAACTGTAGAAGAAGTATTGTCTTCAATCTTTTTGATTTTTATTTTACCTTTTTCATTTGCTTTTAAAATACTGTCAATCAAGCTTGAAGTATTCGTGCTAAATGGTATTTGATTGATGACCAAAGTGTTTTTATCTTGCTGATGAATTTTTGCTCGCACTCTTACTTTTCCACCTCGTAATCCATCATTATAGCCTTGAATATCGATAGTTCCACCTGTTTGAAAATCTGGAAAAATGGTGAATTTTTTTCCCTTTAGGTGAAGGATACTTGCTTGTAATAATTCATTAAAATTGTGAGGTAAAATTTTTGTTGAGAGACCTACAGCGATCCCCTCAGCACCTTGCGCCAATAATAAAGGAAATTTAACTGGCAAATGAATGGGTTCTTTTTTACGCCCATCATATGAAAGCTGCCATTCTGTAACTTTTGGACTAAAAACAACCTCTAGAGCAAATTTAGATAATCGAGCTTCAATATAACGAGAAGCTGCTGCACTGTCACCGGTCAAAAGATTACCCCAGTTCCCTTGCATATCAATTAACAATTCTTTCTGACCCACTTGAACCATTGCATCTGCAATGCTAGCATCACCATGAGGGTGATATTGCATCGTGTGTCCTACAATATTAGCAACCTTGCTGTAGCGACCATCATCTAAGTCTTTCATGGAATGAAGAATTCTTCGCTGCACAGGCTTCAATCCGTCTTCAATAGCAGGAACAGCACGCTCTAAGATAACATAAGAAGCATAATCCAAAAACCAATCTTTATACATACCCGTAACTTTCACCAGCGAATCGCTGGAAGAATCTTTTGTTGGCACGTGATCAATAATTTCATCCATAGAATTGCTAAAATACTATATCAGACCTAGATCTTAAGTGAAACTTTGTTGAAGAAATTAACAAATTTTAGTTGAGAAGTAATTTCTATTAGAAAAAGAAAATTCGTCTTCCCATCACTATTACGAATGTTTAGAAGAATGATCTTAATATAAAAGTTAAAACAATCTAATTTGAAGATGATTTTAATATTTATAATTATAAATACTTTTATGAAGCACCTACTTAATTTTTGTTTGAATCAACAAGAGCTCGAATTATTTTACTTCTTCTGCCAGATCCAGTTCTACTTTAAGATTATCAATAATAAATTTTTGACGGTCTTGGGTATTTTTCCCCATATAAAATTCAAGTAATTGCTCTGTGGTGATGCTTTTGTCCATCATAACTGGATCAAGACGAATATCATCACCAATAAAAAATTTGAATTCATCGGGAGAAATTTCGCCTAATCCTTTGAAACGAGTAATCTCTGGCTTACCTACCAACTTGCCAATAGCATCTCTTCGCTCTTGTTCGCTATAACAATAAAAGGTTTGTTTTTTATCGCGAACTCTAAAAAGTGGAGTTTGCAAAATGTATAAATGGCCTTCTTTTATGAGTTCAGGAAAAAATTGGAGAAAAAAAGTGATGAGCAAAAGACGAATGTGCATTCCATCAACATCTGCGTCTGTTGCAATTACAATGTTGTTATACCTTAAGTCTTCCAAACCATCCTCAATATTTAGTGCTGCCTGCAACAAATTAAATTCTTCATTTTCATAAACAATTTTTTTAGACATCCCATAACTATTGAGAGGTTTTCCACGCAAGCTAAAAACCGCTTGAGTATTGACGTCTCTTGACTTTGTAATAGAACCACTAGCAGAGTCTCCCTCAGTAATAAATAAGGTAGAATCAAGACGACGATCTTTTTTGAGATCTGGTAAATGCACTCTGCAATCTCTAAGTTTTTTATTATGTAAACTTGCCTTTTTAGCGCGTTCTCGAGCCAACTTTCGAATACCTGATAAGTCTTTACGTTCGCGTTCTGCCTGAATAATTTTTTGTTGAATAGCTAATGCAATCGTTGTGTTTTTATGTAAAAAATTATCCAATTGAGTATTCAAAAAATCTACAATATAACTGCGAACTGAAGGCATACCATCTCCCATTTCTGTTGAACCCAACTTTGTTTTTGTTTGAGACTCAAACACAGGTTCGGTTACTTTTATACTAACGGCAGATATAATAGACTTTCTGATATCTGAGGCTTCATAATTTTTTCCAAAATATTCTCTAATTGTCTTAACAAGTCCTTCGCGAAAAGCAGCTTGATGAGTACCGCCTTGAGTAGTATGTTGTCCATTTACAAAAGAATGGTATTCTTCACTATATTGAGTTTTACTATGAGTAAGCGCTACTTCAATATCATCTCCGTGTAAATGAATAATTGGATATGTTAAATCGTTTTCATTAGTTTGATCTGTCAATAAGTCTTTTAATCCATTTTCAGAAAAGAACTTTTCTCCATTTAAATCAATAGTTAAACCAGGGTTTAAGTAAACATAATATTTAATCATGCGCTCAACATATTCAATCCTATAGATATAATTTTTAAAGATTGTGGCATCAGGAACAAATACAACCTTGGTTCCTCTTCGTCGAGAGCTATCCCCCACTGGCGATTCTTCGCTTAATATACCGTATTCAAAAGCAGCACGCTTAGATTGTTTCTCTCTGTTTGATTCTACAATAAAACTTGAGGAAAGTGCATTTACCGCTTTAGTTCCTACACCATTTAATCCTACTGATTTTTTAAATGCCTTGGAATCATATTTTCCACCAGTATTCATTTTTGAAACTACATCAACAACTTTACCAAGTGGAATTCCACGCCCAAAATCACGAACTATAACCATACTATCTTTAATGGAAATTTCAATGGTTTTTCCAGCACCCATTACAAACTCATCAACACAATTATCCAAGACCTCTTTTAAGAGAATATAAATTCCATCATCTGGGGAAGAACCATCTCCTAATTTACCAATATACATTCCAGGGCGTAAACGTATATGTTCTTTCCAGTCTAGCGAGCGAATATTGTCTTCGGTATAGGCAGTTTCTTCTTTCATAAAATAAAGAGCTAATATAAATATTGCGAACAAAAGTATCGAGGGTATCACCTTCAAGAAATGAACAATCCTTTCTTTTTTTTTGTTAAAAAGTTATTTTGAGTACATTTTAGTGATTCTTATTCTTCAAGGTAAGTTTCTTTTCTATATTTATTAAATAAAATGGGGACCTCTAAAACTTTTGATCAAAAATGACGACGAAAAAAAATATAGAAAATACTACAGGTCCATTTGTTCATAATGTTTATTTTTGGCTCAAAAACCCAGATAAACTAGAGGACACAAGTGCCTTTGAAATAGCAATACGCAAACTGATAAGGACAAACCCTCAAGCCACTTCTAATCACTTTGGAAAAGCAGCAGATACAGAAAAAAGAGTGGTTGTAGACAATTCTTTTACCTATTTTTATATGATGGTTTTTTCGGATTTAGAAACACAAAATACTTATCAAACTGATCCTACTCATAAATTGTTTATTAAAGAAGCTGCTCATTTATGGGAGCGCGTAATTGTATATGATTCTATTTCAGAAACTACTTAAATCATTTATTTTGTTGTAAGTGTATTTTGAGTTTTACGAAAATTATCAATCGAAACAAAATAATCAGGGTCTTCAAGAACATTTACAACACAAATTTTTTCAGCTCTTTTTATCAATTTCACACAGTCAGAAGACAAGTGACGCAAATGAATATTTTTTCCACTTTTATGATAGCGTTCAGTTAGTTTATTAATACATTCAATTGCTGATTGATCAACAATTCTAGATTCTTTAAAGTCAATAATGATCTCACTTGGATCATTTTTAACATCAAATTTACTGTTGAATAATTCAATGCATCCGAAAAACAGAGGTCCATATATTTCATAATGTTTCACACCATGGTCATCTGTATATTTTCTTGCACGAATACGTTTAGCGTTTTCCCACGCAAAAACCAAAGAAGAAACAATTACCCCTGTTAAAACCGCAATTGCCAAATCAAAAAATACGGTAATAATCGTAACTAATAAAATAACAATTACATCTGCCGTTGGAACTTTATTCCATACCTTAAAGGTACTCCAGGCAAAAGTTCCTAAAACAACCATAAACATAACTCCTACAAGGGCTGCTATGGGTACTTGCTCGATATAATTTGAGCCGAATAAGATGAAAAATAATAATGCCAAGGCTGCAGTAATTCCAGAAAGACGTCCACGCCCTCCAGATTTTATATTGATAATACTTTGTCCAATCATAGCACATCCTCCCATGCCACCAAAAAAACTATTTAAAATATTACCTGCACCTTGAGCAACACACTCTCTGTTTCCACTACCATGGGTATCTGTTAATTCATCAATTAAGTTTAGGGTCATTAAAGATTCAATTAAACCAATAGAAGCTAAAATAAATGAATAAGGGGCTATAAAAAAAAGTGTTTCTAGTGAGAATGAAATAAGTGGGATTTGAAAGTTAGGCAATCCAGCTTTGATCCCTTCTCCTCCGTTGGAAACTATAAATGATTTTACAGTTTCAGTGTCTAAATCTCCTAAAATAACAGCTAATGACACCACTACAATAGCCGTTAAAGCAGCAGGTATTTTTTTAGTTATTAGAGGAAGAAATGCCATAATTAACATAGTAATTGACACAAGCGCTATCATAATAAATAATGCACTGCCTTGAAGCCAGTTTCCATTACTCTTAAACATTCCTAATTGAGATATAAATATCACAATTGCTAAGCCATTTACAAAACCCATCATAACAGAATGTGGAATCATTCGCACAAATTTTCCTAATTTTAATACGCCTGCAATAACCTGAAGTATCCCTGCTAAAAGCAATGCACCAAAAAGATATTGTAATCCAGAACTATCCGTTCCACCGAGTTGATTGCCTTCGCTAACTAAATGTACCATGACAACTGCCATGGCGCCTGTTGCGCCTGAAATCATACCAGGGCGTCCTCCAAAAATAGAGGTAACCAATCCCATCATAAAAGCACCATACAAACCTACTACAGGAGATATACCTGCAACAAAAGCAAAGGCTACAGCTTCAGGCACAAGTGCTAAGGCAACGGTTATGCCTGATAAAAGATCGTTTTTAATACTACCACCGTTGGTTCGGTCAATGAGTTGAAAAGGTTTCAAGGAATGTTTTTTTTTAAAATAGAAGGCAAAAATAAGCTTAATCTTTGCAATAGCAGCTTTGGCAGCAATTGAATTTATGAATAATCATTTGAAGCTGCTACACCTAGAAAAAAAATAGCTAACCAATAGCTCGAAAAAATCAATAATCCTGCTAAAGAACAATGAATGTAAAATTTATTTAAAGCTAATATTCCGTCAGAAAACATAAATAAAGAAACCGCATATCCAACTAATTTGAATGCCTCATTGGAACTACTAAGCTGTAAGAAGATTCCTTGCCAACTCATTATGACAATAAAAATAATGTATAACAGAACTGGTATAAAAAAAGAATTTAAATTAGAATATATGAGACAAAGTAGTATTCCTGCAATAAAAATTAGTGGAATTCCAATTTTTAAAGGTCAATGCCATCAATTGACTAGCGTAAATACTCTAATGAAAAATATGTGTCCTATCAAAAAAGAGATTAGTCCAACAGTCAAATAATCTTCAAGTAATAATGAGAAATCACCAATAAGGCAAATAATTAATCCAATAGTTATTGGCTTAGCAAATAATTAGTTTTTAACTGATGCATAGTCTAAAGGCATCAAAATTATGAGAGATATGGTTTAGAGTTTTAGAATAAAATAAAAAATAGTTAAACTAAAATAATCACTCAAAATAGGAGTTATAGCAGTTAGTATTATGCTAAATTTATAATCTTTCAGCGGCATAAACTTTAACAACTTTCTATACGTTAAATCGGAAATGCATTACATCGCCATCTTTAACTATATATTCTTTACCCTCTACTCTCATTTTTCCTGCTTCCTTAACTTTAGCCTCAGAACCGTAGTGTTGATAATCGTCATATCCTATTACCTCTGAACGAATAAAACCTTTCTCAAAGTCAGTATGAATAACACCTGCAGCTTGAGGAGCGGAAGCACCAATTGGTATTGTCCATGCTCTAACTTCCTTAACGCCAGCAGTAAAATAAGTTTGCTGATTAAGCAGCGCATAGGCGCTACGGATTAATTTTGCTGATCCAGCTTCTTTAAGACCTAAATCTTCCAAAAACATTTGACGTTCTTCAAAAGAGTCCAACTCATTTATATCGGCTTCTACACTAACTGCTAAAATAAGAAGTCCTGCCTTTTCGTCTTTAACTAACATTTTAACCTTTTCCACATAGTGATTACCGTCTCTTGCAGAAACTTCATCTACATTACATACATACAAAACAGGTTTATCTGTAATAAGTTGTAGTGGCTTTACAAAGACATTTCTATCCTCTTCTTTAAAATCAATAGTACGAACATTTTTAGATGCTTCTAATTCATTTTTCAAATGATCCAATACTTCTTTTTCTTTGATAGACTCTTTGTTTCCTGTCCTTGCTGCTTTATTAACCTTATCTAACTTTTTTTCAACTGTCTCCAAGTCTTTTAGCTGGAGCTCTATATCGATGGTTTCCTTATCTCGTAATGGATCTACAGATTCATCAACATGAATAATGTTATCATTATCAAAACAACGCAGTACGTGCAAAATAGCATCAGTTTCACGAATATTAGCAAGAAACTGGTTGCCCAATCCTTCGCCTTTACTAGCACCTTTTACTAAGCCTGCTATATCAACAATTTCAACTGTTGCAGGAATAACATTTTCTGGTTTTACTAAACTTTCAAGTTTTTTTAAACGAGAATCAGGGACGTTTACCACTCCAATATTGGGTTCTATTGTGCAAAAAGGGAAATTTGCACTTTGTGCTTTGGCATTTGATAAACAATTGAAAAGAGTCGATTTTCCAACGTTAGGTAGACCTACAATACCTGCTTTCATGTAAAATATTTTTGCCAAAAATAAGCTTATTTTTGGCTTTATCATTTGCTTTCCCTATTTATGGGGTTATAAACTATATATTTTTAAAAAATGCAGAGTAAAAAACAACTCATTATTCATGCAGATGATGCTGGACTTGCTTGGTCTGAAAATCACGCTACACAAATCGGAATGTTAAAAGGAAGCATTAGTTCAACTAGTCTTATGGTTCCTTGTCCTTGGTTTTATGAGATGGCGCAATTCAGTTTGAAAAATCCAGAACTAGACTGTGGAATTCATCTTACACTTACAGGAGAATGGAAATCTTACCCCTTTAAACCAATAACCCCTAATTATAAAATACCTTCTCTAGTGGATAAAAATGGGCATTTTCACTCAAAACTTGAAAACATAAGAGATCACGCTAATATTGACGAAGTACGATTAGAGCTTAAGAATCAAATTGAATATGCTCTTTCTCTAGGCATGAAGCCTTCCCATTTAGATTCTCATATGTATACTTTAGGAGTACGTCAGGATCTGGTTGATCTTTATCAGGATCTAGGAAATGAATATAAACTCCCTATTATTCTTAGTAAAACTTTAATTTGCAATACAGGAGAAGATCCCTCAAAATTTAATATTGATTCTAACAAATGTTTTGAATCAATTTTCATGGCCTCATTTAATGAATTTAAAAATCAAGGACTTAAAATTCACTATGAAGCCATACTAGACTCGTTACCGGAGGGACTTTCCATTATCTTAATTCATCCTGCACTAGAGAGTAAAGAGATGCAACAAATCACAGTAGATCATCCTAATTTTGGTGCAACATGGCGGGCTGAAGATGCTCACTATTTTACTAGCAAAGCTTGTAATGACAAATTAATAGAAAATAACATTCAATTGGTAACTTTTAAAAGTCCTGAAGTACTTAAGATTCTGGGTGCATAAACTGCTGTTTACCCAGAAGTATATCCTCGAGTTCTACATGATTATCGTCAGGCACACAACAATCCACAGGACAAACTGCTGCACATTGAGGCTCATCATGAAAACCTTTACATTCTGTGCATTTATCAGGAACTATAAAATAATATTCATCAGAAACAGGTTCTTGAAACTTTTCAGCATTTACTGTACTTCCATTAGGTAAAACAACATCACCCATTAAAGAAGTACCATCTTTATACCTCCAGTCCTCTGCACCTTCATAAATTGCAGTGTTTGGGCATTCAGGTTCACAGGCACCACAGTTTATACACTCGTCAGTAATGATAATAGCCATAGGAATTTCTTTCCTTACATTTGCACAAAAATAAGACCTTAAAAGTTCCTAAACAAGCAAATGAACTTAAACTCAAAACGCATTGAAGCCCTAGTTGAATTGGGGAATCATTTATTAGATTTTAATCCTAATGATAAAAACTATTCGGTTCTTCAAGAACAGGTTAAAAGTGCTTCACAATCCAACGGGTGGTTTACTCAACAATCCATAGAGGAAACTTTTAAAAGCTGGGGAACTACCCTTTCAAGAGAGCATATAACTACTTGGTTAAAACCTTATTTATTTTCAAATCTAAAAAAATCTAAAAAAATTGCATTGATTCTTGCAGGAAATATTCCTATGGTTGGTTTTCACGACATTATAAGTGTATGGGTTTGTGAGCATAAAGCCTTGGTTAAATGTGCTTCTAAAGATTTATTTTTATTGCCCTATATGACAGATTTTTTAACATCAGAGACTGGAGAAAATTTTATTACTTATGAAACTGGAAAATTAACTGGGTTTGATGCGGTCATTGCAACTGGCTCAAATAATGCTGCTCGCTATTTTGATCATTATTTTTCTAGTTATCCACACATTATAAGAAAAAACAGAAATGGCATTGCAGTCATTGAAGGTAATGAGACGAAGGATGAGCTGATTGCGCTCGGTAAAGATATGCTTCAATTCTTTGGACTTGGATGTAGAAATGTTGCGAAAATATACCTACCAGAAGGATATGATTTAAACAAAATATTTGGAGGTGTTTATCCCTATGCTTCTTTAATGAAACATGCTAAATATGCTAATAATTACGATTACAATAAAGCTGTTTTTCTAATGAGTACTTTTGATTTTTTAGAAAATGGTTTTTTTATGCTAAAAAATGAAAAAAGTTTTAGTGCTCCAATTGCATGTACCCATTACGAATATTATAAAAATATTAATGAATTATCTACACTATTGGATCAACAAAAAGATTTGATTCAATGTATTGCTTCTCACCTAGATATTAAAAACAGTATTCCGTTTGGAGAAACTCAAAATCCAGCATTGTGGAACTATGCCGATGGTGTTGACACCATTAATTTTTTATTAAATATATAAATTATAAGCTAGATTCCGGTTTACTATTTTTTCATTATTGTATGTTAACAACTCCGAAAAAAAAAAAACTTTTTATCTATTGTTTTATGATGGAATTACAATATTTGTATTTATTAAAATTTAAGGTTGTTCATCCATAAAAAACACAAAAATCTCTTTAAAATAATAACTTAACACTTTTCAAACTTATGAAAATTCATAATTTTAGTGCTGGCCCTTCTATACTTCCAAAAGAAGTAATGCATCAGGCTGCTGAAGCTGTAAAAGAACTGGACAATTCTGGGTTATCCCTTATTGAAATTTCACATCGAAGTAGCGCATTTATATCCATTATGGATGAAGCTTGTGCATTGGCACTTAAACTTACTGGACTTGAAAATAAAGGATACAAATCAATTTTTGTTCAAGGAGGAGCTAGTTTACAATTTTTGATGACTGCTTATAATTTTTTAAATAAAAAGGCAGGGTACATCAATACAGGGACATGGTCTGAAAAAGCAATAAAAGAAGCGAAACTCTTTGGAGAAGTTCAGGAATTAGCAAGTTCAAAAGAAGCAAATTATAATTTCATTCCAAAAGGTTATAAAATTCCAAATGATTTGGATTACCTTCACCTTACTTCAAACAATACTATTTTTGGAACTCAGATTAAAGAGATACCTGAGACAAAAGTTCCATTAATTGCAGATATGAGTTCTGATATATTTTCTAGAAAATTTGATTATTCTAAATTCGATTGTTTTTATGCAGGTGCTCAAAAAAATATGGGCCCAGCGGGAACTACTTTAGTTATTATTAAAGAAGAAATTTTAAATAAGATATCCAACACTGTTCCTTCAATGTTAAGTTATAAAATACAGGCAGAAAAAGATAGTATGTTTAATACACCCCCTGTATTTGCTGTATATACTTCCATGCTAAATATGAGATGGGTAGAATCTAAAGGGGGAATTGAAAAGTTAGGGGAACACAACATGCATAAAGCGAAGCTATTGTATGGAGAAATTGATCGAAATTCTAAATTTGTGGGTTTTGCCGCTAAGGAAGATCGTAGTGATATGAACGCTACCTTTAACCTTATTAATCAAAATGATACCGAAGCATTTGATAGTTTATGCAATGCAGCTGGTATAAGTGGACTTAAAGGACACCGTTCTGTGGGTGGATATCGTGCTTCAATGTATAATGCCCTTCCCATCGAAAGTGTAGATGTTTTAATTAAATGTATGAAAAGTCTTGAAAAAAATTAATAATATGAAAATTTTAGCCAATGATGGTATTTCGCAAAGCGGAATTGATGCGTTAACCAAAAACGGTTTTGACGTAATTACAACAAATGTAGTCCAAGAACAATTGGCAGGTTACATTAATGAAAATAAAGTTTCGGGACTACTTGTTCGAAGTGCTACAACTGCAAGAAAAGAATTAATCAATGCTTGTCCTGGACTAAAACTCATAGGCCGTGGTGGCGTTGGAATGGACAATATTGATGTTGATTATGCCAAATCAAAAGGATTACACGTTATTAATACTCCAGCCGCTTCTTCAGCCTCTGTTGCAGAATTAGTTTTTGCACATTTATATGGAGGAGTTCGTTTTTTATATGACTCCAACAGAAGTATGCCATTGGAAGGGGAAACTAACTTTAAGGGCCTTAAAAAAGCTTATGCAAAAGGAGCTGAGCTTCGAGGCAAAACTATAGGTATAATTGGTTTTGGACGTATTGGTCAAGAAGTTGCTAAAATTGGCTTAGGAATTGGAATGAATGTTATTGCTGCTGATAAATTTACTGATGAAGCGACTGTAACAGTTACACTTTTTAATGGACAATCTATTGCTGTAAGTATTAAAACAGAATCATTAAATCAAGTTTTAGAAAAATCTGATTTCATTAGTTTACATGTACCAGCACAAAAAGAATACGTTATTAATGCTGGTGCTTTTTCTAAAATGAAGAAAGGTGCTGCCATAGTTAATGCCTCTCGTGGAGGGGTTGTTGATGAAGTGGCATTGATTGAAGCGCTGGAGAGTGGACATTTATCATTTGCTGCATTAGATACGTTCGAAAATGAACCTAAGCCTGAAATCAAACTTTTAATGCATGATAAAATTTCATTAACTCCTCATATCGGTGCAGCTACTTTAGAGGCCCAAGATCGTATTGGAGAAGAATTAGCTGCTCAAATTAGTTCGTTACTTAAATAATTGAAATTTGTATTTTACTAGATTAAAAAAAAAATGGGGGATTCAATCCAATAGTCAACTCGTTTTAATTTTTATAGTTTTTGGAATTACAGGTTCTCTAAGTGTTCGATTGGCAAAGCCTGTTCTTGAATTTTTGAATATTAATAATGCTTTTTTTAAGGAGTTATTTCTTGGAGATATACTCTATTGGACACTTCGCGTTGTCATTGTATTTCCTTTGTATCAAGCATTACTTCTGGTCATTGGAACACTCTTTCTACAATTCAAGTTTTTTTGGAATTTTGAAAAGAAAATTCTTTGTAGAATTGGTTTTAAGCGATTTTTTAAAGAACAATAACATAAGAAATACTTTAGTTAATAAGATTTAGAAATTCGTTTCTAGTGTCAGTTTCTTTAAAAGCTCCTCTAAACCCCGAGGTTGTTGTAGAAGAGTTTTGTTTTTGTACTCCGCGCATCATCATACACATGTGAGACGCTTCAATAACAACAGCTACACCTTTTGGAGAAAGCGTATCATTTATACAATCTAAAATCTGCTCTGTCAAACGTTCTTGAACTTGTAATCTACGTGAAAAAACATCAACTACTCTAGGTAATTTACTTAAGCCTACAATGTGACCATTTGGAATGTAAGCAATATGAGCTTTCCCAAAAAAAGGTAACAAATGATGTTCACACAAAGAATATAATTCAATGTCTTTAACAATTACCATTTCACTATAACTCTCTTTAAACATTGCGCTTTTAAGAATTTTGTGAGGATTTTTATCATATCCTTCTGTTAAAAAACTAATTGCCTTAGCAGCACGCTCAGGTGTTTTTAATAAACCCTCACGATCTTTGTTTTCTCCTACCAAATTAAGGATATTTTCATAGTTTGATTTTATTTTATCTGTTCTCTTTAGAGTTTCTATGTTGAAATTATCGTTCATTTAAGTTGTAATAAAATTTTTAAAGTATTTTTTTAATTTTTCAATTTTAGGATCAATAATGTAGGTACAATAAGGCTGGTTTTTATTTAAATTATAGTAATTAAAATGCTCTTCTTCAGCTTTATAAAATGGTGTTGCTATTTTAACTTCAGTAACAATTGGGTCTTCATAAACTTGAGCCTCTTCTAATTGACTCATTACAGTCTCAATAACAACTTTATCTTCAAGATCGAGATAATATATACCAGAACGATATTGAGTACCCTTGTCATTTTGCTGACTATTAAGCGTAGTCGGATCATGTGTGTTAAAGAAAATTAAAAGCAATTCAACTAGGCTAATTTCATCAACTTCAAAATCAACTGAAATAGCTTCTGTATGTCCCGTTCTTTCAGAGCAAACTTCTCTGTAAGCTGGGTTCTTAATAAAACCATCTATATAACCTGGAATCACAGACCTAACACCATTTAAACGTTGAAAAACTGCTTCAGTACACCAAAAACATCCTCCTGCTAAATATATAGTTTTGATCAATTTATTTTAATATTTGTTAAACAAATATAATGATAGAAATAAAAAATCAATCTTTATAAATGTATAATATTTCTTATTTTTCTGTAAAATTTAAATAAATGAAATCATCTTTTAGAAATTAGTCTAAGTGAAGTAATAAATACAAAAAAGAAGTACTTTAGATGTAACTATGGAACAACTGCTCAAAGCACAGCATGTATCAAAAAAATATGGAGATTTAAAGGTCCTGACTGATGTAAATATAACCTTAGGTATCGGTGAGATCGTTACTATAGTGGGGCCCTCTGGAGCTGGAAAAACAACTCTTCTTCATATCCTTGGAACTCTAGATCGTCCAAATAAAAATATAAATACTATTGTTAGTATAGAAAATACTGAAACCACCCTATTAACAGATAAAGCCTTAGCAAAATTCAGAAATCAGCATATGGGTTTCATTTTCCAATTCCATGAATTACTTCCTGAATTCACAGCCCTTGAAAACGTTTGTCTTCCCGGTTGGTTAGGGGGTGATTTTTCAAAAGAAAAAACCAAAAAGGCGTTAGGCTTATTAAAACGTTTAGGCCTTGAAAAACGTGCTTCTCATAAGCCCACAAACCTCTCTGGTGGAGAACAACAACGTGTTGCAGTGGCTAGAGCACTTATCAATGATCCTAAAGTCATATTTGCAGACGAACCTACAGGAAATTTAGATTCTGAAAACGCAAATAGTTTGCATGATTTATTTTTTGAGTTAAGAGATGATTTAGGCTGTAGTTTTGTGATTGTAACTCATAATAAAGATCTTGCTAAACGATCTGACAGGACTATTAGCCTAAAAGACGGTCAAATTAGCACGTGAATAAAAATGAATTAAAGGCCTTCTTAGATGCCAAAGCAGTAGAGTTTGAAAATACTATGTTCTTGCAAGAAGATCCTATTCAAATTCCACATCAATTTCAAAAAAAGGAAGACATTGAAATTTCTGCTTTTCTGGTTGCTACCATAGCATGGGGAAATCGAGTGAGTATTATTAAAAGTGGAAATAGAATGATAGAACTTATGGGTAATGATCCACATTCCTTTATATTAAATCATCAAAAAAATGATTTAAAGCTATTAGATAACTTTGTACACAGAACTTTTAACAGTATTGATTTATGTTACTTCATAAAAGCACTTCACGCTATATACACTAAGCACGGTGGTCTTGAGGCTGCATTTAGCAAAAACGCTGAGGCTAATAATATGTATGGAAACATTCATGAATTTAAAAAAATATTTTTTTCCTTACCTCATGAAAAGCGGACGCAAAAACATGTATCAGATCCCTTGAATGGATCAGCGGCCAAACGTTTAAATATGTATTTACGCTGGATGGTTCGACCAGCTAAAAATGGAGTTGATTTTGGAATATGGAAACGACTAAAAACCTCACAACTTTCCTGTCCTTTAGACGTTCACTCTGGGAATGTAGCAAGAACTCTTGGTTTACTAAAGCGGAAACAAAATGATTTTAAAGCACTATTTGAGTTGGATATCGCTCTTCGAAAATTTGATTCTTTAGATCCAATTAAATATGATTTTGCCCTTTTTGGTCTTGGTGTTTTTGAAGGTTTTAAGTAGCTAAATGATGCTTTCTATACAATTGGAAAACTCAATTCAGAAAGCTATCTTTAATTGAATTATTCTTTAAAAATGGTTAATAAATTTTTAGAAAAAATAGGGCCTGGTCCTCTAATCGCAGCAGCATTTATAGGTCCTGGCACCATTACACTTTGCACTATATTAGGTGCTAAGTATGGGCTTAATCTTCTTTGGACTATACTAGTATCTATTATTGCAGCAATCATCCTTCAAGGTATGGCAGTAAAGCTGGGTGTAATAGGCAAAAAAAGTATTACTCAGATACTTAAAGATGAAATAAAAATACCGTGGCTTAGGTTTGGAGTATTGCTACTTGTTTTTATAGCTATTATGATCGGAAATACTGCCTATGAAGCAGGAAATATAAGTGGAGCTGTCCTTGGATTAGAAACTATTTTCGGAAAACAACTTCTTCGCTTTAATACATTATCAATTAATTTATTTTCATTATTAATAGGCTTCTTGGCAGGAGGATTATTATGGATAGGAAAGTATAAACTAATTGAACGTAGTTTAATTGTTATGGTTGTCTTAATGAGTATTTCATTCCTGGTAACCGCTATTAGCACCGGTCCTTCTCTTCTGCATGTACTAAGAGGTCTTTTTAAATTTTCAATCCCAAAAGATAGTTTGCTAAGTATTATAGGATTGGTAGGAACTACTATTGTTCCTTATAATTTATTTCTTCACACTGAATTGGTAAGGAAAAAGTGGACCCATGTTGCGCAGCTACCTCTTGCTATGAATGACATGGTTATTGCCCTAGTATTAGGTGGTGTTATTTCTCTGAGTGTTATTATTAGTGCTTCAGCAACCTCATTAATCCAAATTGAAAATGCAGTCGATTTAGCAAAAGGACTTGAGCCTATTTTCGGTTCGTTTTCAAAATACTTCCTCTCATTTGGTTTATTTGCAGCTGGCATAACAAGTACAATTACTGCTCCTCTTGCTGCAGCGTATGTAGTTTGCGGTTGTTTTAGCTGGGATACCAACCTGCAGTCTACTCGTTTTAAAATAGTATGGGGGATTGTTTTACTCATAGGAGTACTATTTTCAGCCACAGGATTAAAATTGATTGCAATTATTCAGTTTGCTCAAATCACTAATGGACTATTACTACCGCTAATAGCGGGAATACTTCTTTGGATAATGAACAAATCCAGCGTTCTTGGTTCCCATAAAAATAATATTCTTCAAAATATTTTAGGCTTTATTGTTGTAATTATTGCATTTTTATTAAGTGCACGTACTTTATGGTCTGTTTATTTAAAGTTATAAAGAATGAATAAAAGTTTTCATATCAATGCCGATATAGGTGAAGGTTTTGGAATTGAAGCTGAAATAATGCCCTTAATAGATAGTTGTAATATTGCATGTGGAGGGCACGCAGGGAGTAAAGATGAGATTTCTAAAGCAATTGTACTGGCTAAAAAAAATGGTGTGAAAATTGGGGCACACCCTTCTTATCCTGATCTTAAAAATTTCGGAAGAATTTCAATGGAAATTAATCTTGATGAACTTTATAAAAGCTTAAAGCAACAACTGATTTTATTTTTAAATGAGAGTTCTTATACTTTAAATCACGTTAAGGCTCATGGTGCCCTATATCATGATTCAGCAAATAAACCAAAAATTGCATCAATATTAATTAAGGTAATTCTTGAATTATGTCCTTATGCAATAATCGTGACACTTCCTGACAGTATTTTAGAAAAATTAGGAAAAGAAAATAACTTAACCATATGGCGTGAAGGGTTTATAGATCGTCGGTATCATGATAATGGACAGTTGGTTTCACGTGCAAACCCTATCGCTACACTCTCAAGGCTTGAAGACTTAAATCAACAATTTTATACTTTAATAAACCATCAATATGTAAAAACATTAGAAGGAAATACTCTTTCATTAAAAGTAGACACTTTGTGTATTCATGGAGATCATCCTAATGCAGTTAGAAATCTTAAAAGTCTAATTATTAGTTTTAAACAATAAAAATCATCTGATGTCTCAGGGAAAATCTTTTCTTAGAATATTTCAATATAGCGAAACCTCAATTCTACTTGAATTTAAAGCAGAACCTAAACTTGATTTGTTAACTGAATTAGTAGTGTTTAAAAATTTGTTATACAGTAACTTATGTGGTGTAAGACAAATCACTTTAAGTTATAAGTCTTTGCTACTTCAATTCAGTAATCCATTAAAAAAATACAAGAATTTAAAAGAAGAAATTTTAAAACTATATTCAAGTTTTGACTCTTCAAAATCAATAATTAAATCTAAACATTGGAATATTCCGGTTTGTTATGAATCCAAATATGCTTCAGACTCAAGCATTCTTTCAAAACATTTAAAATTATCGCGTCACCAATTAATTAAATTACATACAAAACCGATTTATCAAATATATTTTATTGGCTTTTTACCTGGCTTTCTTTATTTAGAGGGATTAGATGCTAAATTGTACTATCCTCGTAAAAAATCACCTGCATTAAAAGTTTCTAAGGGTGCTGTAGGAATTGGAGCCAGACAAACTGGCATATATCCAAACCAGAGCCCGGGGGGATGGAACATAATTGGCACTTCACCTACTTCGATGTTTGACCCCAATCTTAAACAGCCTTGTTTTGCTAAATCTGGAGATACTCTTTCCTTTTATTCAATTTCAGAGACTACATTCAAAAAAATTAGGGAAAATAGAATTCCTCCGAATTTTAGAGAAATAATATTATGATTGAAATCCTTAATTCAGGTTGGTATACTTCTATTCAAGATCAAGGGAGAATGGGGATGCAAGAATATGGTATTCCTTACTCTGGTGCTATGGACATGAACTCCTTTAATTGGGCTAACAAGCTTTTAAATAATCCCTTGAATGCTGCTTTATTAGAAATGACAATTAAGGGTCCAAAACTAAAGTTTCATATTGAAACGATTATCGTATTTACAGGAGCCCAAATGGACATTAAGCATAATGGTAATAAAGCTTCCTTGTATAGCCCCATATTGATTAAAAAAAATGACATCCTTGAATGCGGAGCTTGCAAAGAGGGTTGTAGAACTTACATGTCTGTTTTGGGAGGACTCCAAACCGAAAAAATACTTAGTAGTAGGAGTCAGTGTAATTATATTACAAAATCAAGACACATCAATAAAAAAAGAATGTTACAAATTAAAAAAAAGTTATTTGAATTAAACAAAGGAGTCACGCTTAAAAGTCCTCTACCCTCATATAATATAAAAGAAATTGAAGTATTCAAAGGCCCAGAATTTGATTTATTAGAATCAGTAACTCAACAAAAGATAGTTTCACAGACTTTTACAATTAGTCATTTAAACAATCGTATGGCCTATCAGTTAGAAGAAAAAATAACACATAAACTACCAGAGATTTGGACTACGGCCGTTTTACCAGGTACGGTTCAACTTACGCCAAACGGAACTCTAATAGTGCTCATGCGAGATGCGCAAGTAACCGGTGGATATCCGAGAATACTTCAATTAAGTAACCATGCGCTGAATATATTAGCTCAAAAATCAACAAGAGATGTGCTCCACTTTAAATTAAAATCATTTGAATAACAAGTCTATACCATGAGGATCAAATTATTCTAAATTGTTTCTTATTTTTACAGAGATTTACGGTATATGAAGCTACTTCTCAAAAATGCAACGCTCCTAGATGAAAAAAGTCCTTTTCACAATCAAATAAAAGATGTTTTAATTGAAAAAGGAATTCTCACTCAACTAGAGGATCATATTGAAACTGATGGAGCTAAAGTCATAAACCTAAAAAACCTACATATTTCTTCAGGATGGTTCGATCCTAATGTTTCATTTGGAGAGCCTGGTTATGAAGAGCGCGAAACATTAAAAAATGGTCTTCAAACTGCTGCAAAAAGTGGATTCACGAATGTTGTACTTAATCCTAACACAAAACCACTAACGGAAACACATTCAGATGTTAGTCATTTGCTTCAGAGTAATAAAAATCAAACTACAGCATTGCACATAAGTTCGGTCTTAACAGAAGGGGGGAAAGGAAATCAAATGGCCCCACTTTTAGATCTACATAAAGCAGGTGCTGTTGTTTTTGGAGACTATAAAACCTCATATAACAATCCAAATTTATTTCGCATTGCCTTAGACTACTCACAAAGCTTTGGAGGACTTATTCAGGCTTATCCAATGGACAAAGCCTTAAGTAATAACGGACAAATGCATGAGGGGATTATAAGCACAACACTTGGCTTAAAAGGAATACCTCAAGTTGCGGAAACTACAATTTTAGCAAGAGACCTTCAACTCTTAGACTATACTCAAGGTAAGTTACATATTCCTTTTATTTCCTCTGCAGCTAGTATAGAGATTGTTCGTGCTGCTAAAAAGAAAGGACTAAATGTAAGTTGTGGCGTAGGAATTCCACATCTACTTTTTACAGATGAAAATTTAATAAACTTTAACTCCCATTATAAAATATTTCCACCCCTCCGATCTGCATCAGATCAGCGTGCCCTAAGAGAAGGATTATTAGACGGAACTATAGACATGGTTAGTAGCATGCATCAACCCATAAATCCAGAACTAAAGGATCTTGAATTTGTTCAAGCACATGAGGGAAGTATTGGGTTAGAAGCAGCTTTTGGAGTGTTACAAAACCATTTTCCACTAGAAAAAGTGATTTCATTTTTGACTAGAGGTAAAAAGCGGTTTGGAATTCAAAATACAGGTTTTAAAATTGGTGCAATTGCAGATTTTAGTCTCTTCAATCCTAGTGGTACATCCGTCTTCACCAAAGAAAATATTTACTCAACATCTAAAAACTGTATGTTTATCGGTGCTGGTATAAAAGGAAGTGTTTACGGTTGCATTCGTGGAACAAAACATCATTTAAATACTCTATAATTTTTTAATGCTAGAATATAAAATACGCCCAGGATCAGGAAACTTTAAAAAAAAACCAGCTATTTTCTTACTCCATGGATATGGCAGTAATATGGATGATTTATTTTCCTTTGCACCACACCTTCCCACCTCTCATAATATTATTGCTTTTCAAGCTCCATTATCTTTAGGGTTCGGAAGTTACGGTTGGTATCCAATTGGTATTGACAACAAAGGTGCTATTACCTCTGAGTTGGATGCTGCATGGAGTGCAGTAGACAATATAATTAAAAACATTGATCTACTATCAGAACGCTATGACTTAGACTCTGAAGACTTAAGTATTTTAGGATTTAGTCAAGGTGCTATTTTAAGTTGGGCTTTAGGATTTTATAAATCAAACAAAATCAGAAGGATTATGCCAATTAGTGGATTACTTCATGAGAGTGTAAATACTAAAAACAAACCAACTTTTATCGCATATGCTACGCATGGCATTGAGGATAACGTCATTCCAATTGAAAAGGCAAGAGAATTCATAATACCCATAAGTAACAATAATCCAGATATTCATTATAAAGAATTTAAAGATGGACACACCATCTCACAAGAAAATTTCTCAGAACTTTTAAAATGGATTGAGAAAACTAATCTATAATTATTCAATATAAAAAATGACTTCGCTAAACTGAATTTCTTTTTTTTTATTGATTTCATAAGAAACTAAAGCTTGGCCATTTTGTTGATCACTTTTAAATCCTAAAAGCACCCATTGGGAATTAACAACCTTAATATGATCAATTAAAAAAGTATGTTCTTTTGGTATTTTAGGAAGTAAGACTCTCAAATTACCATTGATATTGTATTCTCTAAGCTTTTGTTTCAGCCTTTCTTCATTTTTTTTTTCTGTTATATTTACTTCCTTATTTGTGTTCAATGAAAAATAAGCATTTGAGTTACGATATTCATTTAAATTCTTAATAGAATCTTTTAAGGTAAGGTTCAATCTATTTTGTGATTGAATAAGGTCATCTTGATAATTCAATAACTTATTAGTATTAATCAATTGAAAGAAAAGAATAACACAAACAAAAATAAATAGATAAAAAACAATTTTAAATTTCATAAAAACGTTAATCAGAAGTTATTATTAGTGTGTCATAAGCTAAAAAAACATTTTTAGGGAGTAACTTACTTACTTCGTCATGAAATCCCATTAAATGGCTTATATGGGTTAAATAACAACATTTAGGATTTATTTTGTGAATTAATTTTAAGGCTTCTTCAAGATTTAAATGATTTGGATGTGACTCAATTCGAAGAGCGCTAAGAACTAATACATCAATTTCTGATAGTTTCTTTATCTCATTGTCTGTAATTGTTTTAATATCAGTTAAATAGGCAAAGTCATCAATCCTATATCCTAAAACAGAAAGAGTATTGTGCATCAATTGTATTGGATGAATCGTTTTATTTTTAAATTTAAATGAAGATTCATGACTAATCACATTAGTATTTACTGAGGGTGCCCCTGGATACTTATTTACATTTGAAAATATATAATCAAACCTACGCGATAAATTTTCAATGACACGAGCACTTCCATATACAGGGATTTCTCCTTGCTTAAAAAAAAATGGTCGAATGTCATCAATACCGGCAGTATGATCCGCATGCTCGTGCGTAAATAAAATTCCGTCCAATGTCTCACAATTTACCTTTAACATTTGTTGCCTAAAATCCGGACCACAATCGATAACTAAATTCACATCCTCCCAGGTGATCATAATAGACACTCTTAAGCGTTTGTCTTTTGGATTAAGGCTAAGACAAACCGAGTGCTTACT
>Ga0307986_10000714_pt1 | contig 24324 bp, 27 predicted proteins | sample EllFjometageno82_FD_203170 | JGI IMG/M metagenome (GOLD analysis project Ga0307986, IMG submission 203170) | Marine microbial communities from Ellis Fjord, Antarctic Ocean - #82 | ecosystem: Environmental > Aquatic > Marine > Unclassified | place: Southern Ocean | collected 2014-10-09 | reverse complement strand
GTACCTACATCGCAAATGGAGAACAATTTATCATTATACCTTCTACTGGCGGTTTTAGCTTAAAAACGCTTTATCCAAAATTAGTAGAGTATGGAGATGCTTTTTTAGCTTTCAAAATCAAGGAATAATTTTTTTCTTAAATTTAATAAAACATGATAAAATATTAATATGTTAAATTCTATAGATATAAGCAACCTTGAAAGTAAAATTAATATTGAAAAGGATCCTTTTGATCACACAGTAGCAAGTAATTTTTTGCCTGAAGATGTCGCGTCAAAAGCAGAGATGGAATTTGAAAAATTTGATCAGCTAGTAAACTCTCAGAATCAAAGATATGAAAAATTAAAAAGTGGATTTAATGATTACTCAAAACTACCTTCTACAATAAAAAAAATTATTGACGTTTTTTATTCTAATGACTTTATAAGATTACTTGAAAAAAAATTTAAAATCGAAGGAATAGAACCAGATTGGAAATTAACAGGAGGGGGTATGCACCAATCTTTTAATGGAGGCCATTTAAAAATTCACAGTGATTTTCTCTATAAAAGAAAGTCAAAACAGAGAAGAGTTTTAAACTTATTATTGTATCTTAATACTGAATGGAAAGATAAATGGAAAGGATCCTTAGAGCTTTGGGACAAAGACATGAAGCTATGTAAAAAAAAGATATCACCAAAAATAAATAATTGTGTTATTTTTAGAACTGATAAAGAGTCTAACCATGGATTTCCAGATCCTATTACATGCCCAGTAAACGTAAAAAGAAAATCAATAGCAATTTACTATTATGTTAAAGAAACAAACATTCTGCCAATAACTATTAAGAAAAGAAAATTATTTCATGCTGTATGGAAAAAAAGACCCAATGTAGAAGAACCGGTATTTGCAGATCAAAATAACTTTTTTAAAAGACTTAAGAACAAGTTTTTCTTTAGATTCTTTTAAAATAACCATTGAATCAAATTTTAATTTCTTTATAAATTTAAAAAATGGCGAGGTAGCTCAGTTGGTTAGAGCACAGGACTCATAAGCCTGGGGTCGGCGGTTCGAATCCGCCTCTCGCTACCAAAAATTATGAAAAATCTTAAAATGTACTGCATTTCTTTAGAGCCAAATCATTTAGAGAAAATTAAACAAATTGGTTATATTCCAGTTGGTTTAGGGAATAACAAATTTTCGCATGAGTGGACAAAAGATAATACGCATCAAAATATTTCAGGTAAAAATAGTTTTTTTGGAGAATATACTTTTCATTATTGGCTGTGGAAAAACAATATGAAAAACTTACATGATGGATGGATAGGATTTTGTCAATATAGAAAATTCTGGAGCACTAAAAAAAATGACAATAAAATATTTTCTATCAGTGATCTAAATAAAATAATTTTGAAAGAAATAGATCCATCTCTAGATAATTATGACGCTATTATTGGTAGTCCTTTTTTTGTTAATAATTTTAAACTTTCAAAATTTATCAAAAATAATCTTAAAGAAATGATTAGAAATCCTTCTTTATTTTTTGTTAAATCAAAACGAAATATTAAATTTCATTTCGATATGATGCACGGTCATGGAAATCTGGAAAAGGCTATCAATTTATTAGGCAACGAAGATAAAAATGATTTTTTAGATTTCGTTAATTCAAATGTTTCTTTTAATCCACACAATATGTTTATTTGTAAATCAAAAGAGATACTAAAAAATTATTACGACTCTATATTTCCTTGGCTAGAAAGTTGTGAAAAAGAATTCGGTTTTGAAGAATTGAAAGGTTATGGGCTGCAAAGATTGTATGGATTTTTAGCTGAAAGATACATGTCTTATTGGTTTCAGAAAAATACTAATTTTAAAACTATGCCAATAGTTTTTAAAGATATAAGCGATTTTAACTAATTAAAGTTAGTAAATATTTTGAATATTCACATTTACCGTAAAAGGTAATTGAGTTTTGAATTTGCTTTTTACTTATCCATTTATTATTTAAAGCTATTTCCTCTAAACAGCCAATTTTAAGACCCTGTCTATTCTCAACTGTAGAAACATAATTTGAAGTGCTATAAAAATCACTTATAGAACCGGTATCTAACCAAGTGCCACCTCTTCCAATCATTTCTGCTTTTAATTGTTTCTTTTTTTTATACTTATTTAATAAGTCTATGATTTCAAGTTCCTTTCTTTTAGATGGTTTAAGTTTTTTACTTAATTCTACTACTTTATTGTCAAAAAAATACAGGCCTGTTACAGCTAAGTTTGATTTAGTATTTTTTGGTTTTTCAATTAATTTTGTAATTTTATTTTTCTTATTTATCGTAGCTACACCGTAAAGATTTGGATTTTTTACTGGGTGCAAAAAAACAGTTGCACCTTTTTTTAGTTTTAGACATTCTTTTAATTTTTTAGTCAGGCTTTGACTGTAAAAAAAATTATCTCCCAGTATTAGAGATATGTTATTTTTACCAATAAATTTTTCACCTATGATAAATGCCTCTGGTAGACCATTTGGTTTTCTTTGTTCCAGATAATTAATTTTGATGCCAAGATTTTCTCCGTTACCTAAAATTTTTCTAAATTGTAAAACTTGACCTTTATTTACAATTATTAAAATATCTTTAATCCCTGCTAACATCAAAACAGATAGTGGGTAAAAAATAAGCGGCTTATCGTAAATAGGCAACAACTGTTTGTTAACAGCTTTAGTGAGTGGACTCATTCTTGTGCCCATGCCGCCAGCTAAAATTATACCTTTACTTATCATTTTTTAATCCCAATCTTTTATAAAATAATTTTTTAGAAAATTTTTTAAAAAAAGATTTATTAGTTAAATACCAATTAAAAGTCTTAAATAAACCCTTATCAATATTAGTCTTAATTTTCCATTTTAATTTTTTTTTAATTTTGTTACTTTTTAAAGCATAGCGAAAATCGTGTCCCGGTCTATCTTTTACAAATTTAATTTTAGTTTTTTTGTCAACTGTAATTCTATTTTTAGCTATCTTTAATATTTTTTTTGCAATGCTTATATTGTTTAAATTAATTCCAGATCCCACATTGTAGCTCTCACCTTTTTTCCCTTTTTTATATATATCAATAAGAGCCAAACAATGGTCCTCAACATATATCCATTCCCTAGAATTTTTCCCATTCCCATAAATTGGTAAAGGCTTTTTATTAAATATATTAAACAAGAGAGTTGGAATTAATTTTTCAGGAAATTGACCAGGTCCATAATTATTACAACAATTTGAAATAACTGCGTTTAATCCATACGTTCTAACATAAGATTTTATCAGATGATCAGAGCTAGCTTTAGAAGCCGCATAAGGAGACGAAGGGTTGTAAGGAAATTTTTCATCTGATCTTTTTTTTCCCAAAATATCTCCATATACTTCATCTGTTGAAACATGAACTAATTTTAAATTATTTTTATTTCTTTGTTTAATATCTTTTAAAATTTCTAATAAATTATAGACACCTAAAATATTACTTTTTATAAAAGGAAAAGCATCGTCTATTGATCTATCGACATGTGTTTCAGCAGCTAAATTAAATATACAGTGAGGTTTATATCTTTTTATAATATTTAAAACTTTTTTACGATTATTAATATCTTGTTTGTAAAAACGATAATTTTTATCTTGAATTTTGTCATTAATATAAGAATTGTGGTCAATATTTATTACAAAGAATTTTTTATTTAATAGCAACTTTACTAAGTTACTACCAATAAAACCTGATCCACCAGTAACAATGATTTTTTTCATTTTAATTTACAAGAATAGTATTATCAATTATATTTAGTTATTAAAAGAATAATCAATTAAAATCAATTAGTATAAAATTAATGCTTTATCAAGATATAACCATTCTTATTACTTCATTTAAAAGTGACAAAAAAATAGTTGATTGCTTAAATTCTATAGATAAAAATATTAAAGTTTTAATAATTGAAAATTCTGGCAATTTATTGTTTAAAAAAAATATTGAAAAAAAATATCTTAACTGTGAATGTATTTTAGCTGGGAGCAATCTTGGGTATGCAAATGGAAATAATTTAGGCCTTTCGAAGGTTAAAACTAAATATGCATTAATTTTAAATCCTGATGCAGTTTTAGAATCTACAAGTATAGAAAACTTTTTAAAATCTGCTGAAAAAAATCCTAACTTTGCAATAATTGGCCCCCTAGTTCAGGAGCTTAAAAATCCTATTGATACAAAGGTTGAAAATAAATTAATTTCTGTTTCCAATGTTAAAGGTTTTGCCATGTTTCTTAATTTAAAAGAATTTAAAGAAATTGGTTTTTTCGATAGTAACTTTTTTATATATTTTGAAGAAATAGATTTATGTAGAAGAGTCAAACTATCTAACAAAAAAATATATTTAGATCCTAATATTAAAATTAATCATTTAGGAGGAAGCTCTCATGACTCAGAGGTTAATTTTGAAATGGAACTTTCAAGAAACTGGCACTGGATGTGGTCTTCATTTTATTATCATAAAAAATATAATGGTTTTGTATTTGCTTTTATTAAGATGTTTCCAAAACTTTTTAGTTCTTTCTTTAAAACAATTTTTTATACACTAGCACTTAATAAAAATAAGAAAGCTATATACAAGCAAAGATTTTCAGGTATTTTTAATTCAATATTAGGAAAAGTATCTTGGTATAGACCTAAGGTGTTTTAATAGCATTGATTTTTCTTAAATATAAATTATAAGACTTTCTAATGTCTAAACGAAGTCATAATATATTAGTTACAGGCGCAGCAGGTTTTCTTGGCTCGCACCTAGCAGAACAATTATCCAACCAAGGTCACAAAGTAATAGGTATAGATAATATGATCGGTGGTTATGAAGATAACGTGCCAAACAATATTGAGTTTCATAAAATTGATTGCTGTGAACTTTCTGAAGTACGAAAAATCATGAAAGGTATTGAAGTTGTTTATCACTGTGCTGCCACTGCCCATGAAGGTTTGTCAGTTTTTTCTCCTTACGAAATAACAAAAAATAATTATTTAGCTTCAGTATCTATATTTTCTGCTGCCGTTAACGAAAAAGTAAAAAGAATAATTTTTTGCTCGTCAATGGCACGCTATGGTTCGCAAAAGTCTCCATTTTCAGAAACAATGAACCCTAAGCCAGTTGATCCGTATGCAATTTCTAAAGTTGCATCGGAAGAAGTGTTAAAAAATCTTTGTGACCTAAATAATATTGAATGGGTGATTGCAGTACCTCATAACATTATAGGTCCCAGACAAAAGTACGATGATCCATTTAGAAATGTAGTTTCTATAATGCTAAATAGAATGTTACAGGGTAAAGCTCCAATTATTTATGGTGACGGAAAACAAACAAGATGCTTTTCTTATATAGACGACTGTTTAAGTTGTTTGATACCAATGTTGGATCAAAAAGATTTAAATAAACAAATAATCAATATAGGACCAGATGAAGAATTTGTTACAATAAATGAAGTTGCAGAAATATGTTCGAATATTACTGGCGTAAATTTGAGTCCTATTTATAAAAAAGATAGGCCACAAGAAGTGAAACACGCAACATGTTCTGCTGACAAAGCAAGGAAACTTTTAAATTACAAAACTACAGTTAATTTATTTGACGGAATTAATAATACTTTTAAATATATACAAAAAAGAGGTGTAAAGCCTTTTGACTATCATATTGAATTAGAGATTGACAATGAACTTACACCCGAAACTTGGAAGAAAAAAGAAATTTAAATTAATGTCCTGGAAATTCTAATAGACTTTCAGTGAAATATGATTTTTTCTTCAAAAGATCATTACCAGGTAAATCAAATAAATTTATAATAAAAATAAAACCAGCAACTTCTCCTCCAGAAATTTCAATTAATTTTGCCGCTGCATCTGCCGTACCACCTGTAGCAATTAAATCGTCTATTATTAATATTTTATCATCTTTTGATACGGAGTCTTTATGAACCTCAATAGTTGCTTCTCCATATTCAAGTTTAAAATCAACTGAATGTCTTTCAGCAGGAAGCTTATTTTTTTTTCTAAGTAAAATAAAAGGTTTTTTTGTAAGGTATGAAACAGCAGACGCGAATACAAAACCCCGAGACTCAATAGCTGCAATTTTATCAAATTTTATTTTTTTTGATATATCAATTATTTTATCAATTGAATTGTTGAACGCATCTGGATTTTTGATAAGCGTAGTTATGTCCCTAAACAAAATTCCTTTTTTTGGATAATCTGGTATTGACCTAATATATTTTTTTAAATCCATATTTAGCTTCAATATCTAACAAAAAAGTACTAATAATTAAATGATGAAAAAAAGAAAACTTGGGATAATTGGAGGTAGTGGTCTCTATAAAATGGAAGGTTTTAGCAAAACTAAGTGGAAGAAAGTTAAAACAGAGTGGGGAAGACCTTCAGATGAGATTTTAATTGCTGAATTAGAGAAACAGGAAGTTTGTTTTATCCCCAGACATTCTCGGGGACACAAAATTAATCCAACTAATATTAATTTTAGAGCAAACATTGATGCAATGAAGCAACTAGGAGTAACTGATATTATTTCAGTTTCTGCTGTTGGATCGCTCAAAGAAAATTTAGAGCCAGGTAAATTTGTAATTATTGATCAATTTATTGATAGAACTTTTTCAAGAAGCAAAACTTTTTTTGATGAAGAAATTGTAGCACATGTCTCAATGGCTAAACCAACTAGTCCAGGTCTATCTGAATGTTGTGAGTCTGCTCTAAAAAAACTAAACATCAGTTATCAAAAAGGCGGAACTTATATTGTAATGGAAGGGCCTCAATTTTCTACATTAGCAGAATCTAATCTTTATAGATCATGGAATTCAGATGTAATTGGCATGACAAATATGCCTGAAGCTAAATTAGCTAGAGAAGCTGAAATAAGATATTGCACAGTTGCAATGGTCACTGACTTTGATTGTTGGCACCCAGATCATGACGAAGTTGATGTTTCAATGGTAATTCAGACATTAAAAAAAAATGCATCCAATGCACAAAATATGATTAGAGAAGTTACTAAAACATTTAAAGATTATTCTGTAGATAAAGATCCTGCTAATGACTGTTTAGATGTTGCCATAATTACAGATTCAAAACTTAGAACAAAGAAAACGATAAAAAAACTAAAGAATATTGCCGGTAGAGTTTTAAATAAAAAATAATGAAAATTAATGGTAAAGATCACAGAACAATTTGGCTTGAGAAAGATGTGGTAAAAATAATAGACCAAACAAAACTCCCGCATCAATTTATCATCAAAGACTTAAAAAAAGTTCAGGACTCTATAAATGCAATTAAAACAATGGAGGTTAGGGGAGCACCATTAATAGGAGCTACAGCTGCTTATGGTTTAGTTTTATCAATTATAGAAAAAAATGATTTATCGTTTCTTAAAAAGTCTAGTGAAGATTTAATTACATCAAGACCTACAGCTATTAATTTAAAATGGGCAGTAGATAGAATGATGAAAAAGTTATCAGGGGTTAATAGTAATGAAATTTTAAAAATAGCACTAGATGAAGCTAAAGTCATTGCAGATGAAGACGTAAGTTTTTGTGAAAAAATAGGCCTCAATGGGCTTGAGATAATTGAAGAAGTGTCTAAAAAGAAAAAAGATACTGTAAATATCTTAACTCATTGTAATGCAGGCTGGCTTGCAACAATAGATTGGGGAACTGCAACATCACCAATCTACCATGCTCATAAAAAAGGAATTAAAGTTCATGTCTGGGTTGATGAAACTCGACCGAGGAATCAAGGAGCCAATTTAACTTCTTACGAGCTAAATGAAGAAGGTGTACCTAATACTATTATTGCAGATAACACTGGTGGAATCTTAATGCAAAGAGGACAGGTAGACATGTGCATTGTTGGTACAGATAGAACGTTATCTAATGGAGATGTCTGTAATAAAATTGGAACATACTTAAAAGCCCTTGCAGCAAAAGACAATAATGTCCCTTTTTATGTTGCATTACCAAGCTCAACAATTGATTGGAATATAAAAGATCATAAAAAAATCCCAATTGAAGAGAGAAATTCTGAGGAACTTTCACACGTAGAAGGACTAGACAAAGATAATAAATTACAAAAAATTTTAATTTATCCACAAAAAAGCAAAGCTTTGAACTTAGCTTTTGATATAACACCTGCTAAGTATATAACAGGATTAATTACTGAAAAAGGTATCTGCAAAGCATCAGAACAAGGATTGAAAGAATTATTTAAATGAAAAAACTATTATTAATTTTATTTGCGATTTTTATTTCTACCAGTGTTTTTGCGGAAGGTGGACAGGGCACTTGTACTAAAAAAAAATCAATTTTATCAACTGTTAAAAAAAAAGCATATAAAAATGCAGAGATAATAACTTTAGATTCATTTAGTAGCGTCGATAGCTATGGAGTTATAAAAGGTGATTATAAATCTAATCCAGCTAAATTTACCGGATTATTAAGCCTGCCTTCTGGTACGAACAAAGTTCCAATAATTATTTGGCAACACGGTTCTGGAGGAGCTGCAGATTTTGCGTCTAATTATTATCAAAAATTACATAGTGGATTACATGAAATGGGAATTGGTGTAATGTTTTTAGACAGTTATTGTGCGAGAGGTGTGAGAGACACTTGGCATGATCCTTGGAAGGGGCCTTTGATGAATCAAGCAATAGATAGTTTTATGGCTTTGAAATATTTAAAATCACATCCAAGATTTAATGGAAAAATAGGAGCTGCCGGCCACTCTAGAGGCGGCGCCAACGGAATAATGATATCAGATGTAAAGTTTGCTTCTATTTTTACTGGTAATAATAAAGGGTTCGATGTTGTTTTAGCAGAAGCACCTGAGTGTAGGATGTCAGGCTTTTTTGTAAACTATGAACTAACCAGCAACACTAAATTAAAGTATGTTGGCGGTTCCCTTGATAATTGGACTCCAGCTGCACCTTGTGTGGAATATCTAAAAAAAGCTAAATCTAATAAGAAGATTGAAATAGACGTAAAAGAGGGCTGGCACCATTATTGGATAGGAAATTTTGATGTAAGAGAAGTTAAGGCACCAAATTTTGAAGGCTGCCCTTACTACATGGTAGATGATAACGGTGTAGGTGTTGGAGAAATAGTTGAAATAGGTCTCAATAAACATAACCTTTGGCCAAGCATGGAATCTTTTCACAAAGGTGCTAAAGAAAATCCAAAAAAACATTTTAAAATAATGATGTCATTATTAAAAAAAGAAAAATGCTTCAAGAGAGGAGTTACTTTAGGTGGAAACCATGGCGTTGAATTCAGACCTGAATTTTTAAATTTCTTTAAGACAAATTTATTATAGTGAGTAAGTTTAAAGCAGAAGTAATTAAATATTCAAAAAAACTAAACATAACTAATTTATCAGCTTTAAGATCAGGAAATATTTCAGTTAGAACAAAAGTGAAGGGTGTAGATGGTTTTTATATAACTCCATCTGGAATGAAATATTCTACATTAAAAACTAAAGATATCGTTTTTGTCTCCTTAAAAGGAATCTTTAACAAAAAAAAGAACAAACCATCTTCTGAATGGAGATTTCATCAAGATATTTATGTGAATAAAAAAGATGCTAAAGCTATAGTTCATGCTCATTCGATTTGCGCAACAGCAGTTTCTGCCCATCAAAAAAATATTCCAGCTTTTCACTACATGGTTGCAGTAGCAGGCGGAGAAGATTTAAAATGCACTAAATACGCAACTTTTGGAACCAAGTTACTCTCAAGAAATATTATTAAGGCACTTAAGAATAGATCAGCATGCTTAATAGCAAATCACGGACAAGTTGCGTTTGGAGATAATTTAGAAAAAGCTTTTGAGCTTGCTCAAGAAATCGAAAATATTTGCCATCAATATATAAATGCCCTAAGAATTGGAATACCTAAAGTTCTCTCAAAAAAAGAAATAAAAATTGTTTTAGGGAAGTTTAAAAATTATAAAAAGGATTAGTTTTTAATGATAAAAGTTGGTGAACACATAACGTTAGATTTTTTAGGTGTAAAGAAAGATTATCTTCCTTCTTTCTATGAAAAGATTATTTACAAAATAGCAAAAGCAGCAAAAGTAGAAATACTTAATGTAAGTAGTCATAAATTTGAACCACAAGGTTTTACCTTGGTTGCATTATTATCTGAAAGCCACTTTAGTTTTCATACATTTCCAGAGAGAGGAGTAATTAGTTTTGATTTTTTTACTTGTGGTAAAGTTCATCCTAAAATTGCTTTAAAGATACTTAAAAAAGAAATTCAACATGAAAGAGTTGTAACCAACAGCTTTAATAGGAGTAGTATAAGTCTTTATGATGATATTTACAGTACTCCAGGTCAAAAGAAATATTATGTAGTAAACAATGTACTGGAGTCTTTTACTTCTAAAGTTGGTCAATTTGTTGAGGTTATGAATTTAGAAGAATTTGGTAATGCCCTGTTTATAGACCACGAAATTCAAGTAGCAGAAAAAGATGAAAAAATTTATAGTTCAAATTTTTTTAAATCTAGTTATGATTTAAGCAAAAAAAATAGTAATGTTGCTATCATTGGCGGAGGAGATGGTGGCGTTGCAAGAGAGTGTTTGGAAAATAATACTAATTATATTGATTGGTATGAACTAGATCCTGAAATTGTTGAATCTTGCTATAGGCATTTGCCAAAAGTTTGTTCTAAAGTTAAAAAAAGCAATAGAGTAAATACGTACTGGGGTGATGCTTTTGAAAGTATAAAATCTATAGAAGATTCCAAATATGATAAAATATTTGTTGACTTAAATGATGATCAATACTGCATTGATTTAGCTCGAAAAAACATGAAAGGTTTAAAAAGAATTCTTAAAAAGGGCGGGGTAATAACTGCTCAAGTAGGCAGCAAAGATAAAAAACCTAAACAAGTAGAAAACTGGTGCAAAGTGTTAGACAAAAATTTTGGCAACGTTAAAGTTTCCGGTATTTACATTCCAAGTTTTGACTGTAATTGGAATTTTGCATCTTCTATAATGAAGTAATGTTTCGTGTTTCTTGCATTCAACTTAGATCTAATAATAATATCTACACTAATTTAAAAATAACCGAAAAATTAATACTAAAAGCTATAAAACAAAAAACTGATTTTATTTTAACGCCTGAAGTTTCTTCATTATTTTCATTAAATAAAAAACAATTGTTAAAAATTTCTACTTCAATGCATAAAGATATTTATTTAACTGGAATAAGAAAATTAGCAAAAAAATATAAAAAATGGATTTTAGTTGGCTCTTTAATCATAAAAGTTAATAGCAGTAAATTAGTAAACAGATCTGTTTTAATTGACAGTAATGGCGATATTAAATCCTATTATGATAAAATTCATATGTACGATGTAGTCTTGAGTAGACATGAACGTTATTATGAATCTAAAACTTTTACAGCTGGAAATAAAATTAAATCATTCAAATTACCTTGGGGTATTTTAGGGTTAACTATTTGTTACGACTTAAGGTTTCCAAACTTATATAGAAAACTATCAAAACGAGGATCAATATTTATATCAGTTCCTTCGGCATTTACCGAAACAACTGGTAAAAAACATTGGCACAGCTTATTAAAAGCGAGAGCCATAGAAAATTTCTGTTATATCTTTGCTCCTGCCCAAGGTGGCAAACACTACAATGGAAGAAAAACTTTTGGTCACTCGTTAATTATTTCACCAGATGGAAAAATTTTGAAAGAATTAAAAAAAAAGGAAGGTGTTATTACAACTTCTATAGATCCTAGTAATCCAAAAAAATTAAGGTCAATTATATCAAGTTTGAAAGGAGATTAATTATTCGTAAGATTTAACCTCTTTTATATTAGAACCAAGAACATTGTTTATTGAAAGTTTTATTTTAGCTCTTTCATCATTGAACTTATATACATTGCGAGCTAACTCGATAAAATTTTCTCCAAAATCATTATTTTTTTCAGCGTGCCTTTTGCCATCCTCAATATCCCAAAGTTTTAAATTAATATTTTTAAGATCATTTTTAAATTTTGAAATTTTAGAAGAGTCATTTATAAATTTTGACATAGTTTCATTCAAGGACAGTAATTCTTTTTCAACTTCAGCTAATTTATCTTTGTTTCTAATTTTAACCTTTTTAATTTCTAAAATGGTTATTTTATCAACTAGTTCACCAGCTGAGATTTCTGCCAATATTTTGTCTAATTTAGTATTCATATTAATTTTTTTGACTATACTAGAATATTAAATATATGTAGTTATAATTAAAATAATGTCAAATATATTAATAATTAAACATGGTTCTCTGGGTGATTTAATACAATCTAATGGAGCCATAAAAGATATCAAAAATTTTTTTATTCATTCTAAAGTTTTTCTACTTACCTCTCTTCCGTACGCATCTTTTATGTCAGAATGTCCGTACATTGATCAAGTAATTATTGACAAAAGGTTACCGCGTTGGAATTTATTTTTTTTATTTAATCTTAAAAAAATTTTATTGAAATATAATTTTACTCATGTTTTTGATTTACAAAACTCAAGTAGAACTAAATTTTATAAAAATTTTATTTTAACTAAATCAAAATGGTCATCTACCGAAACGACATTAGAGCCAGGTCAAACAAAAAAAGATTTTGATAACGATCCAGTTTTAGATCGAATGGAGTTGCAATTAAAAAAAAGTCAGATTACAACAAAATATATTAAAAATATTGATCTTAGTTGGGTAAAAGCAGATTTACAAAAACTATCAAGTCAACATATTGAAAAAGATTATATATTGATTTTTCCATTTTGCTCAAAAAAACATCAAAATAAAAAATGGCCTTTTTTTAAAGATTTAATTTTAAAAATAAAACAAGTTTATCAAAACAACTATCCCATCCTAGTGGCGCCTGGACCGAATGAAATTAAAGAAGCAAATGAATTAGAGGCTAATATCATTTTAGATAATAAAAAATCAATTGATATTAAAATGCTTATATCTTTAATATATAAGGCTAAATTTGTTATTGCTAACGATACAGGACCAGCCCATATCGCTTCTCACCTAAATAAAAAAGGAATAGTTTTATTTGGAAGTCATACTACGGCAAAAAAAGTTAGTATCGGCAATGCTAATTTTAAAACTTTAAGTGTTAAAAATCTTTCTGATTTAAATGTTGAAACAGTTTTAGATAAAATAAAAATTGACTTAAATTAGTTCAATATATTTTTTTACAATTTTATCCCAAGAGAATTTTTTTGAGAAAATAAGTGCATTATCACCAAGTTTTTTATAATGTTTGTTTTCAAGCGATTGTAAAATTGTTTCATAAAGTGTGTTTAGATTATTTCCGTCACATAAATAACCGGTTTCACCATCAACAATTGCATCAGCTTCTCCACCAAATATTCCTCCGATAGAGGCTTTTCCGTATGATGCTGCTTCAATAAAAGTAATTCCAAATCCTTCTACAGATTTTTTATAAATTATAGAAGGCATTACAAATAAATCAGATTGTTCAAGCAAAGCTACTTTTTGTTGTTCATTAGAATTATATATAAAATTTACTTCTTGATCTAAACCTAGTTCTTTTTTTAATTTTTTAAGCCTATCTTTTTCCTCGCCATCTCCAATTGACACATATTTTAATTTTGGGAATTTAGGTAATAAATTTTTAACAGTCATTAATATATTTTGATGACCTTTTCTTCCATCCAATCTAGAGATTGTGATTAATCTAGGGTAAGCATCTTTGTATATATTTTTTGCATATTTAATTGATGAGTCATCTATTTTAATAGGGTGGTTGCAACCAGGGTTTATAACTTTCACTTTTTTTATTTCCAACCCTAATTTCACGATTAATTCTTTAGTAAATTTTGAATTAGCAATTACGTAGTCTGATTTATTTAAAGATTTGAGCATTCTTTTGTTTAACAAAGAACCAATCGGGTGGTTAATTTCTTTAGAGTGAATTAGGCAAAAAGTTTTTGTTTTTTTAAGTAATGTTTCGTCTAAATTTTCAATACTCTTCCAATGATCAAAAAAAGCTGATCTAACGTTATTATTATTTATAAAATCTTTTACAAGGTTAGCTTTTCTATATTTTCTAAAAATTTTAAATCCAGATATTCTTTGTATACTCAATCTAGACATTTGGTCATAGCTTTCACTATTTTCATAACTGTCAGCAAAAACTTTTACAGGACCATGATTAAGAAGCGCATTAGATAATCCTTCCATTAAATTTTGTATTCCGCCAATATCGGGAGGAAAATTTCTAGTTGAAACTAAAAACATTATTTAAACCACTTTATATTACAGCCCATGCTAGGAATTTGTTCATCAGGACCTTTTTGAGTTTGAGCAATCATTTTCATAGATACTTTTAAATCACTATCTCCATTAACAACCGGTTTTAAGTCTTTTAGTTCTCTATATCTTCCTCTGTATCGAAGTTTTAAATCTTTGTTGTAACCAAAAAAATCAGGTGTACAGACTGCGTTATATATTTTAGCCACCTCTTGTGTTTCATCTATTACGTAATCAATTGAGTTAAAATTATTTTCTTTTGCAAATTTAATCATATTATCGAATGAATCGTCAGGGTAATTTTTAGTATCATTAGACATTATAGCAACTGTATTAACACCATCATTTTTAAGATCGTTGCAATCTTTTGCAAGATCTTTAATCACTGCTTTTACATAAGGACAATGATTGCAAATAAACATTATAAGTGTTGCTTTTTCACCTTTAATCTCATTTAAAGAAATTAACTTATTACTAATTGATTTTAGTTTGAAATCCTCAGCTTTTTTCCCAAAATCGCAAACCGGGGTTTTAGTTAGGGTCATAATGTATTATAAATTAATTAATATTATATAACAGCAATATTATGATTTACGATTTTAAAAAGCATACACCAAAAATAGATCCAAACAGTTGGGTAGCTCCTAATGCTGTAATCATTGGACAAGTAGAACTTAAAAAAAATTCAAATATTTGGTTTAATACAACTTTAAGAGGAGACCTTGAACCTATTATCATCGGGGAAAATTCAAACATACAAGACGGGAGTGTTATCCATACTGATCCAGGTTGCCCGACAATAGTTGGTAATGGAGTAACTGTAGGGCACATGGTCATGCTTCATGGATGTGAGATAGCAGATGATTGTTTGATAGGAATTGGTTCTACAATATTAAACAAAACTAAAATTGGAAAAAATTGTATCATTGGTGCTAACGCACTAGTTACAGAAAATAAAATTATACCTGAAAGATCATTGGTTCTTGGTAGTCCCGGCAAAATAGTCAGACAAGTTACTGATGAAGAAATTGAACATATAAAAGAAAATGCGAAAAATTATGTTGAAAATTTTAAAAACTATAAAAATGATGAATAAAAAAATTGCAGAAGGAGCACCTCCTCATAAAATACCAAATATTGGTCCGGGTTGTAAATGGACCCAAGGTAGTAGGGATAACAGTGCGTTTTTAACTAAATCAGGTGCAGTTTCAGATTACGAACGTGTTAAATAATTAAGGAACTAGCCAATTTTTTTTATTGTTTTCTAGATCAAATATAGCCCTACGGTGACCTTTAGCAGCTAAGTACAACCACTCAATACTTTTAACTTTACATCTAATTACACAAAAGTTTTCATATCCAGCTTCACTTTCTTCTTTTGTATAATCAAAATTGTCAAATTTATTATCTAAACCTGAAGTAGGTGTTTCAGATTCAGTACCTGGTCCATTAGTGACTAAATAACATTTTCTACTGATATGACCTGTCTTTTCCCAAGACTCTTTGGTGACCTCATCATTAAAATGAACTTTACATTCTGTTTTAAGTCTAAGCTGAATCTTTTCTTGTTTGCCATAAAATAATATAGAGCAATTAGGATTTTGTTTTATTTTTTGTATTTTAGATGATCTTATATCACTATGATATTGAACGAATTTTTTTTGTTGATCTGCTTTTCTTAAAACAACTACTCTTCCATCAAGGTCTTTATCATTACCACAAATAAATACTGGAGTTCTAAATTCTGAATTACGATCTGTAACCGCATTAATTAAAAGAGCCCAAATCTTCTTTTCGATCTCTTTGAAATCTTCGTAGTAACTTACACCTTCTTGTGACACGATTTATTTTCTAAATCTTTTAATTAAGCTTGAAGTGTCCCATCTTTGTCCACCCATTTTTTGAACTTCAGCATAATACTCATCTATAATTTTCGTTACAGGTAGTGGAGAGTCTTTTTTCTTAGCTTCATCCATAGCTATTTTTAGATCTTTTCTCATCCAGTCAACTGCAAAACCATAATCAAATTTATCTTCAATCATTGTTTTGTGTCTGTTTTCCATTTGCCAAGATTGAGCAGCACCTTTTGAAATAACTTCAATAACGTCATGCATATTTAATCCCGCATTCATTCCGAAATTAATAGCTTCAGACAAACCTTGAACTAGTCCTGCAATACAAATTTGATTAACCATCTTAGTCAATTGTCCGCTTCCAGATGGTCCAAGTAATTTTATTTTTTTACTATAACAATCGATAATAGGTTCTGCTTTTTTAAATGGAGTTTCGTCTCCACCAACCATTACTGTAAGAGCTCCACCTTCCGCTCCAGCTTGCCCGCCAGAAATAGGTGCGTCTAAAAATTCAAATCCTTTTGATTTCGCTTCTTTATAAAGTTCTCTAGCGATATCTGCTGATGCGGTCGTATTATCAATATAAATTGCACTTTTTTTAGCTGACTTAAACAAACCTTTATCACCTAAAGTTACTTCTCTTAAGTCATTATCATTTCCGACACATGTAAAGATGAAATCAGAATCTCTTGCAGCATCCATAGGAGTAGCCGCAACATTACCTTTGTATTCTTTGGCCCACTTTTCAGCCTTAGATTTTGTACGATTATAAACAGTTATATCGTGGCCAGCTTTTGATATATAACCAGCCATAGGATAACCCATGACACCTAAACCTATGAAAGAAACTTTACAACTCATAAATGATTAACCTCTCGTTAAATAAAAAAGTAATTATATTTGGTTTTATATTTACATTTTTTTCTAGTTTTGGACAGAGCTTTTTTCTGGGCTTGTTTAACGCACCAATTAGAAATGAACTAGGTATTTCGCATGGCCAATTTGGTAATATTTATGCAACCGCAACTATTTGTTCAAGTCTATTAGTCGTTTGGGTTGGAAAAAAAATAGATGATTATAGAATTTTAAATTATTCATTTTTTGTAGTTGCTTTACTTTTTATTTCTTCATTATTTTTTTCTTTTATTAATAGTATTTCCTTTTTAGCACTAGGAATTTTTTTAATGCGATTATCTGGTCAAGGTTTAATGAGCCATGCATCAACAACAACAATTTCAAGATTTTTTGAAAGATCTAGAGGCAAAGCTCTAAGTACTATTTGGTTAGGTTTATCAACTGCAGAATTTATTTTACCAGTTCTTATGACTTACTTTTTTCTCATTTATTCTTGGAGAACTGTTTGGCAAGGAATATCCATATTAATTATTTTATTTTTGCCTTTAGTAATTTTAAATACAATTAAATCAATAAATTTAGATTCTAGAGAAGTAAACACAAACCCAAACCAAAAGAAAACAAAGATTAAAAGTTGGAGAAGAAGAGATGTAATTAAAGATTATAGATTTTATATTTTATCTTTAAATATGCTATCTATGCCCTGGATAGCTACAGGAATATTCGTTTATCAATCATTTATTACTGAATCAAAGATGTGGGCAGTTTACACAATACCAAAAGCATTTATGGTTTACTCTGTTACTTCAATTGCAACGCTTTTCATTTCAGGTTTTTTAGTTGATAAATTTACTGGTCGAAAATTAATTTTTTACATGAACTTACCTTTGTTGTTAGCTATGTTTGTTTTGTTTGAATTTAATCATGAAATTTTTGCATATATTTTTTTAGGTTTGATCGGTGTATCTAACGGACTTGCTAATATTTTAGGCTCTTCTACATGGGCAGAAATATATGGCGTAAAATATATCGGTAGTATTAAAGCCTTGACCACTGCTTTTATGGTTTTTTCTACTGCGTTTGGAACAGCATTATTTGGATTTTTAATCGATAACAGTTTTACAATTGAAAATATAGCATTCGTAGGAGGTTCTTATATTGTTATATCTTTGATACTGTTAATATTTTTCAGAAAAACCATTAAACCTACAAAGTTAACAAATTAAGCTTGATTTATTAGTATTAATTGAATAAGAAATCATCATCATGGCTAGAATTACTGTAGAAGACTGTTTAGAAAAAGTAGATAATCAATACGATTTAGTTTTATTAGCAAAAGAAAGAACCACTCAATTAAACTCTGGTTTACCAATGCTTGTGGAAGAAAATAATGACAAGAGAACTATTATTTCTTTAAGAGAGATAGGTGACGGCAAGGTTGCTGTAAATGATCTGGAAAAAAGTGCAATAACTAGATTAAGAAAAGAGCCTGATGAAAGTGTTGAGCAAGAAATCTCAGAGGAAGAAGAGGCTGATGATTTTGAAAATCTTTACAAGGGTCAAATTTCAAAAAGTGGTATAGCCATTCTACCATCGAAAAGAACAAGAAAAATTCCTGAAATTAAAAAACCTAGTATAGCGGACGAAGCTTTATCAGAGCTTAAAGCTGAACAGCCAGTTGTTAAAGAAGAAAATTTAGACGCAGAAGAAGCTCCACTTGAATTAAATGAAGAAGCACCAGCTCAAGAAGCACCACTTGAATTAAGTGAAGAGGCACCAGCTCAAGAAGAACCCAAATCAGAATAGTTTATGATTAAGACGGTTTCAGTTGCACCCATGATGGACTGCACTGATAAACACGAGATATATTTCCTAAGTCTTATTAGTAAAAATATTCATTTGTACTCAGAGATGATTGTAGCCAATGCAATTATAAGAGGGGATCGTAATAAGCTTTTATCATTTAAAAATATTTCTAACCCTGTTACTTTACAAGTAGGTGGATCAAATCCTGATGAATTAGCCGAAGCTTGTAAAATCGCTGAAGGTTATGGTTATAAAGAAATTAATTTAAATCTCGGCTGCCCAAGTAAAAAAGTTCAAAAAAATAAATTTGGAGCTTGCTTAATGCAAGAGCCAAATCTTGTAGCCAAGTGTATAGAATCCATGGCAGAATCAACAAAGCTTCCAATAACCATTAAAACAAGAATAGGATATAATGAAGTAGAAAACTTTGAATTTTTAAAATCATTCATACAAACAACTAAAAATGCAGGATCAAAAAAATTTGTTATACATGCAAGAAAAGCATTGCTAAAAAAACTAAGTCCTAAAGAAAATTTAAATATTCCACCCTTAAAATATGAGTTTGTATACAAGCTTAAAGAAATTTTTAAAAGTGATGAAATTATAATTAATGGTGGAATCAAGACAACAGAAGATATTAAAAACCATTTATCTAAGGTTGATGGAGCTATGATTGGTAGAGCTGTATATCATTCACCTTATTTCTTAGCCGATATTGAGCGCGATATTTTTAACAATAAAAATGTTCCTACCAGATCTGAGGTTATGGAAAAATTAATTCCATACATTCAAGAGGAAACTGCTAAAGGTGTCCAGCTCAATCATATTATGCGACATACAGTTGGATTATTTCACGGACAAAACGGTTCAAAAATATGGAAACAATATCTATCTAAAAATATGTGTATAAGAAATGCGGATTTACAAAAAGTGAATCATATAATGGATCATGTTAAAAATAATGAACCTGTTTCTTTAGAAAGATAAAATTGGAAGACTTTTCTCAAAATCAGATTTTATTTTTTATATTAATAATGGCTTTAACAGCTATTCCAGTAGGTTTTTTTGCTGGTTTATTTGGTATCGGCGGAGGCTTAATTACTGTTCCTTTTTTATTTTATGTATTTTCTTATTTCAATTTAAACCAATCTTACATAATGCACCTTGCCGTTGGAACTTCTTTTGCAATAATTATTCCAACAGCTTATGTTTCTGTTTACACACACTATAAATTTAAAGCTGTAGATTTTGAATTAGTTAAAAGCTATGGTTTATTTGTTATTTTGGGAGTTATTTTTGGTACAATTTTTGCCTCAAGTTTAAACACAAAATCACTCCTTCTTTTCTTTAGTGTTGTAATCTTATTTTTAGGCTTTTATTTATTATTGTTAAAAGAAAAAAAGGTTGAAATGAAAATAAAAGTTAGCTTGATAAACAAGGTCTTTTTTGGTTTTATTTCAGGATTTGTATCTGCTCCAATGGGTATAGGAGGAGCTGTTATGAACGTACCTATACTTAAATTCTTTGGTTACTCTATAAACAAAGCTATTGGGAGTGCCGCAGCAATGGGATTTCTTATTGCCCTATTTGGTGCTACAGGCTTTTTTATTTCTGGTAATTTTCTAGATACTAACATTCCTTTAAGTTTAGGCTTTATTAATATTCCTGCTTTTTTAATATTCTTTCCTATTACTGCTTTTATGGCAAGAATAGGAGCGAAAACAGTTCATAAGATAAATAAAAAAAAGGTGAGTCTATACTTTGGTTTGTTTCTTCTAATAGTTGGCACTAACTTTTTAGTTGAGTATTTAAAGCATTAATTAAATCAACTATTACGAGTTAAATTATTCCTTGCGAATCGAGTAGAGTATTTTTAAGAGGTGGTGGAGGGAGACTTAAGCCACCTCTCCATTAAATTTTCTGATCATATTCACCAACATTACCTTTTTTTTGTAGTATCTCATCAATGAAATCAAATATAGCCTTTTTTCTTTTGTCCGAAGTTGGGCTTTCAACAACAACAACTAAGGAAGGTTTATTAGAAGAAGCTCTAACTAACCCCCAGGAGCCATCAGAAAGCGAAAATCTTATTCCGTTTATGGTTAGAATTTTTTTTATTTCTAAGCCATCTATCTTTATATTTTTTGACTTATATATTTGAAAATCTTTCACTAATTCATCTATAACTTTATATTTTTCTTCATCTTTACAAAAAGGTGCCATCGTCGGCGTCTGAAAAGTTTTAGGTAATTCTTTTATTAAATCGCTTATTTTTTTATTTTTATTATCTAGTAAATGACAAACTTGTATAGAAGAATTTATACCGTCATCATAGCCGTATCCTAAAGGCTTATTAAAAAAAAAGTGTCCGCTTTTTTCAAATCCAGCCAAAGCTTTTTCAGAATTAACTTTTCTTTTAATGTGGGAATGACCGGTTTTCCAGTATATTGTTTTACAATTATTTTTTAATAAGACAGCATCCTTTTCGTATAAGCCTGTTGATTTTACATCTACTACAAAAGTAGAGTCATTATGTTGTTCAGACAAATTTCTGGCTATTAACAGGCCTACCTTATCTGAAAATATTTCATTACCATTATTATCGACAACACCAACTCTGTCACCGTCACCATCAAATCCAAAACCAATATCTGCATTATTTTCTTTTACACATTTAGAAATTGCATGAAGCATTTTTAAATCTTCTGGATTTGGATTGTATTTAGGAAACGTGTAATCAAGATTGCAGTCCAATTCTACAACTTCACAACCAATACCTTTTAAAATCTCAGGAGCAAATATTCCTGCTGTTCCATTTCCACATGCAACAACAGCTTTAATTTTTTTTTTTATTTTGTTTTTTTGAATTAATTCTTGAATATATATTTTATCAAAATCTTTTATTTTTTTTTCCGAACCTTTTCCTTCTATAAATTTTTTATTAAGAGTTATATCTTTTAGTTCTCTCATTTCTTCTGGCGCATGAGTTAACCCTTTCTTGATCCCCATTTTGACACCTGTCCAACCATTTTCATTATGACTGGCTGTAACCATGGCTATTGCATCCGAGTTTAAATTGAATTGAGCAAAATAGACCGTTGGTGATAAAGACAAACCAATATCTTCAACATTACATCCTGTAGAGACCAAACCTTCTTTTAAAGCCTTTTTTATTTTTTCACTATAAGAGCGGTAATCATGCCCCACAATTATTCTAGGGTTTTTTTTTTTAGTATGGTTTATAATCTGAGTACCAAAACCTTTTCCTAGATTCGTTATTCCTGCTAAATCAATATCTTTTTCAAAGATCCATCTTGCATCATATTCTCTAAATCCGTTTGTATTAATTAACATTGATTATTTTCCTATTAAAAGTTGTTTATTAACATACTTTTCCACTTGCAAACTTATTTAAATGTTCGTATAATGTTCTATTGATTTTAAACTTATATTGTATATTAACAGTAATACAGCACAACATATAGTTGTTTTATATAAAATCGATCACTAAATAGGTAACAATATGAATAAAAACGTATCTTTGGCAATAGAAAAAGCTGTGGGCTCTATAAGCAAAAAAAACCAAAATGAACAAAAAAATAATGGACCTAAGAAACCGGACCTTTTTTCTTTATCGGGAGAAACCGAGCTATTTCAAAACGAAAAAGGTATTACAATAAAAATTGATCGATCTAGAGATTCAAATCTCACTGATTTTGGAAAAGAAACTTTAAAAGACAGATACCTTGGGCAAAACGAAAGTTTTCAAGATTTATTTGCAAGGGTGGCAAGTGTATATGCTGACGATAACTTACATGCTCAAAGACTTTATAATTACATAAGTAATTTGTGGTTTATGCCTGCAACACCAGTTTTGTCAAATGGTGGCACAGAGAGAGGGTTGCCGATTTCTTGCTTTTTGAATGAAGCAAATGATAGCCTTAAAGGTATCACTAATTTGTGGGAAGAAAATGTTTGGTTAGCAGCAAGAGGTGGGGGTATTGGAAGTTACTGGGGAAATCTAAGGTCTATAGGAGAAAAAATAGGCAAGGTCGGAAAAACTTCTGGAATTATTCCTTTCATTAAAGTTATGGACTCTTTAACACTAGCAATTAGCCAAGGATCTTTAAGAAGAGGTTCTGCCGCTTGTTATTTACAAATTGACCATCCGGAAATAGAAGAATTTATTGAAATGAGAAGACCAACAGGCGGTGATGTTAATAGAAGATCTTTAAATTTGCACCACGGTGTACTAGTAACAGATGATTTTATGAGAGCCGTAGAGACTGATAGCCAGTGGGCACTGAGAAGTCCTAACGACGGCACTGTTCAGTCAACATTACCTGCGAGAAATTTATGGATCAGATTGTTAACCGCAAGAATAGAAACAGGTGAGCCTTATATAATTTATATAGACACAGTTAACAGACAGATTCCTCAACATCATAAACTAGCTGGTCTAAAAGTTAAAACTTCAAATCTATGTAGTGAAATAACTTTACCTACTGGAATAGACAATGACGGAAAAGAAAGAACAGCAGTTTGTTGTCTTTCATCTCTAAATTTAGATACATACGATGAGTGGAAAGACGACAACCAATTTGTTGAAGATGTAATGAGATTTTTAGATAATGTAATGACTGATTTTATTGAAAGAGCGCCAGAAGAATTTGCAAACGCAAAATATTCCGCAATGAGAGAAAGAAGTGTCGGTCTTGGCGTCATGGGTTTACATTCTTATTTTCAACAAAAAAATATTCCTTTTGGCTCTGTTATGAGTAAAGTTTGGAATAAAAAAATTTTCAAGAATATTCAAGAAAAAGTTGATGCAGCATCAGTTGATCTAGCAGAAGAAAGAGGGTCTTGTCCTGACGCAGCTGAATACGGCATTAAAGAAAGATTTTCAAACAAAACTGCAATTGCCCCCACAGCCTCAATATCAATTATTTGCGGAGGAACTTCCGCAGGTGTAGAACCAATATCTGGTAACAGTTATACTCACAAAACTTTATCTGGTTCTTTTAATGTTAGAAATAAATATTTAACTAAGTTATTAGAAAAATATAAAAAAAATAATGAAGAAATTTGGTCTAGCATAACAACAAACCAAGGTTCTGTTTCTCATTTAGACTTTTTAACAAGTGATGAAAAAGACACTTTTAAAACTGCTTTTGAAATAGATCAAAGATGGGTAATCGAACTAGGAGCTGATAGAACGCCCCATATATCTCAAGCTCAATCAATAAATGTTTTCGTGCCCGCAGATATACACAAAAAAGAACTTCACGATATTCATTTTCAAGCTTGGAAAAAAGGTTTAAAAAGTCTTTACTATTGCAGATCTAAGTCAATACAAAGGGCAGAAGACGTTACCGCTGGATCATCAACAGATGTAACAAAAAATGTATACAAGAAAAAAAATAAATCTAACAATGAAGATAACAATTATGAGGAGTGTTTATCATGTCAGTAGCAGAAAAAAT
>Ga0307986_10000712_pt1 | contig 24342 bp, 28 predicted proteins | sample EllFjometageno82_FD_203170 | JGI IMG/M metagenome (GOLD analysis project Ga0307986, IMG submission 203170) | Marine microbial communities from Ellis Fjord, Antarctic Ocean - #82 | ecosystem: Environmental > Aquatic > Marine > Unclassified | place: Southern Ocean | collected 2014-10-09 | reverse complement strand
TAGTGGTAAAATGAGCTCTACTCTAATTAGGGTATTTAAGAAATTTCCTAACTTTTTTAAGGCCACAAATATTTTTTTATATGAAAAGAGTACAACTTTAAAAAATTTACAAAAAAAAAATCTTTATAGTGAAAAAGTAAAATGGATTAAACAATTCAATAATATCAAATCTGGACCAGTTATATTCCTAGGAAATGAATTTTTTGACGCAATTCCTATAAAACAATATAAAAAATTTTATAATGTTCTGTATGAAAAATATGTAGAACTAGATAATAATTCAAAAATTAAAACCTTCTTTAAAAAAACTAAATTAAAAACTATAAAAGAATTAAAAAAATTTGATCTTATTAAAAATAATTCTTTTATTGAGTTCCCAGAACAGGGTTTTAAGGAATTAGACTTAATTACAAATACTATTAAAAGATTAAATGGAGGCTTACTATTAATTGATTATGGTTTTCTAAAACAGAAAAATAATGATACCTTACAGTCAGTAAAAAAACATAAAAAAAATAAGCTGTTTGATAATATTGGAGATGCTGACATAACTTCCTTAGTAAATTTTAGTTTATTAAAAAATTATTTTAAAAAGAAAAAACTTAAAATACAGAATGTAGTTACTCAAGAATTCTTTTTGAAGAAAATGGGAATTCTTAATAGAGCAGAAATGTTAAGCAAAAAAATGAGTTTTAAAGATAAGTCAGAAATTTATTACCGGCTTCAGAGACTTCTAGGCCAAAAGCAGATGGGAAAATTATTTAAGGTAATTTTTACTTTTAAATTAAAAAAAAAATTCTCCACAGGTTTTATTTGATGTTTTTTTCAAAAAAACTTAAAGAATTTAAAAATATTAATCACTGTTTTTTTTCAAAAAAAAATGGAGTTTCAAAGGGAGTTTATAATAGCTTAAATTGTGGGTTAGGCTCGAATGATGAAAAAAAAAATGTTTTAGAAAATTTAGATATAGTTTCAAAAAAAATGAGTATTAGACCAAAAAATTTAGTTTTAATGAATCAGTCTCATAGCAATAAAGTAGTTATTGTTGACGAAAAAACTAAGCATGTTCAGAGATTTAATGCTGATGCTTTAATTGCAAATCAAAAAAATATTGCTATTTCAGTTCTTACAGCTGACTGTGTGCCTATATTAATTTACGATGAAATTAATCAAATTATTGCTTGTATTCACGCAGGTTGGAAAGGAGCAGTTAGTGGAATTATAAAAAATACGTTGAATGAGATTATTAATATAAGTAAAAATAGTAAAATTAATGTCGCAGTTGGGCCGTGCATAGGCGTAAATAATTACGAGGTTGGACCAGAATTTTTTACCAAGTTTATTCAAGAATCAAAAAACAATGAAATTTTTTTTTTACGCTCATCAGGAAATAAATTTCTCTTCGACTTAAGAAAATATGTAAATTCAAAATTAGAAGAATTTGAAATAAACCATATTGAAAATATTGATTTTGATACTTTTTCAGAAGATAAAAAATTTTTTAGCTTTCGTAGATCCAAACAAGTAGGTGAAAAAGACTACGGTAGATGTATTTCTGTTATAAGCTTAATTAATGATTAATTTGTTTGAAAATATATATATTTAACTGTATAAATATATCATCTTCATGAAAATTTTATCTGGAACTAGTAATCCTAGATTATGTAAGCAAATTTCCAAACAGCTTAAGCTGAAGCTAATTAATACAAATATTAAAAGATTCGCTGATGGAGAAATCTATATAGAAATAAATGAAAATATAAGAGGAAATAGTGTTTTTGTAATACAATCAACTTCAACACCTGCAAATGATAATATCATGGAATTACTTTTGTGCATTGATGCTTTGAGAAGATCCTCAGCAAAAAATATTACTGCTGTGATACCTTACTTCGGTTACGCTAGGCAAGACAGAAAAGTTGCTCCAAGGACTTCTATATCTGCGAAAGTTGTTTCTAATTTAATTACCAATGCTGGCGCGAATAGAATAGTCACGGTTGATCTGCATGCTGGGCAGATACAAGGGTTTTTTGATATACCTGTAGATAATTTATTCACAACACCTTTGTTTGCGAGATATATTAAAAAAAAATTTAAATCTAAAAAATTGATCTGTGTTTCACCTGATATTGGCGGGGTTCAAAGAACTAGAGGATTAGCAACTAAAATAAAAGCTGATTTGGCAATTATAGACAAGAGGAGACCAGAGCCGGGCAAATCAAAAGTTATGAATATCATTGGAGATGTTAGAGGGAAAACTTGCATTATAGTTGACGATATTATTGATAGTGGTGGAACAATTGTTAATGCTGTGGAGGCTCTTAAAAAAGCAGGAGCGCTTGACGTTTATGTTTTTATTACACATGCCGTTTTAAGTGGTGAAGCTGCTGAGAAAATAAAAAAATCTAAAATTAAAAAATTAATTATTACAGATTCCATAGATAATTCTTTAAAAATAAAAAATAATAGTAAAATTGAGGTGATTTCTATAGCACCTCTTATGGCAGAGGCAATAAATAGAATATCAAACTCTACTTCTGTGTCTGATTTATTCAATTAATACTTGTTTTATTAACTAACTTGAGTTAAATAGCTAATCCAAATAAAAACATGAATAATTTAAAAGCAACTAAAAGAGAAACTATTACATCTGGTCAGTTGAACAAACTGAGAGATAGTGGGTTTATACCTGGCATATTATACGGAGGAAAAGATCCTAACGCCAAAATTTCTGTTGAAAAAAAACTTATTAAAAATATTTTAAATTCTGAATCTTTTCTTTCTTCGGTTCTTGATCTTGATTTAGATGGAAATAAATTAAAAGTAATTCCAAGAGATGTCGCTTATAATGTAATCTCTGATGAACCTATTCATATTGATTTCATGAGGGTTGTTCCTGGAACAAAAATTATTCTTGAAATTCCTGTAAAATTTATTAACAATAGTGATTGTCCAGGTTTAAAAGTTGGTGGGGTTTTAAACATAGTAAGAAGAAAGGTTGAGCTTAAATGCCCAGCAGAAAATATTCCGGAAGAGATTATTGTTGATTTAAAGGGTTTAGAAATTGGTACCAGTATTAAGATATCTTCTATTAAACTCCCAGAAAATGTAACACCTACAATTACTGGTAGGGACTTTGTTATTGCAACAGTGGCTGCACCTACGGTCATGAAAGAACCGGAAAAACCTGCTGAAGGTGAGACGGCAGAGGGTACTGAAGGTGCTGAGGCTACAGCAGCTGGTGCTGATGGAGCTAAACCTGCTGAAACTAAAGAAGGTGAAGCACCTAAGAAAGACGACAAAGCTAAAGCTACAGCTACAGATAAAAAACAGCCTGAGAAAAAATAGATAAATATGTTACTACTCGTTGGCTTGGGAAATCCAGGACCTAAGGACATCAATAATCGACACAACATTGGCTTTAGAATTATTGATGTAATAAATTCATATTTTAAACTATCTAAACAAAAACCTAAATTCAAAGGATTACTTACCACTGGAATTATTAGTGAACAAAAGGTGTATGCGATAAAACCTTTAACTTTCATGAATAATTCAGGAACAGCGATTAAAGAACTAATAGATTATTTTAAGATCGATGCCAAAGACGTAATTGTTTTTCATGATGACTTAGATATTGATTTTGGAAAAATAAAAGCAAAATTCGCTGGAAGCAGTGCTGGCCATCATGGAATTGAATCTATTGATAAATTTATTGGTAAAGACTATTCTAGAGTTAGAATTGGCATTGGGCATCCTAAAAATAAAAAAAAAGTAAATAATCATGTTCTTGAAGATTTTAAAGAAGATGAAGAGGATCAAATTAAGGAAATAGCTGAAAATATAGTTAAATTACTTCCGACTCTATTAGAGAAAAAAATTGATTTATTCTCAAGCAAAGTTAACTCTAATCTTCTAACGTTGATCTAAATGGGCTTTAAGTGTGGAATTGTGGGCTTGCCTAACGTGGGTAAATCGACTCTATTTAATGCTTTAACAGCTTCGAAAAATGCTGAAGCCGCAAACTTTCCCTTTTGTACAATAGATCCAAATATTGGGATAGTTGATGTGCCCGATGAAAGACTTGATCATTTAGCTAAACTATCGAACTCAAAAAAAAAAATTTTTACTAATATAACTTTTGTTGATATTGCAGGTTTAGTTAAAGGAGCTTCTAAAGGTGAGGGCTTAGGGAATAAATTTCTTTCCCACATCAGAGAAGTAGACGCAATTATTCATCTAGTGCGATGTTTTGATTCTGCAGAAATTACTCATGTAAATTCTAAAATTAGTCCCTTGGATGATTTAGAGACTATAAAAACAGAAATTCTTTTGTCAGATATAGATATAATTCAAAAAAAATTGGAAAAAGGAAAAAAAAAATTATTAACCTCTAAAGAAATACAGGCTTTAGAAAAGAAGTTAGAATTATTAAATAAAGGTGAAGAAGACTTAAGTTCACATGATGAGGAAGAGATAAAAATTTTAAACCAACTAGGACTACTCAGCCTTAAACCTAAAATTATAGTTTGCAACGTTGATGAAGAAAGCCTTGCAAAAGGAAACAAATATACAGAACTTGTTAAAAGTGAATTTTTAAATGAAAAAGTAGTAATTATTTGCGCTGATATAGAAGATCAAATTATGGGTCTAGATAACGAGGAAAGAGAAACATTCATGAGGGAAATTGGTTTAGGTAAAACCGGATTAATTAAATTAATTAGAGAAGGATATGATTTATTAAATCTAGATACTTATTTTACATCAGGTCCTGAGGAAAGTAGAGCTTGGACTATTAAAAAAAATACTTTAGCTCCTCGAGCAGCAGCCGTAATACACACAGATTTTGAAAAAAATTTCATAAGAGCTGAGGCAGTCTCTTGTGATGATTTTATTAAATACGGTAGTTCTGAAAAGTGTAAAGAGAATGGTAAATTAAGAATAGAAGGAAAGGATTATGTTGTTAAAGATGGCGATGTATTATTTTTCCGCGTCAACCCTTGACCATATCTTCTTCATACTAAAATAAACAAGAGTTGCCAATATTATTAGGTAAATAATTACCTTAGTTCCCGTTCTATGTCTTGCTTCTAAATGTGGTTCTGCGGCCCATGTAAGAAATGCTGTGACATCTTTCGCCATTTGAGCTTGTGTGGCATTAGTTCCATCTGTGTATTCTATTAGGTCATCTGATAAAGGACTTGGCATCTTTATCTTATTGCCATCCATATATTTATTATAATAAACACCGACATCTAAATCAAAGTCAGCGGGTTTTTCTTCGTAGCCCATTAACACAGAATAAATATAATTGGCTCCACCTGGTCTTGCTTTAACTAATACAGACATGTCAGGAGGGTAAGCACCTCCATTAGATGCAATTGCTGCGTTTACATTGGGATATGGGTTTACGAAATGATCTGAAGGTCTTGCGGGTCTTGTGAACATGTCTCCGTCGTTGTTTGGTCCATCTTCAACCTCATAACTTGCTGCAATAGCTTTAACTTCTTCTAAAGTAAATTCAGGCCCACCCTTTTGACCTAAATTTCGATAACTTAGATATTGCATTGAATGGCATGAGGCACAAACTTCTTTATAGACTTGATAACCTCTTTGTAGAGAGTCTCTTTCAAATTTGCCTGTAATACCTGCAAAGCTCCAGTCAATTTTTAATAAATCTTTACTTGCGGAATATGCTTTTCCACAAAATAAATTTGTTATCAAAATAATTACTAATAAATGTATAAGGTTATTTTTTTTCATTAAGTATTTTATCTGACCTGACTGATACAGTGCTAAATCCACCTGTTAGAACAGGTTCTGAAATGCTTGCTGGTAATGGATCTGTTTTCTCAAAAAACCCTAGAGCTGGCAAGATAACAATAAAGTGGAGGAAATAATAAATAGTCGTTATTCTAGCTAAAAATAAATAAATGCCTTCTGCTGGCATTGCGCCCAAATATCCAAGAGCAAGCACATCAACTACAAAAATCCAAAAAAATTGTCGATACATAGGTCTAAATACTGCAGATCTAACCTTACTAGTGTCAAGCCAAGGTAAAATTATTAGCACAAACAATGCTCCAAACATTAATATTACACCACCTAATTTATCTGGAACAGATCTTAAAATCGCATAGAAGGGTAGCAAATACCATTCAGGAACAATGTGAGCTGGTGTAACAAGTGGATTAGCTGGAATATAATTATCCGCATGTCCTAAAACATTTGGCGAGAAAAATACGAAGCCAGCAAAAATAATCATGAACATTAGCAAAGCAAAGATATCTTTCACTGTGATGTAAGGGTGAAAAGGCACTGTGTCCTTTGAAGGTTTCTTAATGTCTATACCAACAGGATTGTTATTTCCAGGTATGTGTAACGCCCATATATGCAAAACTACTAAACCTAATATCAGAAAAGGAATTAAGTAATGAAGACTAAAAAAACGAGTAAGAGTAGGATTATCAACAGAGTAACCTCCCCATAACCATGTAACTACACTTTCTCCAACTAAAGGGATGGCGCTAAATAAATTAGTAATAACTGTTGCGCCCCAAAAACTCATCTGCCCCCACGGTAATACATAGCCCATAAAAGCTGCTGCCATCATTAAAATATAAATTAACATTCCAATAATCCAAATCAATTCTCTTGGAGACTTGAATGATCCAAAAAATAAAGATCTAAAAATATGTATATAAACAGCGAGAAAAAACATCGACGCACCATTGCTATGTATGTATCTGATTAGCCAGCCATAATTAACATCTCTCATTATTTTTTCAACACTTTCGAACGCAAGATCTGCGTGAGCAACATAATGCATTGCTAAAACTATGCCTGTAACTATTTGTGTGATTAAACAAAAGGTTAGTATTCCTCCAAATGTCCACCAATAATTTAAATTTTTTGGGGTCGGATAATCCGATAGGTGTGCGCCCAAAGATAAGAGCGGAAGTCTATCGTTAAACCACTTTCCAGCTTTAGAACTAGGTATATATTCATGTTCACTCATTTTTATTATCCAATCTTAATTGTATTGTTGTCTACAAATTCATACTTTGGTATTTCCATATTTTTTGGAGCGGGTCCTTTTCTAACTCTTCCTGAAATATCGTAGTGAGAGCCGTGACATGGACAGAACCAACCATTAAAATCTCCTTTGTCTTTTAAAGGTACGCATCCCAAATGTGTGCAAACTCCTACCATGACTAACCATTCATTTTTTCCTTCTTTAACTCTTTCTTCATCTTTTTGTGGATCAGGTAAGTCTTTTAAGACGACTGACTTAGCTTCTTGAATTTCTGCAGGTGTTCTTCTTTTAATAAAAATCGGCTTCCCTCTCCATAAAACTGTAATTGATTTTCCTGGCTCAACCTGACTTATGTCAACTTCCGTTGTAGCTAATGCTTTAACTGACTCGTCTGGATTCATTTGGTGAATAAGTGGCCATATAGTTGCACCTATACCTACTGCACCAACAGTATAGCTAGCGGTAAATAGAAAATCTCTTCTGTCTTTTTTATCTTCTTGTTTGCTCATAATTAACTATTTATTATTATAGAATGTTTAATTAAAACTAATCCTGTTGTTTTTCTAGGGTCAGAGTGACACATAAATTAACTAAAAATGATAAATATAGTACTTTATAAACCAGATATACCCCAAAATACAGCTGCTATTGTTAGATTGTCGGCCTGTTTAAACTTAAAGATTCACATTATTGAACCATGTGGATTTAATTTAGACGACTCAAGGTTTAAGAGAGTAGCTATGGACTATATTAAGCTGAGCCAGATAGTTAGATACTCAAGCTTTGATAATTTCGTAAAAAAAAATTATACATCAAGAATAATTTTAATGACAACTAAATCAAAAAAATTTTATCATCAATTTAAGTTTAAAAAAAATGACTTCCTTTTTTTTGGAAGAGAAAGTGCTGGAGTACCAGATGAAATTTATGAAAAGATCAAAGATAAGTTAAAAGTACCCTTGAGTGGAAAGGCAAGATCGCTTAATGTGGCAATGACTGTTGCAATAGTTGCTTCAGAAGCTCTTAAACAAAATAATTTTTTTAAATGAAAATCTTAATAGAAAACAGAAAAAAAATTGCTAGTGATTGGTTTAAATCGTTGCAAAGTGAAATTATCAATCAATTTCAATTACTTGAAAATGAAACTTGTAAAAAAAATAAGAAGAAAATTAAATTATTCGTTAAAAAAAAATGGAAGAAAAATAATAAAAAAGAAGGTGGTGGTACATCATACCTTTTAAGTGGTGGTGAGTTGTTTGATAAAGTTGGGATAAATCAATCAACTGTTTCCGGTCAGTTTGAAAAGCTTTTTAGATCTAAAATTCTAGGAGCAGAAAAAGATGGAAAATATTGGGCTTCAGGAATTTCTGTAGTTGCTCATATGAAAAATCCAAAAATACCAGCATTTCATTTCAACACAAGATTTATTGTAACTTCAAAAGAATGGTTTGGTGGAGGTATGGATGCCACACCAAGTTTTAAAGATGCAAAAGAAAAATCAATTATTTATAAAAAGCTAAAGAAAATATGTCAATCAAATCATAAAGATTATAATAAGTATAAAAAATGGTGCGATAATTATTTTTACTTACCTCACAGAAAAGAACCACGTGGGATTGGAGGAATTTTTTTTGATTACGAAACTAGAAACTGGGAAAAAAATTTTAAATTTGTTCAAGATCTTGGAGTTGGTTTTATAGATATAACAAAACAGATAATTATTAATAAAAAAAAATTAAAATGGAATGAAAAGAATAAAGAACAACAATTATATAAAAGAGGAAGATATGTTGAATTTAATCTTTTGTATGATAGAGGTACGAAGTTTGGATTAAATTCAGGTGGTAATACTGATTCAATTTTGATGTCTTTACCTCCTCAAGCTAAATGGAAATAAAATGGATAAAGAACCGATAACAGTTGAGGGATTGGAAAAACTTAAATTAGAAATTGGTCAACTTAAAAATATTAAGAGACCACAGATTGTTGCTGCTATTGCAGAAGCAAGATCTCACGGGGACTTAAAAGAAAATGCAGAGTATCACGCAGCAAAAGAGCAACAGGCCCAAATGGAAAGCAGAGTTATTGAAATAAACGATATTATCGCAAGGGCAAATGTCATTGATGTTAAAAAAATTGAAAATAATGGCAACGTAATTTTTGGTTCAACAGTTACCGTCAAAGATTTGGAGATCAATAAAAAAAAAACTTATAAAATCGTAGGTAAAGATGAGGCTGATATCTCTAAAAGTTTAATCTATTTTAAATCACCTATTGGAAAAGCACTTATAGGTAAAAGTCATGAAGATATGGTGATTGTTCAAACACCGTCGGGTGAGAAAACTTTTGAAGTTTTAGATATCCAGTATATTTAATTTTTTCACTTTATCGATAATAGATATAGCTTCTTGATTGTTTAAATTAAAATTTTTTTCAATCCATTCTTTCTCTAATTCTTTAAGTGCAAAGCCAATTTTTTTTCCATCTTCTAAGCCTTGTTCTATTATGAATTTTCCATTAAATGGAAAATTAGGAATTTCCATTTTGTCTATATCCTTAATTATTTTTTTTAATAAGTCTAAAGAAAATTTTCTTTCCGCACAGTAAATAAACATTATTAGCTTTTTTATCTTATTTTTACTAATTTTGTAGATATTCTTTTTTAAATCTTTTTTTAAATAATTTTTCTCTTCTTTAAATTTTATGTAATTTTTTTTAATAAAACTTAAGTCTTTTTTCAATTTGTTAGAAACTTTATATTTATGACAGAAATATTCAAAATTATCTTTTTCATCTATTAAAAGTATAGAAAAAATTGTTTCTGGTGTTTGGTACATGATTTTCATTTTTAATAAGTGGTAGAACGCTTCGATTCTATCTAAATATTTAAATTCAGGAAAAATAACTGAAAAAATATTTTTAATATCTTTATTTTCTATAATATTATTAATATTTTTTAATTTAAATATTTTGTAAAGTTCACCTAATACTCTTTCCTTTGAAAGATTTTTTATGCCTGCAAGATTAAGTTTAATGGATTCTATTACCTTAATGTCAGATTGTTTGCTATTATAGTGTATTGAAAACCTAATAAATCTAATTATTCTTAAATAATCTTCTTCTATTCTTAAGGCTACCTCTCCAATAAATTTTATTTCTCGTTTCTTTAAATCATGTCTTCCATTTTGTGGGTCATATATTTTTCCTTTTCTGTCCATATATATAGCATTAATAGTAAAATCTCTTCTCTCTGAATCTTTTTTCCAATCATCTATAAATAATACCTCCGCATGTCTACCATCGGTTTTTGTATCTTTCCTTAATGTGGTGATTTCAAATTTACTTGAATTTATAATAGCTGTTACAGAACCATGTTCTAACCCGGTATCTATAATTTTGAACTCTGTGCTTTTAAATTTTTCCCTTATTTGTTCTGGGGAAAAAATAGTCGCAATATCGATATCATCTATATTTTCGTTGTTTATAAACTTTCTCACGCATCCACCCACGAACATCGCAACTTGACAATTTTTTTCTTTCCCTCTTTCCAGAATATAAAATAACTTTTTAATATCTTTGGATTTATAGAAAGGGAAAAAAAATTTCTTTATCTTGTAAAAAAAAATTGTATTTTTTGATAATTTTTCCATTTTTTTGGCTGGGGCACTAGGATTCGAACCTAGGATGACGGTATCAAAAACCGCTGCCTTACCGCTTGGCTATGCCCCAATATAATCGACTTGATATACCATAAATTTCAATAATTAAATAGATTTTGTAAGCACACACCAGTAATTTGGAAATTTCTTCTTTAAAACCTTGACTGCTAAACTAGCTGATTCTCTGCTAGAAAATGTTCCAAAGCAAACAGAGCCGGAACCTGTCATTCTAGTAAATAAACAATTTTTTTGAAACTTGATTAAATTCAAAATAGTTTGAATTTTTGGATGTTTTTTTTCCACAATTTTCTGTAAGTCGTTAACTTCATTTATTAAAAATTTATTATATTCTTTTTTAAGAAGTATTTGTGATGGGTCTATTCTAAGAGGAGAATTAAATTTTTTTACCTGAGAATATACTTGTCTTGTTGAGCTTCTAACGTTTGGGTAAATTAGTATAAAATAAAATTTATATTTTTTTTTGAAGGTCAAAACTAACTTTAAATTTTTTTGAAATGAATGGTTAAAAAAAAACAATCTTAGATCTGAACCTATTTTATTCTCAAATATTTCTAACAGTTTTAAACTTACATTATCTTTTAAAAAATACTTAATTACAGCAGCGGCATTACCGGTCCCTCCACCGAGACCCGCGAATACTGGGATTTTTTTATTTATAACAATTTTATATCTTTTCTTGGAATCTATAATTTTTTGATTTCTTAGTAATGACATGACGTTAGTTACTGTGTTTAATTTGCTATTAATTTCTTTTTTAAAAGGCCCGTTAAACACTACTACGTCATTTTTTTTCTTTATTTTTTTAATTCTTATTTCATCATGGAGATCTATGAGCATTGATGTTGTTTGTATGCTATGAAGACCTTTATTGTTTTTTTTTAAAACTCTTAGAAATAAATTAATTTTAGAGTAAGATTTAATCATTACTTGTTTAGTTTTTAAGCCCGAATAATAACTTTTGTTCGATTTCTTTTTTTAACTTTTCTTCAGTTTTTTTTAGTTTTAAAACATACTTCCAGTAATATCGTGCTTGTAGTTCTTTACTGTTCATCCAAAGTGCGTCGGCATAGTGGTCATTAACTACAGGGTCTGAAGCCATATATGTAACTGCTAGCTCTAAGTATTTTTTAGCTTCTGCATAATTTTTTAATTTAAATAAAGCCCACCCTAAAGAGTCAATAATATAACCGTTGTCTGGTTTTAGTTTATTTGCTTTCTTAAGCATTTCTAAAGCCTTTTTAATATTAACTCCTTTTTCTATCCAAGAATAAGCTAAGTAGTTTATTACAAGGGCATCATTAGGTGAGGCGTTTAACGAATTCATTAAATCAGTTTGGGCCTTATCCCATTTATTGGTTCTTTCGTAGGCAACACCTCTGCCGTCTATTACCTGTGCATAGAGAGGGTTATTTTTTTTAATTAAAGAAAGAACTCTTGAGTAATACTTAATTGATTCTTCATACTTTTCGTTGTTTTTTAAAAATGTAGCATAATCAAGTAATTCATAAATTGTTGGATTTGATATTTTTTCAAACGCTTTTTTTAAGCTGTTCATCGCATATTTTTTTTTATCTTGTTTAATAAAAATTAATGCAATTTGTTTTGAGGCATACCAGCTGTAGATGGAACCTTTTTTTTTTATTTCAATGTAAATTTTTTTAGCTTCTTCGTACTCTTGTATAATAAAAAAATTTCTTGCATAAAGAATATCGAATGAAACAAAATTTGGATTTAAATATTTAGCTAGATTTAAATAAAAATTAGACGCTAAATAATTATTTTGTGAAGACAATGCGTTTGAAGCTATATAAAATATTTCGGCTATTATTTCTGCTATATTTTTGCAGTCAAATTTATTATTAACATTTTTTCTTTCAGAATCTAACTTTAGTTGATTGAGTATTAAGTTTTCAGGATACTGATCGAGTGATTTCCTGATAGTCTCATTTGCTTTTCCTTTATTATTTTTAGAAATTAAATAATTTGAATAAAAAAAATAATATCTTGAGTAATCGGCATTGGAACCTGATGTTAATTGTTTGAACATTCCATCTGTTTTTGGTGAATCAAAATAACAGTGTGCAAAAGTTTTTTGAATATTTTTTATATTCTCAAACCTTTTAGGAATAGAATCTAAAGAATTAAGCGCTGAATCAAGATCAGAGATATTTCTAAAATTAATCCAGCTATTTAAAGATGTAGATAGCAAATTTTGCAGTGAACCTGGTTGGTTTTTACCTTTAAGTTTGTTTGCATAAAGTGAGGCATTTTTAAAATCTTTATTTTCAAGATAATAAATTGTACTTATTAAATCACTCTCAAAATTATTAAGTTTTTTATTTTCTAATTTTTTAGAAAAATTAGCTGCATCTTTGAGCTTGCCAAGTGCTACTAATGAATATTGATAATATTGAGAATAAGTATAATGATAATCTTCTAGGTTATTTAGTGATTTAAAGTGTGTATAAGATTTTTTATACTGATTGTCATATGTAGATACGATTCCTGAAAAATAATTAGATATATCTTCAGCATTAGAAAATTTATCTGAATTTTTAGCTAAAATAATATTAGATGTGTTAAGGAAGATAAAAAAAAAAAAAATTAACTTGAATTGAGCTTTTAAGTTTTTCATAATTATTTAAATGACCAAAAAAATTAATACTAAATTAATAAAATTAATTAAATATTATAGTTTAATTAATCATAACCTAATATATGAGAATGAGGCCATAAATCGATATAAAATTAATAATAATTTAGCCATCAAAGGACCTAAAAGTGAAAAACTTCAAGAACTTAAAGATTCTATAAGTAAGATTAAAAATTGTGAACTAAAAAAAAATTCAACTAACGTTGTTTTTTCTGACGGTAACCCTAACGCCAAAATTATGATTATTGGGGAGGGGCCGGGAGCGAATGAGGATTTAGAGGGTATTCCATTTATAGGTAGGACGGGAGAATTGCTAGATAAGATGTTGCTATCAATTAGTTTGGATAGAGACAATGTTTATATTTCTAATGTAGTTAATTACAGACCTCCTGAGAATAGAAATCCAACTAAAGAGGAGATCATACGATACCTACCCTACCTCACTAAACATATAGAAATTATAAACCCACAAATTTTAATTCTTTTAGGAAGTGCTGCTTTAAACACAATTATTGGTAATGACAATGTGATTTCTGATGTTAGAGGTAAGTGGATTGAAAAAAAAATAGGAAGTTGTAATACTTCAGTTATTGTTTCTTTTCATCCTGCTTTTTTAATGAGACAACCTGATCAAAAAAAATTATCATGGGTAGATCTTAAAATGATTAGAAAAAAAATTTTAGACCTTGGGATCTATATTGGAAAATAATTTAATAACTGCTGGTGTAGACGAGGTCGGAAGAGGTTGTTTAGCTGGACCTGTGGTCTCAGCTGCAGTAATACTTAACAATAAAATAGATTTGAAGCTAATTGATGACTCAAAAAAAATTAATTTCCAAAACAGATTAAAAATAGCAAAAATTATTAAGCAGAATTCTTATTATGCAATTGGCGTAGCTTCCGTTGAAGAAATATTTAAAATCAATATCTTACAAGCTGCATTGCTTTCAATGAAAAGAGCTATTGATAAACTTGAAAAAAAACCCAGTCAAATACTAATAGACGGTCCCTTTGCTCCAAAAGGACTAAAAAATTATAAAACAATTATTAAAGGAGATGAAAAAATTAAATGTATTGGTGCCGCTTCAATTATAGCAAAAACATATAGAGATTTACTTATGATTAAATTATCAGAACAATTTACTCATTATGCGTGGGAAAGAAATTTTGGCTATGGAACTAAAGCTCATATGGAAGGATTAAAAAAATTTGGCATTACTTCTCAACATAGAAAAGGTTTTAAACCAATACACAACATGTTGTTAAGATAAGAATTTGAAACACAAGAGACGTGCTATTTCACGTAAAACTGTTTGACCTAGGATTCAATTTCGAGTTGAATTCAAATATGTCAACATTTTCTAATAAAATTGTCAACGGAGACAGTCTTCTCGAATTAAAAAAAATTCCTGACAAAACTTTTGATTTAGTTTTTGCAGACCCTCCTTACAATATGCAAATTGGTGAAACTTTAAGAAGACCAGATGCTAGTAAAGTAAAAGGAGTTGATGATAAATGGGATCAATTCGATAGCTTCAAAGATTATGATGATTTCTGTAAAGCATGGCTAATTGAATGCAAAAGAATTTTAAAAGACAATGGAAGTATCTGGGTTATAGGTTCTTACCATAATATTTTTCGTCTAGGCTATCATTTACAAAACTTAGATTATTGGTTGTTAAACGACGTTATTTGGAGAAAAAATAATCCAATGCCTAATTTTAGAGGAACAAGATTTACCAATGCACATGAAACTTTAATATGGGCTTCTAAGAATAAAAAATCAAAATATACTTTTAATTATCAATCTTTAAAATGTTTAAACGATGATTTACAAATGCGTTCTGATTGGATGCTTCCAATCTGTAGTGGAAAAGAAAGACTAAAAAAAAATAATGGAAAAAAAGTACACTCGACTCAAAAACCTGAATCTCTTTTACATAGAATAATACTAGCAACAACTAGTAAAGGTGATTTAATATTTGATCCTTTTTTAGGAACTGGAACTACTGCGGTAGTAGCTAAAAAACTCGGTAGAAAATATTATGGCATTGAAAAAGATAAAAAATATTTTAAAGCTGCTAACGATAGAATTAGTAAAACAAAAGTTATCGAAGAAGATTATCTAGATACAATTGAAAACAACAGATCAAAACCAAGAATACCCTTTGGTTCTTTAGTGGAATTAGGAATTCTTAAACCTGGTACAGTTTTGACTGACCCTAAAAACAAATTTAATGCAAAAATAATGATTGATGGAAGTATTAGACATAAAGAATCTGAGGGCTCCATACATAAAGTTGCCGCTAAAATAATGGGAACAGAAAGTTTCAATGGATGGACTTACTGGCATTGTAAAGTTGGTGGCTCAATGGTTTTAATAGATAGTTTAAGACAAAGATTTCTATCTAAAGGAATTTAACAATAACCATGTCTTTAAACGTGGGCATAAAAATTTTATATGATCAAAGTCTAAACAAGCTTTTTTCAGATAAAAATTGGGAAAATCAAAAAAATAGAAAAGATTTGCCTAATTATAAATTTTACCAAGGTACCTGTTAATAAAACTTTTACTTTTTATTAATCGTTTTAAAAATTCATTTCTAAAGATTTTTAAAACAGGGTTAGAAAAATGAAATGTAAAATAGTTGAGTCTTGACCTATTGTTAATCACGATTGTTTTCTTAAGTCTTTTTTTGAAGTAAATATTTTCAATATTTTTTTTATTATCAATTAACAAGTCATATAACTCTTTAGCAGATTCTATAGATTGAGAAGCTCCTTGAGCAAGTGTCGGTGGAAAAGTGTAAAAGGCATCGCCAATATAAAAGACTTTCTTTAAGATAGATTTAACAGGTTTTGCCGAAGTATAAATAGACCATGATTTTAGATTTCCTTTAAAGAGGCTTAATAGATGTTTATTTTTATTAACAAACTTTTCACTAAGTAATAGTTCTGTTGATTTTTTTTCATTAAGTTTTTTTCTTAAGATACACACTACGTTAATATCTCCGTTATCGTTAACCGGGTATAATACTAGATGAGCCCTAGAACTCATAACAAGAGAAATATTTTCAGTTTTGAATTCAGATACATCTTTGGCTTTAATTTGAGTCCTAACAGCTATTGCACCATAATAATTAGGTTTAAAATTTTTTTTCTCAATAATTAATTTTGTTTGTGAAAACAAACCATCAGAAACTACTAGATAATCAACTTCCTCACTGGTTCCGTCTTTAAATTTTATTTTTAAAGTATCCCGATCTTGTTCGACACTCGCAATTGTTTTATTAAATCTAATTAAATTTGAAAACAATTTATCTTTTAAAAATTTAATTAAAGATGACCTTTTTAGTGTTGTATATTTGTCAGTCTCATTGTTAAATTTTGTGAGGTCTAAATCACACACTTTATCTTCATCAGAATAAAAATCTAGCTTTGTTGGATTAAAAGTTTCTGATTTATTTAAATTACTAAAGCCTATTTGATTTAATACAGAAACACTATTTACCGCAAGTTGAAGTCCGAACCCTTCTTCTGAATTTAAAGTTTCTCTTTTTTCGTAAATCGTAAATTCAAACTCTGTATTTTTTTCCAATAAATTAGCTAGAGTAAGACCTCCAATTCCTGCTCCAATAATTGCTATTTTTTTTTTCATTAATTTATCTTTGAAATTTTTTTAAATATTTTTTTTGTAAATGATGAAATAAATTCATTGTTTTTTTTTAACGAAAACCACTTGTGTTGAGCAGGTATTTTTAATGAAAATTTATAATACAAGTTAATATTTAGTTTTTTATTTGAAATAGAATTTTTAAAATTTGAATGAAAATTCCAATTCTTTATTTTTTTGTTACTATGGGACTCACTAATTGGAGGTAAATAAAATTTATCTAAAAATCCTAAATTATGTTTTTTTGTTAAAGCAATTTTTTTTTTCATTTTGTCTATATAGCAAAATATGTCATAATTTTTAACTTTTATTTTTAATATTTTTGTTTGTTTAAATTTTTTATCTGATTTAAAATATTTACACATTTTTTTTATATTGCAATTATAGCATTTAGGTTCTTTTGGTTTACAAATTAATGCTCCAAATTCCATCAGCGACTCAACAAAATCTGAATTTCTTTTTGTTTTAAAAAGATTTTTTTTATTAACATTTATTAGTTTATTAAAATCTATCTTTTCTTCATTCTTATTAAGAATTCTCGAAAATACTCTTTTTACATTTCCATCAATAGCTATTGTTGGGTGGTCATGAATAAAAGCCATTAAAGCATTTGCTGTGTAATCGCCTACACCTGGTAATTTTTTTATATCAATTAAATTTTTTGGTAATTTAGATTTTTGTTCATTAACTAGTATTTTTGAAGTTGCTAAAAGATTTTTTGCTCTTCTATAGTAGCCAAGGCCTTCCCATAACTTTAATACCTTAGCTTCATTTGATCGTGATAATGACTCCAAAGTAGGAAAATTCTTCAAAAAAACCCTGAAATAAGGAATAACTGTTTTGACCTGCGTTTGCTGCAACATAAATTCACTTAAAAGTCTGTAATAAAGCTTTTTTTTTGATTTTTTACTAACACGCCAAGGTAGTACTCTTTTATTATTATCATACCAAGCTAGAATATTTTTTGATAAATTGTTGTTAAGATGCATAGCAAAAAAAATAATAATAAAAGCAACACTTTCATGCAAGGCTTAAGACCTTTTTCTGTGTCTATTCCTCGTGGTTTAAAAAAACTATTAAAAAAAGGAAATTATAACTTTTCTAATATAGTAGATAACTGGTCTAGAATGGTTGGTAAAGATATCTCTAACACTTGTTATCCAAATACAATAAAAATGGGTAGAGAAATGAATAATGGAACTTTAGTATTGAATGTTATTCATGGCAATGAATTAACTGTAGAATATGGAAAGCAGGAGATTATAGATAAAATTAATAGTTTTTTTGGCTTCAAATGTATTAAAGAAGTTAAGCTTAAGGTTGTGCATGAAAAAAAAAACTTTGGGCAAAAACCGTTAATAGATAAAGAAAGAAAAAATTATAACAATAAATTAAATGATGTTAATAACGCAGACCTTAAAAACTCACTAAACAAACTCATTGAAGCTTATAATGCTAAAAATAATTAAAAATATTTTTTTAATATCTTTGTTTTTTATATTTACAAATTGTGATCAAGCAACACAAAGTAAAGATAGCTCTAATAGCATTGTGGTTGTTAAGGTCTTTTCTTCTCTGACCTGTCCACATTGCGCAGATTTTCATGGAGCAATTTATAAAAAATTAGAAAAAGAATACATAGATATTGGTAGGGTAAAGTTTGAACACCATGCATTTCCTCTTGATCTTGCTGCTCTAAATGCGGAAAAAATACTACAATGTTCGACTGACTCTAAAGTAAATATGAAATTTTTGTCTAAGATATATAAAACACAGAATCAATGGGCTATAGGATCCGAAATAAAAGTTATTAACGAGTCTATCAAAAAAGTTGGAAAAGAATTTAATTTAACAGAAAGTCAAATGAACGATTGTTTAGCTGACAAAGATTTAGAGAAAAAAATACTTAATGAGCGAATTACAGCTCAAAAAAATTATAAAGTAAAATCAACACCTACTATTTATTTAAACAAAAGAAAATATGAAGGAAAAAGAAATTACAAATCTTTTAAAAAAGCAATTAATAAACTTTTATAATGAAATTTAAAAAAATAGAAATATCTGGTTTTAAATCTTTTTTTGATAAAACTAATTTTTATATAGAAAATGGTTTAACTGGAATAGTTGGGCCAAATGGCTGTGGAAAATCTAATATTGTAGAATCGTTAAGATGGTGCATGGGTGAAACCTCAGCGAAAAGTATGAGAGGTTCAGGTATGGAAGATGTTATTTTTTCTGGGACCTCAAACCGTCCTGCAAAAAATATTTCTGAGGTTTCAATACAAATTGAAAATCCTGATAAAGATGGTCCAATGCAATATAATGAATTAGATGAAATTACAGTAACTAGAAGGATTGAAAGAGACAAAGGATCAAAATACTTTATTAATCAAAAAGAAGTGAGAGCAAGAGATGCTCAAACTTTTTTTGCAGATCTTTCTACAGGTGCTCATTCACCTTCTATGATTAGTCAGGGGAGAATTGGAACATTAGTAACATCTAAACCTGCGGAAAGAAGATTGATATTGGAAGAAGCTGCGGGTATCTCAGGAATTCATGCCAGAAGAGAGGAAGCAGAATCTCGATTAGGGGCAGCAGAAAATAATTTAAAACGAGCGGACGAACTCAGAAAACAGCAAGAGAAGCAACTAGACAACCTAAGAAAGCAAGCTGAAGAAGCAACAAGATATAAAGAAATTTCAAAAGAAATTAAAAGCATAGAGGCAGGTTTGTATTACCTTAAGCTCACTGCCATAGAAAAAGATAAATCAATAATTGATGAAAAGTTAAGTGAACAGGATGATGAGCTAAGTGCTGTTAAAATAGACTTAAGCCATAATAATCAATTGTTAGAGGAAGAAAATAAAAGATTGGCTCCTCTAAGAGATAAAAGAATGGAGAATCAAGCAAAATTACAAAAGCTTAATTTAGAGATGTCTAATTTAGATGAAGAAGAATCGAGAATTAAGAATTTACAAATCAAACTTCAAAACTCTTTGGATACTCTGGATTCTGATTTAGAGAGAGAAAAGAGCATATCTTTAGATGCCTCATTAAATGGAAAAAGAATACATGAAGAAAAGAATGAATTATTAAAAACTGAAAAAGAAATATCAGGAACTGAATTAAGATCGGAAAAAGATCTAGGTCAATCAAAATCTAACTTGCAAAAACTTCAGCTTCATTTGGATGAAATAATAAATGACATTGAGAGTTATATCGACTCAGATAAAAAATTAACAAGAGACACTTTCGAAAAATTGAAAAAAGTAGTCAATCAAATTACGAGTTCTCAGGAACAGTATGCTTCAATTTATGGAAAAAACGAGTCAATAAAAAGTGACTCTATTAAGCGAAGAGAAAGAATTAAAAATATAGATGTTGAGCTTGAAAATTGGAAAAATTTAAAAACTAATTCTGATGAAATGATAAGAGAACTGAATGAAAGAAAAAATAAAATAAAAAGCGAAATTAATGAAAATCAAAAAAATCCTGAAAAAATTGCAATAACTAAAGGACAAAATATACAAAACTTAGAAAATACTAAAAAAAGAAACGAAGAATTAAATGAAGAGCTGGCTAAAGCTGAAACAAAATATAATTTAATAAATCAAAACTTAAAAGAAATTCAAGAAAAATTTAGTATTTTGCGTGAAAACAAGGCAAGGAACGAAGCTACTATTGAGGGTATTGAAAAAAGAAAAAAAGATTTGGTTTATTCTATTAGAAACAATTTAAGGTTAGACAGTGAAAATAACTTATTATCGATTTCTAATTTAAACACTTTAACATCAGAAAAATACCCTAGTTTGGAAAAACAAGAATTGAGCCTAGAAAAAATTAAAAAGCAAAGAGAGGCTCTTGGTTCTGTTAACTTAAGGGCTGATGAAGAAACAAAAAAATATCAAGATGAAATTAAAAAAATGGAAGATGATAGAGCTGATCTTTATTCAGCAATTGTAAAGCTTAAAGTATCTATTGATGAGCTCAATCAAAAAGGTAGAGAAAAACTTCTTGATGCTTTTACAAAAGTTAATAGAAAATTTAATGAGGTTTATACAAAACTATTTAATGGAGGGAACGCAAAATTAGAATTGGTTGACTCTGACGATCCTTTAGAAGCTGGTTTAGAAATGCTCGTTTCTCCTCCAGGAAAAAGACTTCAGTCGATTACGCTTTTATCAGGTGGTGAACAAGCGTTAACAGCTTTGTCTTTGATCTTCGCTGTATTTTTAGTAAATCCTTCACCTATCTGTGTATTAGACGAGGTAGATGCTCCATTAGATGATGCTAATGTTACTAGGTTTTGTGCTTTGTTAGATGAACTTGTAAAAATAACTCAAACAAAATTCATTATTATTTCTCACCATGCTTTAACCATGTCTAGAATGCACAGATTATATGGTGTAACCATGCCGGAAAAGGGTATTAGTCAACTGGTTGCTGTTGACTTAGAAAAAGCAGAAGAATTAGTAGCTTAATTTTCAAGATGACAAATCTTAATGATTTTAAAACTCGCCTAAAAATTGCAAAAAAAAAACTAAAAAGTAGTTATGAAAATGAAGATAATAAAGGAAATAGCTCATCTATGGGGAGTGCATTTAAGTTAAGCACAGACCTTGTCGCACATGTCGCGGTTGGGACAATAATTGGGTTTATTTTAGATAGTTGGTTTGATACTAAACCTTGGTTAATAATTATATTCTTTTTTTTGGGTTCTATATCTGGAATTCTAAATGTGATTAAAACTGCAAAACAAATGCAAGAAAAAAATTAATTTTAGGAAATTTTTATGGCAACAAACCCAATGCACCAATTTCAAGTTCATAGAATTGGCCCTGAGATTAATATAGCAGGTATTGACCTATCTTTTACTAATGCAAGTTTATTTATGCTGCTCTCTGCTGTGGCAATTTGTGGTGTTCTGTTTTTGGGCACAAAACAAAAAAAAATTATTCCTGATAAATTTCAATTAATTTCTGAGATGTTTTATAACTTCATAGCAAAAATGATAAGTGATACCGCAGGATCTAAGGCAAAACCTTATTTTCCATTTATTTTTAGTTTATTTATGTTTGTTTTATTCTGTAACATGCTTGGAATGTTGCCTTACTCTTTCACTGTAACTAGCCACATTATTGTTACCTTGTTGATGGCAATTTTTATTTTTATTGCCGTAACTGTAATAGGATTTGTAAAACATGGGTTTGGGTACTTAAAACTTTTTGTTCCGAACGGTGTACCGGTTGTGTTGATGCCACTAATCACCGTAATAGAAATAATTTCTTATTTAAGTCGGCCAGTAAGTCTCTCTGTTCGTTTATTTGCGAATATGATGGCTGGTCATACTATGTTAAAAGTTTTTGGAGGATTTGTTATTAGTTTAGGAGTGTTGGGGGGGTGGTTACCTCTTGGCTTTTCAGTAGCATTAACTGGTTTGGAGATATTAGTCGCATTTCTACAGGCTTATGTTTTTGCAATATTAACCTGCATCTATTTAAATGATGCACTAAATTTACACCATTAACAAAAAAAAAGGAGAAACAATGGAGTTAGAAGCAGCAAAAATGATTGGAGCGGGTCTCGCCGCAATCGCACTAGCAGGAGCAGGAGTTGGTATCGGAATAATTTTTGGTAACTATTTATCAGGAGCAATGAGAAATCCATCAGCAGCTCAAAAACAATTTCCTAATTTGCTTTTAGGATTTGCATTGGCTGAGGCAACTGGTCTATTTGGGCTAGTAGTAGCTTTAATTATACTGTTTGCATTTTAAGTAATAATCAGAATTTTTAAATGAGATTGTTTCTTCTAGTAATCGGAATTTTTATAACAAGTAAGGTTAGCTTGTTAGCAGCTGAGGCTGGAATGCCTCAGCTAGATCCGAAATATTGGGCCTCACAAGCTTTTTGGTTAATTCTAATTTTTACTTTACTCTATGTAGCTCTTTCTAAAATGTTCATTCCAAAAATTAAAGAAAGTATTGACGATAGAGAAAATAAAATTAAAGATGACCTAGATGAAGCTCAAAAATTAAAATCAGTAGCAGAAGAGCGGCTTAAAGAATACGAAATCACAATAGAAAATGCTAAAAAAGAAGTTCAAAAAATATCTTTTGAAAGCAAAAATAAACTGAGTTCTGAAATTCAAAGTAAGAAAAAAGAAATTGAAAGAGAAATAGAGGTAGAAGTAAAGAATGCAGAGCATGAGATAGAAAATTTAAAAAAAGAGTCTTTAAAGAGTATCTCAACTATTTCAGAGGAAATGACCTCAAAAGTTATTGAGATGATGTCAGGTGAGCCATTAAACCAAAGCAGCATTAAAGCAGCAGTACTTGAATCAACTAAAAAAAACCTGAGTAAATATTTATGATTATAGATGCTACGTTTTGGGTTGCTATCTCATTCTTTATTTTTATAGGGGTTTTGATTTATTTTAAGATACCTCAAAAAGTGAATAGTATTTTAAGTGAAAATATAAATACAATTAAAGGTGATGTTGATGGTGCTGAAAGACTTAAAGAAGAATCAAAAAATATTTTAAGCGAATATGAAAAAAAAATCAGTAATGCAAAAATAGAGGTTAAGACTATGCTTGATTTAGCAACAGACGATGCAGAAAAGTATGTGTTAAAAACTAATACAGAATTTCATAACCTAATGGAAAACAGAAAAAGGAATACTGATGACCGAATTAAACAGATGAAAAATCAAGCTTTAAAAGATATTAAAAATGCCTCAGTTAAAATTACTATTAATTCTGTTGAGTCTTTATTAAAAAACTCTTTAGATAAAAATAAATTAAATAAAATATTTACTGCAAGTATAGAAGAAACGAAATTAGCTTTAAAAATAAAATCCACTTAAAGTTTAGTTGCTATAATTTAACCATTCTAAGAAATAGAATAATTTAAAGCACGCAAAAAAAAGGGCGAGTGATTAAACTCGCCCTTTTCTTAAAATTGTAAAATCTACTATCTAATAGATTTTGAACTAGTGTTTTGCATTGCAACAGCCCAAATAATAAGACCAAATGCGATCTTGTTTAAAAAGTCTGCGGCGTTGTAAAGAATGTTAAGTGAGTCAACATTCACTCCACCAGAAGTTAAATAACCAAACATATAACCTAGTGGGTAAACAGCCCAACCAACAGTAACAATTATTCTCATAGCACTAAAAGCAGTGATTAGAGATTTATTGCCACTCTTAGCAGCTATTGTGCCAGCTTCACCTGAGAATATTTCATAAAGAATGTATATCCAACCTGCCATTCCTACTATGAAACCAACCATTGCTGATACGT
>Ga0307986_10000709_pt1 | contig 24359 bp, 39 predicted proteins | sample EllFjometageno82_FD_203170 | JGI IMG/M metagenome (GOLD analysis project Ga0307986, IMG submission 203170) | Marine microbial communities from Ellis Fjord, Antarctic Ocean - #82 | ecosystem: Environmental > Aquatic > Marine > Unclassified | place: Southern Ocean | collected 2014-10-09 | reverse complement strand
CTTAGACATCAATGTTTTATTTGATGTGCCGGTAGAACAACAAGAAGAAGAAAGAATAAGACTTTCTAAAAAATATCTATCTGTTTCAAATCCAGACAACATTCAAGGTATTAAGATACCAGGAACAAAACATCCAGTCAACTATTATTTCATCACAGACGAAAAAACCTATGATGACCAAAATGCTAAGGCTGATGCAGTCTTTGATATTAAAGGTCAGAAGTTTGTTAAACGACCAGATGATTATAAATTTGATGCAAGACTATATGTAAAAGATTTTGAAAAAAGAGTTCAAGAGATAGATGTTATTAAGGGCGAATTGAAAAGAGATATCGTTGACTATGACGAACTTAAAGAATTAAAACCAGGTGAGATTTTTGACCTAGAACGAGAACTTTATCCTAAGTTGGCCGAAATAGAAAAAAGTATAGAAGATTTAAGTAACATTGGTGATGTCGTTGACGCTGAAAGACGAGATGTGTTTAACAAAGATATGACACCAAACGAGATTCAAATCTTTAGTATCAAGAACAGATTACCAAAGAATGTAATCTACAAGATGCTAGAGAAATACCATTATCTTACATTCTTAAAAAAGTGTAAGAAAATACTAGATGATGGTGAAGTTACTGATGCTGAGATAGACTCATTGCGAAAAGAAGAAAACGGTCCTAGACCGGTCGAAGAGGCGTTAGATAAGACTAGTAAATTGGTTTTTGCATACGGAAGGTTCAACCCTCCTACCGTAGGCCACGCTAAACTTATGAAGGAAGTGATGACTCAAGCTAGAAAGAATAGTGCTAATCACATTGTTTATGCTAGTGCCTCAACCGACAAACGCAAAAACCCATTAGACCAATCAACTAAAATCAAGTTCATGAAGAAGATGTTTCCTCAGAACAAGATACTTGCTGCTGGCGGTACACAAAGAACATTCATGGAAGTCTTAAAGTTCTATAATAAGATGTACGGCGAAATAATCATGGTTGCAGGTAGTGACCGCATAGATGAATTTCAAAGAATTGCAGACAACTACAATGGTAAAGACTACAACTACAAATCTATAAAAGTCGTTTCATCAGGCGAAAGGGATCCTGACGCTGAAGGTATTTCAGGTATGAGTGCTAGTAAGATGCGTGAAATGGCAAAGAACAATGATTTCAAAACATTCAAAACAGGACTTACCAACCTTTCTGATAAAGATAGTAAAAAACTATTTGATGCAGTTAAAAAAGGTATGGGCATTAACGAGTCAGTTGAAAGTTTCACAGATTTTGTAAATAACGATATACGAGAAGAATTTCATCAAGAAAAGATATTCAATGTTGGCGATATGGTCGAACATATGGATGGCACAACAGGTCAAATCGTTAGACGAGGAACAAACTATGTTTCATATGAGTCTGATGGTCTTATAAAGAAGGCGTGGTTATACGATATTCAACCGCTTGAAGAAGATGGTGCAGACTATTTACGATTCAGAGATTTACTACCTAAGAAACTGAAACATGCATTGTACAGAATGTCCCATGCAGAGAAGTATAAAGGTGCCTTGAAAATGTATCACAGATTGAAAAAAGATACAGATGTTAGAAAAAGAGGTTTGTCTGATAACAAGATACGACAAATCGCTGCAGATAACTACAATCTTGGACATAGAGAGTTTGATAAGGTATTAGATAAAAAGACTCGATATGAAGAACCTAGTGTCTTAGAATCACTAGAAAACGAGTTAGGCACTACAGATGAGTTCTTTGAACTGAATCATGTTGGTGTTAAAACTGCAAATGAAGTCTACGAAATCGGTCAAGATTACGCTCAACACACTATGGGTGTAACACCAGGACAACCAATATTAAGTTTTAAACTGGCTAATAAAGTCATAGAACGAAAGGATATCGAATTATTTGCTAATGAAGATAAAATAATAGATAAATATAAGAAACGATACGGAGACCGCTGGGAAGATGAACTCGACAAAGCGGTAACACGAATGAAAAGGGAACTATAATGCACGGAAAAACAATGAAAGAGGCCTTAAATGAGGTTAGAAGTTTTAGAGATGCCACATCAGAAGGCGGCCCTGGTTCAGGACCTCAAAAAGGTGGTAAAAAACAGTCATCTGCTGATATCAAAAAGGCATATGGTATTTTAAATGACCCTCGTTACAAACAAGGTAACTTCTCAGGCGCTGCAAGGGCCATTGACAAACTTTCACCAGGTCTTTCAGACCATCCAGATGTTAAAAACGCAATGAAAAGAGCGAATGAAGAACTCGAAGAAGAAAGAACATATACAGTTATTCATACAAAACATGGTATTGAAAAATCTATTAAAGCAAATGGCACATATGACGCTGCACAAAAATATGCAAAAATGAAAGGTCTAAAAGACACTTCAGGTGTTAATGCTCATTTAAACGAAGAACTCGAAGAAGAAAATCGTTTTTCTAGGCAGTTAAAAGGTCGTCAGCGAGAGGTTTATGACCTAGCGTTGAAAGATATCAGAAAAAATAAAGTATATGGTGAGAAAGACCAAGACGCTGTAGTAGACAAAGTTGCTGGTACATCACTTATGGGCAATAGTTTAGCTGATGTTAAACAAGCTATACAACACGAATCATTGGACCTATCAGCGACTGGCGATACAACTACCAGTAACGCTAGTCAAGAGAACGAAACAGTAGAAGAAGCAAGATTCTCACAATCTCAAATTGATGCATTGAAAAAAGAATTTGAACCTATGAGAGATAGGGGTGAAAAGAATGGTTTGCAAATGGATAAACTTGCAAAGACTATGAAGAACTATCCAAAACCTATGCTTGACACACTTGCTAAATCAGACATACCTATGGTATCAAAAGTTGCAAAGGAACTATTAAAATGAAATTTAGCGAACTAAGAGAAGCCGACTTATCAAAGGCACAGATTAAGAAAGTACACGACAAGGCAGATGATTTGCCTAAGAGTGATTTCATTAAACGCTATGGTAAAGAAGGCGACGCTGTACGATTTGCTACTGCAACCAATATTGTAAAGAAACAACTTGGTATTGATGAATCAATTATTGGGGTAAACAAGAAGTCTGTAGAATATAAGAATGGTCGTGCTGCTGCCGAAAAAGGAACAAGTTATGACAAGAATCCTCATACTCCAGGAACCAAAAGATTGAATTGGTCTATGGGACATAATGACTTTAGAGCAGACAAATTAAGAAAATCGGGCAAACCAAACTATGGTGCTCGAGGTCAGTTTGAAGAAGTCGAACTTGATGAGGTTCATTTTTCTAATAGAGGAGAACCACCAGCACCTAAAGGTATGCATAAACTTAGGTCTGGCAGAGATATACCTTCAACGCCTCAGGTTGATAAAATACATCAGAGGGTTGTTGCAATGACTGATAGAAATGACCACTCTGGTGCAAGAATTGAAATTGCCAAACAGGTCGGCGATAAACAACTTGTTCAGATTTTCACTACTTTACAACTCATGCACGACAAGTATAGTGGCGCTGTTGGCAATCAGGCAATTGAACTAAGAAATAAATTTGAACCAGTGTTAAATAACGCAATAGACAGAAAGTTCGGCAAATACGCAGATGTCATAAGAGATGGACTATAATGAATACTAACAAACAAACGGGAGAAACAACAATGAACGAATCGTATAAAGATAAATTCAATGCGACTATGAAACAATTCGGGATTGACTCCCTAGATGATTTGAAGTCGGATGAAGAAAAAAAGAAGTTCTTTAAGGCAGTAGACAAATCACATACAGCTAAAAATGAATCAGTAACAGAAGAACTTTTGTCAATCGCAGAAGAATTAAAAGAATATACTGGCGGAAGCATAAGTAGGTCTGTAAATAGTAATGATGTTGCAACTGCTTTGAAAAATGTTGGCAAGGGCGCTAAACTTTATGTACAAGGCAGAGCTAATGGTAAAAGAGTTATGGGTGATGTCATATCAGTAAGTGGTGATACTGTAAAAATTAAACCTACAGCATCTAATGGTCCAACAAGTATTAATGTAAAAGATATTACTATGATGGATACTTTAAAAGAAGAGGCAATCAATGAGTTTAAATTAAAAGACTCAGACATAGAAAAACTTAAACAAGGCGTTAAACAAGGCAAACCAATAAAGGGCTTTAAGATTGACAAACCTCAAAAAGTTAAGACAGCTGACGAAGAACTAGAAGAAGAAATGAAAGACTTAGAACCAAATGCAGAAGGAATCTATGCAATGGTTAAAGACCCACACAAATCAGATGAGAAGGACCCGAAAGATGATATCCTTGCTCAGTATGATGATGCTTCAGTTAAGGCAGATGTTAAGAAGAAAGGCGGCGCTGATATGTCAAAAGTGCAAGATGCACCGAAGATGATGGCTGCAATGAAAAAGATTAACGCTATGTACAAGTCTGAGAAGTATCATCAAACAAAACCTGGTAGTATCAATGATGTTGTTGCACAGATGCAGATGAACGAACAAAAGACCGTTACAATCAAAGTGAAAGAGTTTTCTGCAATGGTAGAAACATATCTTGCTAAAGGCGGAGTAACTCATAACATTTCACCTGTACTTACAGAATCAGAACTAAGTAAAGTTTTACCTTTGAACGAAGTAAGAACATTTATTGACACTTACAACAAGTGGTTCTTAACTAACTATAAAGCAGAAGAATTTATTATAAGAGATGAATTAGAAGGATAATTATGAAGTATACACAAACATTTGCTGAAGCATATAGACAAGTAAAGCTCAAACAAGAAGTAAAAGAGGATTACGAGGTTTCTATGGCAATCGGTCAACTGAGAACAATTAGTGAGTATGCTGGTAAACTTATTCCGTTGCTAGAATCGAAAGGTGCTGACTATAATATCGAAGCATGGGTTCAATCTAAAATAACTACTGCTGAAGATTATATGAATAGCGTTGGTCACTATATGGAGAATAATCCTGATGTGGCGAATGAAGCTTTGGATAAAGACCGCAACACAGGCGACAAACATAAGGGTGTTGAAAAAGATTCTAAAGATGAAGTTCAAAGTCTTAAAGACCAAATTCAGATGTTAAAACTTGAATTAGAAAACGAAAAGAACGCAACTGTTAAACCTGAACCAAATCCACTTACTGGTGAGGTTCCTTTAAGAACTGGTGTTGCTTCTGCGTTGTTGGCTAAAGACGGACCTAAACCTGATGTTGAAAAAGCTTCTAAAACAGATGTTAAACTTAGTAAGAAGAAAAGTAAAGTTGAAATAAACCCTGATGTTGAAATGGGTGTATATTCCGGCGGTAATAAAATGAACCAAGGGAATCTTTATTAAAAGAATTGTATCACTATGAAGAACTATAAAGGTTTTTATAAAGAGGCAAAGGGTAATTTGCCTCACATCTATTGTGATATGGATGGAGTCTTAACTGATTTCGTTCTTGCTGCTAAAACTGCAACAGGACAGAATTGGGAAGGAATGCGACACGGACAAGATTGGGAATCTATTAAGAATACAAAGAATTTCTGGTCAAATATGCCTTGGATGAGAGATGGCAAACAGTTATGGGGATATATTAAGAAACACAACCCTAGTATACTATCTGCCGCTGTCAAGAATAACCAAGACCCAAACTGCAAACCGGGAAAGATGAGATGGATTAGCGGGAACTTGAAACTAAACAATTCTGCAAGGATTAATTTAGTAAATCGTTCACAAAAACAAGACTACACAATGATAGGACATGGTGGTAAAAGAGAACAAGCCGTACTGATTGACGATTACCCTAAAAACATTACAGAATGGACGGCAAAAGGAGGCATTGGTATATTGCATACGAGTGCTTCATCTACTATTTCTCAGCTTAAGAGATTAGGTTTTTGATAAATAGTAAAGTAATTAATAAAAAAATCTATTAAAAGGAGATTAAGATGGCAATATGGGGAAAAACAAGTGGTGTTGAAAGTAGACCTAAAAGTTTACCGATGGACACTAATAGTGGTTATTCCCGAGAGTTTGTAACTGCGACAAGTAAAGGATGGGTAATGCAACCTGGTACAGCTTCTGCTGCAACAGGTAACGATAATGCAAGTGCAGACCCTGAAATTTTAGTTGCAATTAGAAATCTTTCGGTAAACTTTTTATCAGGAAACTTATTATCAATTGATTGGACTGACGGCGCTTACGCTGATGGTGCAACATTTGATTTAGTTCTAACATTTGACGAAGAAATCACAGTTACAAGTGCAACAAGAACTGCTAACCAAGTAGTTACAAACAAAGCATACATTCTACTAAATGAGTTAGGTGCAACTGACATGGCGACAGATGGTACAATAGCGTGTCAATATGTTTCTGGTTCAGGAACAAACACACTAACATTCAGAGGTATAAGAAGTCAAACGGCTGCGGGTTATCTTGCGTTCTATGATGACTACATTCATGTGAATGGTACTGCTACATTACAATCAGATGATGAAACATTTGGTGGTATCTTGGCAGAATCTGGAACATCGGCTGATAGTATCGTTTTAGATGCTTCTAGTGGTGCTGTAGCTACAACTAATGGTGCTGTATCTGATAGTACAACTATTACAGTTGATACTAGAACAGGAACAATTGCTGTAGGGCAAGTTGTTACAGTTCAAGGCGGCGCTGCTTCAATTACTAGTACCAATGCAGGTTCAAATGGTCAAACCGACACAAGTGGTAGTACAGATAACACAATTACTATTACTGCTGTGGCTTCACAGACTTCATTTACAATATCAGAAAATGTTACAATTGCAGACGGTGTTATCTTATTGTTATCTGCTGACGGTGGTGAAGGTATTGAATTGAACGCTGTTTCAATGGCTCTTGAGGGCGCTGATGGCGCAACAAGTGTTGTTAGTAGTACTGCATACAGAACTGGTTTTGGTATAGATACAATAGTAGGAAGAGTTGCTATGTTAGAAGATTCAGACCAATTCATAATTAATGAAGATAATACTGGTGGTAAGTTTGAAGCAGAATTATACACTACTGACGCTTCTGGATTAGTAACAGAAACACAAGCTGGTAGTGCTTCAGGAAGTTCTGAAATACTTAAAGGCGTAACTATGTCTTAATGACTTAATAAGTCTTATAAATAATAACATGAAGGGGAGTTTTCTCCCCTTTAAAATCCCTTGTTAGAAGCAATTCAATACATGGGCTAACATTCCCCGAATACATAAGGGGTAATTTAAAATAAAGGAGAAAAAAATGGCTGATAAGAAAATCACAGCTCTAACTTCCCTAGGTACTGCAACTGCTCGTGAAGATTTAATTCATGTTGTTGACGACCCTTCGGGAACACCCATTAACAAAAAAGTAACAATCGCTCAAATGACAGATGCACTAAGTGTTCCTGTTGCTAACGGCGACGCTGCGTTAACTTTGACTGCTGCTCTACATGGTGGAAGAATCGTAATGCAAGGTAATGTTTCTGGTGACATAATTATTACTTTACCTACACCAACTGCTGGACTAACATTCAGAGTCGTATCTACTGGCCTAACAGCTGCGGACGGACATGATGTTCAGTTCCAAGTCGCTGCTGGTTCAGCGTACTTCCAAGGCGGATTAACTTTTCATGACACAATTACTTCAGACACTAACGGCTCAAAAGCTCTAGGTGTTTTTGCAACTGCAACTGAAGATGATTTCTTGAATGTTCACTTGCCTGTAGACTATGACCTTACTTTTGTTGGCGTATCTGCAACTAGATACCTTGCAACGGGTTATGTTACTTCTGCTGTTATTCCTACATTCCATACTGCTGCTGACTAATATCGGTAACTAATGAAATGTTACGAATAGTAACTAAGTAATTTATGAGAGGGGAGTTCGCTCCCCTTTCATTTAATAATGATTTGGAGATATTATGAGTATTAGTAAAGACGATTTACTTAAAAGACGAGAAGAAATAGTAACTGACTATAATAATGCAGTTGCTGAAATTGCCAAAGGCGAATCTCAAATAAAAGAAATGAAGAACAATCTTAATGCTTTGGCTGGCGCTCTTCAACAAACTGATTTGTTTTTAAAACAGATTGCAGAAGATGGCGACGAAATGCCACCTGAAAAGGCATTTGCTTTAGACATGGCAACTTCATAGGAGATTACAATGGCAACAACAAGAATTATAGAAGAAAAGGAAGAAGAATCTAATAGTATGATTCACGAAACACTAACTACTAATCCAAGAGATGTTGTAGTTGAGGTTGAAACACCAGATGAGTCGACTGAAAAGGAGAAAAAAGAAAATGAAAAGCTTTAAACAACACAATGAAGCATACACAGACCAATTTGCACATTCTTCTGCTGAAGATGATAATGCAGGTTTGTTCAATGTACAAGATGAAGCTTCAATGCAAAAACTAAATGGATTTGTTGGTGCTTTAGCAGATAAAGAATACATACAACCACTCGCTGCAGTAGAACAACTAGCAATGCGATTGGGAACTGTTGGACTAAACTTCGCATTACCTAAGATTGATGGTGATAAAGGCAACACAGTTGTTGAAGTAAGTCAGTTCGGTGGTAGATATGGTAAGACACCTGAAAATTCTAACGGTCCTATGTCAGCTGGTTCTGAAATAGAAGATGGCGACGGAATCTCTCACAAGAAAGAGGGTGGACTAAAACTTGAGTTTAATTGGGAAAAACAAGCAAACAACACATACAAAGTTTTCGCAAACTTAGTATAATTTTATAATAAAATTGGGTTTATATTATGGTCGATTTTTCGGAATTGACACCTGAGAATATCAATATGTTCGCTATGAAGCATTATGATAATCCTTCGTGTGTTGATGAGGCAGAGTTTTTAGATGATTTGAAACGATTTAGATATCTGAAAAGATTATTTAGAAAGTATGATACATCTGGAGAACTAAAATTGCGTTTGATTATTAATCATATAATCATTCTATCAAATGTGTTTGGTGTAGATGCTGCAACAACACTTTTGTTTTTCAAGATAGAACCTAATCATTGGTCATTGATAAAAACAATTTTAGTGTTTTTACACTTTATGCCAGAGAATGATTTCATAGAAGTATTAATCAATCATGAAGTTATGGCAAAATTAGGAAGACTTTAATGAGTAGAGTAATAGACGCCCTCGTGGCATACAGAGTAGTAAAACTACTAGTTACACCTTTCAATAAGACCAAGGCTTTCGAGTTTGGTATTATTGATGATAAGGGTAAGGTTCTAAAAAAATCAAGGGACATTTCAGACCCTAAAGAACGAAACTCATATACACTTCTCATTCGTTTCGTATTCAATCTCAAAAGACTATTATCAAAAGTTGGTGTTCGAGGACCTCTAGGTTCTGCGGCAGCAGCTGCTATTGCTTTTTTCAAAGAACAATCTGGCGAACAACTAAGTGAAGAAGGTGCATTAGATATTGAAAGAGAAGTCTACAAGTATATCACTTCAGAGGGTTTTGAATTCGACCTTTCTGAAAACTATGGCGAACCACTCACAGAAGGTACATATAAAGTCAAACACGACATCTATAATGATGATGGTGAAATAGTGATAAATATAGACGAGAGTGTAGAATTTAAAGAATCAACAGATACGATTATGGGTTATGATGTATTCAAACATAATGGTGTCTACTTAACAACAGAGGATTTATATGTCTAAGATTAAAGATATAGAAAAACTAAAGACACAACAACACAAACTAGCACCAATCAATCGCTCAAGATATGGTAGGCGTGCTGGACTTGAAGGTCCTTTTATGACCAAGTCTGGTAAAGTTGTTTATTACGATAAATCAAAAGGTCGATATTTAGACCCCGACAGCGATATGTTTCTTTCGTATGATGCTTGGAAGGCATTAGGTGAAGAAGCACCAACAAACGCAACAGGCACAGCAGTTGCAGGCACAGGTGATGATTCCTCTACTGTAGTTGTAAAGAAAAAGAAACCAATGCAAGACAAGTTAATGAGAAGATTTGGTATTCAAGAAACTATTAATAGAGTTATTCCTGACTTAGAATATGAAGAAGATGAAATCACAAAAAGAACAAATCAACTTAAAGAGATGGCGTCAAAAAAGTATGTAGGTTATGAAGATGCAATAAACGCTTCAATAAAAACAACAGAAAAAAGAGAAAATTGGCTTAAAGACTTAGCAATAAATGCTGATAAGAAACTACCATACGATAAAGACACAGACCAACCTAAAAAATATGTTGCAGGGTTGTCAGACAAAAAAAAGAAGGCACACGATAGACACTTAGAGAAACAAGGTAAGAAGTCTGATAGTGATAAGTCTGCATACAAACAATCACCTGCTGATAAAGTTGCAAAGACTAAAACATCTGTTCACACAACAAAATATAAACAAATGTTTGGTGAAGAAATTAAAGGATTGAAAAACAAGGCAGAGAAATCAGGTATGCCTTATTCAATACTAAAACAAGTATATGATAGAGGTATGGCAGCTTGGAAAGGCGGTCATAGGCCTGGTACTACTCCACAACAATGGGCATTTGCGAGAGTTAATTCTTTTGTAACTAAAAGTTCAGGCACATGGGGAAAGGCAGACGCTGACTTGGCAAAGAAAGTGAGAGGTAGTTAATGTCTAAATCATACAAATCATTTATAAAAGAATACTCAATGGGACTTCAAGTTCCTGCTACGAGTTTTCTGAAACCTGTAGGTTCAATGAATTTACAAGCAAAGAAAAAACTAAAAGAAGTTGTACATAAATATATGACTGGTCATGGTTTGACTTTAGGTGGTAAGAAATACGATAAAATTGAAGTAGAAGTTACCGGCACAAATAACGCCAGTAAGAAATATGATTTGACTATACTTTCACCAAAAGAATTAACCGGCAAGAAAGTTTCTGTATCTTCTAAGTTTATGGAAAGAGGTACATGGACTAAGACAGACACAAGCAAACACAACAATTAAGGAGAAACATATGAACTGGATAACAACAAGACTTAAAGAGAAATCTTCACAAGGCGGACTAGGATTAGTCGCAGTTGGATTAATTATTATATTTCTAGGTGGTTTTGTAAACATAGCGGCTTACGCTGCAATCGCTTACGGTGCCTATCAGCTAATATCTGAAGGGTAATATTATGCCTCGTAAATTAGACAATCAATTCTCTTGGAAGAACGCAACATTCATGGCGAAGTTGAGTGAACACGCTTACACTAGTCAGAAAGATTTTAAGAAAACATTTGGTAAACAATGGAAAAGTATTAAGATGTTTGCATACGGCGGTACTGAGGCATTTGTACTAACTTGTCCAGAAAACTATATCGTAGTTTTTCGAGGCACAGAACCAACATCATGGCAAGATATTAAGGCAGACATTCAATTTCGTAAAGTTGCTGGAATCCATAGAGGGTTCAAAGCTGCACTAGACGATATTTGGGACTTCTTAATTCAAGACTATGAAAAGAATGGTAAGGGTAAACAACTACTTGTAACTGGTCATAGTTTAGGTGCTGCATTGGCGACACTCTATTCTGCACGAATCAATGACGAGAACTCTGCATGTTATACTTTCGGTTCACCAAGAACTGGTACTGCAAAAGCAGTTAAGAATATGAACTTCAAGGCATATCGTTTCAGAAACAATAATGACATGGTTACAAAAGTACCACCTGAGTTTCTTGGATTCACTCACAAGAGTGATAAGACAACATACTTCGATATTTATGGAGATGTTCGAGAAGGTTACAGTCGTTGGTATATGATTAAACAATGGTTTCATGGCACTTGGTTGGGTTTAACTCACTTCAAAGTTGATGGATTCGCTGACCATTCTATGGGCGGTTATCACGAACTTTGTAAGAAGGCAGGTAAGTAATGTGGGAAATGATAGAACAGATGACTTCAAATCGATTGTGGATTTATACTGCACTCGTAGGTTCTCTATTTGGGCTGGCGTTCTCTACATACTTTAAAGGCACACGAATAGGTCTTTGGTTATATGCTAAGTTTGATGGAAGTGTAGACTACCTAGTTGAAAGATTTGGGTGGACATGGTTAGAACAACCTGAAGATGCATGGCGAAAGAAGTATCCTCATGTTACAAAGAAGATTGATGAACTCGAATCACGATTAAATCTTATAGAAGATGTGCAAGAGATGGATGATATCAGACTAAAGGACTTAGAGAAGAAAATATAATGCAATTTAAAATAATAATGTTTTTCATAATAATAAGTCTTGCTGGTGGTGGGTATGCCTATCTGCAAAAGCTTCAGAAGGACAATGCTATTTTAAAAATCAACACGACTAAGTTAGAATCAGCTGTTTCACAGAACGAAGAAGTCATCAAACAAAAGACACAAGATTTTGAAAAAGTTAGAACTACTTTGACTGCTGTACAAGAACAAAAAGATGCACTACAGGGCGACAAAGATGAACTCGCTAAGAAGTTACAAAGACACGACCTAGGGCAACTTGCATATAACAAACCAGGTTTAGTTGTAAAGATAATCAACAAGGCATCTAACAATGCAAACAGATGTATTGCACTTGCAACAGGTTCACCTCGAACAGAAGATGAGATTGCTGCTACTAAGAAATCACAAATAAACGGAGAATGTCCTAGTTTGGCAAACCCAAATTATGTACAATAATATTATGACAAATCAAATAAAGAATATCTTACTGTTAAGTTTACTTGCCGTCTTTTTAACAAGTTGTGGAAGTAGTGTTAAAGAAATTCAAGTAAGTACAGTTGAAGTTTCAAAGACACCATTAAACATACAGAATCTAGACCCACTACAACTACAAGGTGTAGAGTGGATTATTATCACTAAAGATAATGCAATGGAGATATTTGAAGAAGTCAAATCAAAAGGTGGTGAGTATTCACTCTTTGCCTTAACAGATACAGGCTATGAAAAACTTGCACTTAACTTTACTGACATAAGAAATAGATTAGCACAACAAAGACAAATCTTATTATCATACAAAGAATACTACGAACCTGCTTTTGAAACACCTGAAGGCGAAGAAGCGGAGTAAGTTGTGGAAGATTTAGCTAAACTCAAAACGCAAGTGGCGTTATTACAGAAAGATGCTAAAACTGGTGAACAGATTCATCAGCGACTAGAGATTGCGATAGAAAAGTTAACCGACATCACAGTATCATTAAAAGGTATGCTTGTTCAACAAGAAACTAAACTTGCCAAGGCAGAAGAAGTTGATAATGATATCTTTATTCTTTTAGAATCACGCCGTAAAGAATGGGATAACGACCTCAAAGAACTACACTCAAGAATCACAACCAATAGTAGAGAACTCAGAGAACATCAAATCATGTCAGAGAATAAGATGCTCAATGAACTTCGCAACATTAGACAACAACTTGATAACAGGGTTGCTGTATTAGAGAAATGGCGATGGATTATTGTTGGTGGTTCTATTATTATCGGACTTATGATATCAAATCCAAACAGTATGTTAATGCAATTCTTCGGATAAAACGCTTGACATTTTAGTCTACTTACTGTATAATCTATACTATGTCATCATATATAGATATCAAATTCCTAAACCTTCTTTCTACAAGACTCCCAAAATTTAAACGAAAAGGCGATTACTTATTTAACTTTAGGTGTCCTCATTGTGGCGATTCTCAAAAGTCGCAGTCAAAGGCGAGAGGTTTTGTTTACTTAAAGAAGAACGATATGTTCTTCAAGTGCCACAACTGTGGTGTCGGACAAACGCTTGGCAATCTCATCAAGTTTCTTGACCCAAATATGCATAAAGAATATATCTTTGAAAGATTCAAAGATGGTAAGATAGTTGCTAAAAAAGAAACACCAGAGTTTGATTTCACACCCTCTAGGCTACTAAAGAAATCAAAACCATATGCAGACTTTACTCGTTATGATAGAGCGTTGAGGCAACTAAGAAGATATGATGAATTAGTACAGACACATCCTGCAAAACAGTTTGTTTTTGATAGACAAATACCTAAAGAACATTGGGATAAGTTTTTCTTTGCACCTAAGTTCTATGAGTTTTGTAATGAGATTCAACCAGGCAAGTTTCCTTCTCTAAAATACGACCACCCTAGAGTTGTAATACCATTCTATGATAGAGCTGGTAAGTTCTTTGCATTTCAAGGTCGTGCATTTGGCAACGAACAACCCAAATACATCACGATTAAGTTTGATGAAACAAAACAAAAGATTTACGGTCTTGATAGAATAGACCTCAACAAACCAGTAATGATTACAGAAGGTCCTATTGATAGTCTGTTCTTAGATAATGCAATTGCTCTTGCTGGGGCAGATGCAGATGGTGGTATCACAATACAACACCAGCAATGTACAATGATATATGATAATGAACCTAGAAACCCACATATTGTAGAAAGAATGATAAAATCAGTTGACAAAAGCTTCAATATAGTTGTCTGGCCTAAGACAGATAAAGGCAAAGATATTAACGATTTAATTCTTTCAGGTAAGTCCGCTTCTCAAGTTCAAACACTTATATATAATAATACACACAGCGGACTCTCTGCTCTTCAACACATTAATAATTGGAAAAGGACATAAATGACTTCGAAAGATAACCTATCAGTAAGAAAAAGAAACGGTCGTGGCAAAGAGATTTTAGATATTGAAAAGATACATTCAATGGTCGGATTTGCAACTGAAAACATAACAGGCGTTAGTGCATCACATGTTGAAATAAATAGTGGCATACAATTTTTTGATGGCATATCCACAGAAGATATACAACAAATTCTAATCAAATCTGCAAACGATTTAATCAGCTTAGATGCACCGAACTATCAGTTTGTTGCTGCTCGATTGTTATTGTTCTCATTAAGAAAGAAGTTATTTCACAAGTTATGGGAACACCCAACACTACTAGAACAGATTAATAACTGTATTAAAAAAGGTGTCTACGATAAAGAAATTCTTGATAAGTATACGATTGAAGAAATTGACAAACTTGATGGCTTTATTGACCACGAAAGAGATTACAGTTTCACTTATGCAGGCTTGCGACAAGTCATGGATAAGTACCTAGTACAAGACAGAAGTGATGGTGCAATATTTGAAACACCTCAGTTTATGTACATGATGATTGCCGCAACATTGTTTGCAAACTACCCACAAGAAAACAGGATAACATATGTCAAAAGGTATTATGACGCCATTAGTAAATTTAAAATCAACATTCCAACACCGGTTATGGCAGGTGTTCGCACTCCTCTTCGTCAGTTTGCTAGTTGTGTTTTGGTCGATAGTGATGATAGTCTCCCTAGTATCTTTAGTAGCGACATGGCTATTGGCCGTTATGTTGCCCAACGGGCAGGAATAGGTATTAACGCTGGTAGAATTCGAGGAATCAATTCAAGAATTCGTGGTGGCGAAATACAACATACTGGTGTCATTCCATTCCTCAAGAAGTTTGAGGCAACTGTAAGATGTTGCACACAGAATGGTGTTCGTGGTGGTAGTGCAACAGTTCACTTTCCAATATGGCATCAAGAAATTGAAGATATAATAGTACTGAAAAACAACAAAGGTTCAGAAGATAACAGAGTACGAAAGTTAGACTACTCTATTCAAATCTCAAAACTATTCTATGAGAGATTTATTAAAGATGAAGAAATAACACTATTCTCTCCACATGAAGTTCCTGGATTGTATGAGGCATTCGGTCTACCTGAGTTTGACGAAATGTATGAGATGTACGAAAGAAAAACATCTATCAGTAAAACAAAGATAAGAGCTCAACTACTCTTTATGGACATACTCAAAGAAAGAGCAGAAACTGGTCGTATCTATATTATGAATATTGACCATTGTAATACTCACTCATCTTTCAAAGATAAAGTTTACATGTCAAATCTATGTCAAGAGATTACATTACCGACAACACCACTAGACCATATTGACGACACGAAAGGTGAAATCGCATTATGTATTCTGTCTGCTATCAACCTCGGTTTGATTAGAGATAAAGAAGAACTAGAAGGACTATGTGATTTGTCAGTTAGAGCATTAGATGAAATCATTGACTATCAAGAATATCCTATTGAGGCAGCAAGAATATCTGCTGAATCAAGGCGTTCACTAGGTATTGGTTATATTGGTCTTGCACATTATCTTGCAAAACACCATGTGAAGTATGACGACAAAGAGGCACTTACATTAGTTGATGAAACAACAGAGGCATTTCAATACTATCTGTTGAAGGCAAGTAACAACCTGGCAAAAGAAAAAGGCAAGTGTGATTACTTCCATAAGACGAAATACTCAGACGGAATACTTCCAATCGACACATACAAGAAAGACTTAGATAAGATTATCAAAAGAAAGTTAAGTTATGATTGGAAAGAATTACGAAAGGATATACAAGAACACGGACTAAGGCATAGTACACTTTCAGCACAAATGCCGTCAGAATCAAGTTCTGTTGTGTCTAATGCAACGAATGGCATAGAACCCCCACGAGATTATCTTTCTGTGAAGAAAAGTAAGAAAGGCACTCTCAAACAAATCGTTCCTGAGTATCACAGACTCAAGAACTTCTACACACTACTATGGGATATGCCTAGTAATGAGGGTTACATTAATGTCGTTGCAACTATGCAGAAGTATTTCGACCAGGCAATAAGTGGCAACTGGAGTTATAATCCAGAGAACTACAAAGATGGTGAAGTACCAATATCTGTCATGGCAAATGATTTGTTGACTACATATAAGTTGGGATGGAAAACATCTTACTATCAGAATACATATGATGCAAAGACAGATATAGACGAACCTTCACACCCAGTTGGTTGGCATGACGGTGTTAAAGAAGATATGAAAGAAAGAACAGAGTTTTCTTCTGATGAAGAATATGATGATTATTGTGATGCGTGTAATATCTAATGCCAAAAAGAAGTAATAAAGAGTTTCATAATTTAACAACAACTGACCAGATGGTCTATTTTGATTGGATGAACGCACTAATAGAAGATGGTCAAATCGACCCCGATATTAGTAATGACGATTATATAGATAAGATGGAAAGGATGCACAAGTGTGATATAAACCAGACTGAGCCAACTTGGCCATTCTTTGACGGAAATACATATTTTGACCCAAACGAAGAGGAGAATACATAATGGGAAAAAGAACGATACCAGGAATAATAACAAAAAAAGGACAACCAAAAGTGAAAAAGAATGTGAGCCATAGTACTTTTACAGAAAAGCGTCACCCAAATAGTAAGAGGGTGAAGAATGCTTAAAACACTATTTAACCTAAAATATAGTAAAAAGTTCTTAGATAGAATAGAATTCAGGCGTGCTGAGTATTATGAAAAGCGTAGAGTACAAACTATACGAAATAATGCTATGAAGATGGCAATGAACTGGTCACACGAATATCCTACTGGTACTCCATTAGAATATATCAGAGATGATATCATTGAGTGTTGGGAAAGAACCGCAGGAGTAGGTATATATGCTGGTTTAGATAAGAAACAAAACATACCAACAACAGGCGGACTAGGAGATTCCTATGCTATCGAACCGACTGGTGTTACTGCAACAAAGAAATATGTTCACAATTGGAGAAATCCGCCAGACGAAGATAAGAATGACTAAAGTGTTCAACACAGAAGAAGTCGATTGGATGAAGCAACCAATGTTTTTTGGTGCAGAACCAAATGTCCAACGATTTGACCAACAGAAGTATCCTGTATTCGAGAAGTTAAATCAACAACAGTTGGGTTTCTTTTGGCGTCCTGAAGAAGTGTCTTTACAAAAAGACAGAAATGATTTCAATTCATTAACCGCAGAACAAAAACATATCTTTACTGCCAATCTAAAATATCAGACACTACTAGATAGTGTACAAGGTAGAGGACCATGTTTGGCATTTTTACCTTACTGTAGTTTACCTGAATTAGAATCAATGATTGTTGCATGGGACTTTAGTGAAACGATACACAGCCGCTCATACACTTACATAATGAAAAATGTGTATTCTAACCCGACTGCTGTATTAGACACGATTGTACAGACTCCTGAAATCATGGCGAGGGCAGAAACAGTAACCGCTGCATACGATAGATTTATTGAGTATGCACAGAGGTATCATTTAACTGGTAAAGGTAGCCTGAGAGAGATGAAGAAACAACTGTATCTAAATCTTATCAATGTAAACATACTCGAAGGCATTCGTTTCTATGTTTCATTTGCGTGTTCGTTTGCATTTGGTGAATTAAAACTAATGGAAGGTAGTGCAAAGATTATATCTTTAATTGCAAGAGATGAGAACCTGCATTTAGCTGTTTCTCAGAACATTATAAATAACTATCGTAACAAAGAGAAAGATATAGAGATGCTTGAAATCATGAAAGAGTGTGAACCACTTGTTTATAAAATGTATGATGAAGCTGTTCAACAAGAAAAAGATTGGGCAACATATCTCTTTAAAGATGGTTCAATGATTGGTTTGAACGGTGCTTTATTAAATCAGTATGTCGAGTTTATGGCAAACAGACGAATGAAAAGTATCGGCCTAACACCACCATATGAACAGTCAACAAGAAACAATCCTCTACCTTGGACAGAACATTGGTTGAATAGTCGTGGATTACAAAATGCACCACAAGAAACAGAGATAGAAAGTTATGTGGTAGGTGGCATCAAACAAGATGTCGAATCAACAAGTTTTCAAGGATTTCAATTATGAAGAAAGAAGATAACGAAGGCAAACTAGAACTATCTGTAAGAATATTAGGCAATGAAATAATAGGATTTAAGATGGTTGTAGATGACTTTAAAATGAAGTGGATGTTATTAGGGTTAGTTGCGATTGGTGCTATCTCATGGATTATGGTAGCATTTGGACCTACAATAATGGAGACATTTCAATGAGTGTAAGACCAAAATCAGTATGTGATAATTGTTCAGCAGTTTTTGTTTTAGTACACGAGTTACCTGAAGAAGAATACACAGAACAGTATTGCCCGTTCTGTGGTGAAGAACATGAGGAAATCCAAGAAGATGTATTATTAAATGAAGATTGGGATTGATTATAGTTTAAGTTCGCCAGGCGTATGCGTTAACATAAGTGAAGGTGAATTTAAGTATGAAGATTGTACTTTCTATTACTTGACTGGTACAAAGAAGTACGACAACACCTTTAAAGATGGCGATATTAAGTATGTAGGCGCAGGACACAAACTGTACACGAGTGAACCTGAACGATACAATAACATTGCCGACTGGGTAATTGATATAATCAAAGCACAGTACTCACCTCACCATGTAAGTAAGAAACATCCAATCATTCAAATAGAAAACTATTCATATGGTTCTACAGGAAGAGTGTTTCATATCGCAGAAAATCTAGGACTACTGAAATACAAACTCAAGATGGAATGTGGTTGGGATTATACTCTACTACCACCATCAGTTATTAAGAAGTTTGCGACAGATAAAGGTAATGCAAATAAAGACCTAATGCTTGACGCATTCCACAAAGATACTGGCGCTAATCTTGAATTACTATTTGATACCAAATCAAAATCACCGATTACAGATGTAGCAGATGCGTATTTTATTTGTAAATATGAAGAAAAATGAAGTCAAACTTTTATTCCTTCTAAATAGTAGCAGATACAACCCAAAAGTGCGTATCTAATCCGAAATTTGATTTGATATCTCAAGCTTCATAAACTCAAGGCGTTAATAATGGCAAAAATAAAATCATTCTACACTAAAATACTCAGATTCTGTAAAATCAACGCAACCTCATCTCAAGATAGCGATGATGATGATGATATTTGGTTTAGAATGCCGCTATAAGTAACGCCTTTGAGTTTTTCTTACGGGTTTATTTCAAGAAATTTATGGAATAACGCTTGACTTTACTCTAAAATTAGTGTATAATATACCTTATTAACAATAAAAACCAATGACTAAAGTCGTAAGTATACTGGTACTAACAGCATGTCTATATGTACTGTATATCCCAACCCAAAAAGAGAATGTTGCTGCTTCGGCATCTGCTCACTATACTATATACTATACTGATAAGGAAATAACATGAAAAAACTAATCGCACTATTTACGATTGCACTATCAATGTCAACAATGGCCGCCACATCTATTCAAAGTGGTTCTGTAATCGATACTTATAAAACAGTTATCAAACAAATACCTTACAGAGTTGAGGTATGTCAAGACAGAGTACAAAAATCAGGTGACGGAAGTGCGACTAATGAACTAGTTGGTGCATTATTTGGTGGCGCAATAGGTAACTCATTCGGCAAAGGCGATGGTAAAGATGCAATGACTTTGTTCGGCGCTCTCATGGGTGCTTCATTGGCGCATGATGATGAACTTGCAAACAATCCTGGCACTAAAACTGTTACCGTTTGTGATGTACAAACAAGATATGAAGAAGAAGTAAGTGAAGTCTACAGTCATTCGACTATAACATTTCGTTTAGAAGGACGAAACTACTCTCTTGATTTCTTAAAGTAAGGAAGAATTATGAAAGTAATTGTGTATAGTAAACCTAACTGTCAATTTTGTGTTAAGGCAAAAGCGTTATTAACGCAACTTGAAATTGAATATACAGAGAAGGTAGTTACTAAAGATATTTCTTTAGAGGAACTCTTTGAAGAATTAGGTAAGCCCGTAAGGACTATACCACAGATTGTGATTGATGAAAATCACATAGGAGGTTTCAATGAACTCCGAGAATACTTTGTAGATAAAGGTAAGATAAACTACAAGGGCGAACTTTTATAAAACTTGAGGAATAATTATATGATGACAACAGAAGAAATGTTAAAGAAAGAAGCAGTTAGATTAAAGATGGCAAAACTCCGTGCAAAGAGAAAACCACCAAAACTAGCAAATGTACACCCTACAATTTTAACACTACCTGAAACAAATAAGCTTTCATACAGAAGTGTTAAACAATGGATAAAAACACAAGAAGGCATTGTCAAGACTGCTCGTTTGACAGAACGCTCACGAAATACTGATATTTCCCAAAAAGATAAAGACAAGGCACTCAGAACTCGAATAGGTGCTCAGGCATATATTCGTTCAATCAAAAGATACATTACTACAGGCGATTGGTCTAGTATGTATTATGGCGAATTTGAAGAACATTTAATGAACTGGATTACGGTTGCGCCTTCGGAGAAAGTATAAATAGTTAGATGAATCTAACACTTTCCGACAAGGCATACACGCACATTAACTCCCTATTACTAGAACATGACAGTCCTTGGGCTCGTCTACAAGTGAAAGCGGGCAAATGTGCAGGTCTTGTGTATGAGTGGACATTCGACACTTCTAAAACAGATGATGATAAAGTCGTAAATGATGTTCTACTAGTAGACAAATCAAACGAACCATATCTATCTGGCATTGAAATAGGTTATAAGGCAGATTTAATGGGAAGTGAATTCACATATATTAATCCGAAAGCCAAGGCAGCCTGTGGTTGTGGTATTTCTTTTCATGTAGAGGCATAAATGATAGACTTTCAGAACTTTCTAACAGAAGGTGTTTACGACAAACACATATTCAAAGCATTCTTTCTAGCAGGCGGACCTGGTTCAGGCAAATCGTGGGTTTCATCAAGAACACTAGAAGGTTCAGGTATGAAAGTAATCAACACAGATTTAGGTTTTGAAAGATATGCTAAACAGGCAGGTTTAGACCTAAAGAAAATGCAGTCTTTCACTCCTTCTCAAACAAAACAAAAAGATGCACTCAGAGCAAGGTCTAAGAGTGGCACAAAAACACAACTACAACATGCAATCGATGGTCGATTGGGCCTGATACTAGACAGTACTGCAAGAGATGTTCCAAGAATAGAAGCAGAGGCCTCAGGATTGGGATTAATTGGTTATGATACCTACATGGTGTTTGTTAATACAACATTAGAAACCGCACTTAAAAGAAATCAAATGAGGCCAAGAAGTGTGCCAGATGCTATTGTAATCGCAAATCATAAACAAGTGCAGGCAAATAGACAGAAGTTGAAGAACATATTCGGTTCTAACTATGTTGAAGTGGATAACAACGAAGATTTAGCCCATATAAACTCACAAGTTTACAAAAAAATCAACAAACTCAAGAAGATTAAGTACACCAAAAAGATTGCTCAAGACTGGGTTGATATGGAACTTGAAATGAAAAAACAAGCAGGACAAAAGAAAACCTCTGTGTTTGGGTTATTTGGAAGAAGAAAATAACTGGAATAACGCTTGACAAAACTCTCAAATTAGTGTATAATATACCTATATTATGATGAAAAAAGGTGAAAAATTATGAGAAAAGATGTGAACGGCGTTGAATATGCATACGCTAACAAAGACGAACTTGCGTTCGGTACTGATTTTGAAGAAGAATGTGCGTTCAATTCAGAACCTGAATTAGAAATTGTTCAATTAGTTCCAAGGCAATATGCAAAGAAACTGCCTAGAGAAATCTCACAGAGAGCTAGGGCGATTGATGGGTTCGGTGAATAGATTATGATAATAGTAGATTTAAGTCAAATAATGATTTCTAATCTGATGATTCAGATTAATGGTCGAAACGCACCAGAACTGAGTGAAGATTTAGTTAGACACATGGTTCTAAACTCCCTTCGTGGTCATAACAGAAAGTTTCGTGATAAGTATGGCGAAATGGTTCTTGCTGCTGATAGTGGCAATGTCTGGCGCAAACAAGTATTCCCAAACTACAAGGCAGGCAGGAAGGCATCACGAGATAAATCAGACCATGATTGGCCTGCTATCTTTGAGATTCTAACTAAGATTAGAAAAGAACTCAAAGAACATATGCCGTATAGATATGTCGAACTTGACACAACAGAGGCAGATGATATTATTGCTGTTCTGTGCCGACAACATCACGACCAGAAGATACTGATACTCTCTGGCGACAAAGATTTCATTCAGTTACATAATAAGAATGTGCAACAATACAGTCCTGTGCTTAATAAATTCATAGGAAAGGGCGAAACGCCGAGTATATATATTAAAGAGCATATACTAAAAGGTGACCGAAGTGATGGCATCCCAAATGTATTGTCAGACGATAATGTTTTCGTTGAAGGTAGACGACAAAGACCTTTAACTAAAAAGAAAATTGAGGCATGGTTAAATGAAATGGTTATGACCATGACCGAAGAAGAACAACAGAATTATGACCGAAATCGAAAACTAATCGATTTAAGTCTAATACCGCCAGCAATTCAGGCAAAAATATATAATGAGTTTAACGAGGTTAAAGTAGCACACAGAAGTAAAATACTGAACTACTTTATTACAAGAAAGCTTAAAACTTTAATTGAAGTCATAGACGAATTTTGACTTTAAAAGAACTGTTAAGGAGAATAACATGATAATCAGAAGAAATCCTGATGGCTCAGTCATCGGCGAACAAGCAACAACACAATCCCACCCAGCACTTGCAACTAGACGAGGCATGAACGCAATGTCTGACGCTGGTAGAGCAATACCACCTTTGATGAGTGAAATCGCTATGAAGGTAAACAATGCTAAAGACAAACCTAGAAAACTAAAAGTACTACAAGAACACGACTCAGTACCTTTAAGGCAAGTCTTGAAAGGTGCATTTGACCCGAAGATAGAATGGTTATTACCACCCGGTGATGTACCATACACGGCGAATGATGCTCCAGTAGGAACAGAACACACTTTACTTCAAATGGAAGCAAAGCGTTTGTATCTATTTACAAAAGGTGGCGACAACACACTATCAAGTACAAAAAGAGAACTTATCTTTATACAAATACTTGAAGGACTTAGTGCCGAAGAAGCGGCATTCTTAGTATCAGTTGTGAACAAAAGAGTAAACAACGAGTACAAAGGATTTACTGCTAATTTAGTGAAAGAAGCATTTAATTGGGATGATGACTTTATGCAAAAGGCATAAACTTTATTTCCTTTAAACCCTCAGAAATGGGGGTTTTTACATTATGATGAATATGCCAGATGATGATTTACCACTACCAGCCGAACCAAAACCTTATGAGAAACTTCCCATAACAGATGAAGAAGCATGGAGATTTTTTTATGATTAAAAACAAATACAAAAAACCAAAAGAAAAGTTTGAAATATCTGTCATTCATGTTTTCACAGCATGTATAATAGCAATAAGTTTATTCGTTTTTGTTTCTGACACACACGCAGCCGAAATAAAAACAAATTCAAAATCTTCGTTTGTGTATTCTTTGAACTCATGCATCAAAGATTTAAACAAAACTATTCCAATAGAAAAACAAATACCTTCGGAGTTGATTGTTGCTCAGGCAGTAATCG
>Ga0307986_10000708_pt1 | contig 24363 bp, 27 predicted proteins | sample EllFjometageno82_FD_203170 | JGI IMG/M metagenome (GOLD analysis project Ga0307986, IMG submission 203170) | Marine microbial communities from Ellis Fjord, Antarctic Ocean - #82 | ecosystem: Environmental > Aquatic > Marine > Unclassified | place: Southern Ocean | collected 2014-10-09 | reverse complement strand
TGAAAACCAGTTGCCATATAAAAAGTTGATCCATATATATTTCCATCAATTGTAAAAGTTGCGTGGTGATATTCATATGCTTGAAAACATGAAAAAACAAAACCTAAAAAGACTGTTAAAATTAATCCATGTAATAAACCTTTTCTATCATTTTCTTCTATAAGTGCATGATGTGCCCAGGTTGCTGTTGTCCCTGACAATAAAAGTATTAAAGTATTGATAAGCGGAATATCCCAAGGGTCAAAAGTTTTGATGTCAGGAGGCGGCCAAGCGCTTCCAATTGCTTCAGTTGGAAAAAGACTGGCGTTAAAATAAGCCCAGAACCATGCAACAAAAAACATAACTTCAGATGCAATAAATAATGTCATTCCATATCTGTGGCTTAATTGAACAACGAATGTATGATGACCTTGGTGTTCTGCTTCGATTGTAACTTCTCGAAACCACATGTATGCGGCATAAATTAATAATGCTGTTCCAATTAATAAGAGCCAAAGCGCTTTAGTGTGAAAATAATAAACTGCTCCGAAAGCTAGCACTAAAGAAGAGAAGGATGCAAAAATAGGCCAAGGACTTGGCTCTACTAAATGAAATCCGTGTTTTTTTTCGCCTGTTGACATAATTTATTTATATTTCTATTTTTTATAGTATTCAGATGAGAAAAAAGTAAACGATAATGTCACATCTGAAATATCTTTGGTTTTATTATCATCAACTACTTTGGGATCCAAGAAAAAGCTTAATATAAACTCTCTTTTTTCCCCAGGCTTGAGGCCTTGTTTTTCAAAACAAAAACATCCAATTTTATTCAGATATATGCCAAATGAAGACGGTGAAACATTAAAAGATGCTACACCAGCGGTTCCTACTTGACTTAAATTCTCCACGTAAAAGTTAACATTATGTACTTCTCCTGGTTTTAGATCGATTGTTTTTTTTTCAGGGTAAAATCTCCAATCAAGTTTATTGCCTATATTGGTGTCAAAACGAATTTTATAAGCTTGGTTTATAACTACTTTTGGTAATTCTTTGTTGGTAGCATTTTGTGTTGTTCCAGCAAAACCAGTTACTCTACAAAATAGCTCATATAGTGGTACGGCAGCGAAAGATAATCCAAGCATTAGAAAAAAAATAGTAACCAGGATAACAGGGGTTAACTTTTTTTTATTCAATGTCATTAAAGTTCTCTATTGTAAATTCCAATATTATAGAAAGTAGTTAGGAATAGAATAATCATAAAAGCAATTAAAGCTATTGCAGTGATTATATTTTTATTTTTATTTTTATTTTTCATAAGTTAATATTTAATTACGTTGTCAGCTAGAATTAAAACAAATATAAAAAATAAATAAAATATAGAATAAACAAATATTTTTCTCGCGATAATATTCGACAACCTGTTATTCTTTTCTTTAAAAAGAAGCGTACATAAATAAACATAATAAAATGTCATTACTGAAGACAAAGTTAAATAAATTACACTTCCGAAATTAAAAAAATAAGGTAACGCAACAATAGGCACCATCAATAAAGAATATATTAAAATATTTAATTTAGTTTTTTTTATACCTGCAGTAATTGGTAGCATAGGGATTTTGGCTTTTTTATAATCACTTGATTTATACAAGCTGAGCGCCCAAAAATGAGACGGTGTCCAAATAAATATTATTAAAAATAAAATAATTGATTCTATTGAGATACTATTTGTAGATATAGCCCAACCAATAACAGGAGGTAAAGCTCCTGCTGCACCTCCTATAACAATATTTTGAGGAGTTCTTCTTTTAAGCCAAATAGTATAAATGAAAAAATAAAAACCTATAGTAGTTGCTAGCAATAAAGATGAGACTAAGTTTGCTGTATAATAAAGCATTGTAATCGAAATTACTGACAGCACTATTCCAAACCATAATGCTTGATTTTTTTGAATTTTGCCTGTTGGAATAGGTCTTAAGCAAGTTCTTGTCATAAGAGCATCTAAATCTGACTCATACCACATATTTAAAGCTCCAGCTGCGCCAGCACCCATGGCAACCGCAAATAAAGAAATAGCTGATGTAGTAAAAGAAACTTGTTCAGGAGCGATTAATAAACCAACCATGCTAGTAAACAAAACGAGAGACATAACTCTTGGTTTCATTAAGTTGAAAAATGAATGTAAACTAAAACTTGAAATAGTTTTAATTTTTTTTAATTTAACTGCTGATTGGATCAATTTATTTTACTTTAGGAAGCTCTTCAAAAGTATGGAACGGTGGTGGTGATGATACGGTCCACTCTAAAGTTGTAGCTCCTTCTCCCCAAGGATTTTGTTGTGCTTTTTTCTTTTTTATAAATGAATAAAGTAAGTTAATTAAAAAAACAACTAAACCAACCATAGAAATATAAGAACCTATGGAAGATACGTAGTTCCAACCTGCAAAAGCGTCAGGGTAATCAGCATATCTCCTTGGCATTCCAGCTAAGCCTAAAAAATGTTGTGGAAAGAATATTAAGTTAACCCCAATAAAAGTTAACCAAAAATGTAACTTACCTAAAAATTCTGAATACTCATATCCACTCATTTTACTAAACCAGTAATAGAAGCCAGCAAAAATTGCGAAAACCGCACCTAATGAAAGTACATAATGAAAATGAGCTACTACATAGTAAGTATCGTGCAATGCCGTGTCTACACCTGCATTAGCTAATACCACGCCTGTAACTCCACCAAGAGTAAATAAAAATATAAAACCTATTGCAAATAACATTGGTGTTTTAAAAGTTATAGATCCACCCCACATTGTGGCGATCCAAGAAAATACTTTAATTCCTGTCGGAACAGCAATAATCATAGTTGCCGCTAAAAAATATGCTTTCGTATCCGTGTCTAATCCAACGGTATACATATGGTGAGCCCACACTACAAACCCTACGACACCAATTGCAACCATTGCGTAAGCCATTCCTAAATATCCGAAAATAGGTTTTTTAGAAAAAGTGGAAATTATATGACTTATCATTCCAAAACCTGGAAGAATTAAAATATAAACTTCTGGGTGTCCAAAGAACCAAAATAAATGTTGGAATAAAACTGGGTCACCTCCAGTTTGTGCCTCAAAGAAAGAAGTTCCAAAATTTCTATCAGTGAGTAACATGGTAATAGCTCCAGCTAAAACTGGCAAAGATAATAAAAGTAAAAAAGCCGTCACTAAAATTGACCATGAAAATAAAGGCATTTTATGTAATGTCATGCCTGGTGTTCTCATATTAAGAATTGTTGTAATGAAATTTATTGCTCCTAAAATTGAAGATGCGCCAGCAATATGCAAACTTAAGATAGCTAAATCCATTGCTGGACCAGGCTGACCAGTTTTAGAAGATAAAGGAGGATAAATAGTCCATCCACCACCAATCCCTGTTTGCCCAGGTGGTCCTTCAACAAAAATTGAAGCTATTAATAAAATAAAAGCAGCAGGTAATAACCAAAAAGAAATATTATTCATTCTTGGAAACGCCATGTCGGGAGCACCGATCATAATTGGAACAAACCAATTACCAAAACCACCAATCATTGCAGGCATAACCATGAAGAAAATCATGATCAGACCATGACCTGTTACAAGAACATTGTATAAATGATAATTACCTCCAAGAATTCCATCGCCAGGATGCATTAATTCCATTCTCATTATAACTGAAAAAACTGAACCTATGATACCGGCTATAATAGCAAATATAAGGTACATCGTTCCGATGTCCTTATGATTTGTAGAATAAGCCCATCGTTTCCATCCTGTTGGATTGTGATGACCACTGTCTGATTGTTCTCCGTACATAATTAATTTAATTTTTTAATTTGATTTTTTACTACTTTAATATTTGAACCTATATCTTCTAGTGCAAATTTTTGTTTAGCATCGTTTAACCAAGTAGCGTACTCATCTTCTGTTACTACATTAACTGTAATCGGCATGAACGCATGTTTTATTCCACATAACTCTGAGCATTGACCGTAAAAAGTTCCAGTTTTTTCTGCTTTGAACCAAGTTTCATTTATTCGTCCAGGTATGGCATCTCTTTTAACGCCGAAAGAAGGTAGTGCCCAAGCATGTAATACATCGTTCGCTGTAATTAAAACTTTTACTACTTTATTTACTGGTACATAAATTTCATTATCAACCGTAAGTAATCTTGGTTGGTTGGCTTTAAGATCTTTTTCATCAACCATATAAGAGTCAAAGCCTATATTTTCATCTGGATACTCGTAACCCCAATACCATTGATAACCTACCGCTTTAATTGTTATATCTGCTTTCGGAATTGTATCTTGTTCGTATAAAAGTTTGAACGATGGAACTGCTAAGACTATTAAAATAAGACAAGGAATAAGTGTCCATAAAACTTCTATTGTTGTGTTGTGACTTGTTGTTGAAGCAACTTTATTTTTTGAAGCTCTAAATTTTATACAAGCATATAAGATTAAAAATAAAACAAAAACTGTAATTGCTGTAGTGACTGGTAGCAACATATAGTCATGAAACCAAACAATACTTTCCATGCCTGTTGATGCTGGGTCTTGAAAGCCTAGCTGCCAATTTTTTGGTTGATCAGCAAGCAGCGAACTAGAGGTCAAAAATAGAAGGCTTATTATTTTAAAAATGTTTGTCATTGAGGTTTATATATATGTTCTAAGCTATTTAACAATTTCAAATAATGCGACAATTAATGGTTGTTTTGAATATAGTTAACAAGAGAAATCGCACTTATTACTGCAGTATCTGCACGAAGTATGTTCTCGGAAAGGGAAAAAGAGACTGTCTCTGGTTTTGATAAAATTAGTTCACGTTCAGCAGGTGAAAAATCACCCTCCGGTCCAATTAAAACACTAATTTTTTTTTTTTTCACTAAGTCTTTTGAACTCAGTCTGTGTTTAGAATTTATATCAGCAAAAAATAATTTTGTTTCATTAGAAATATCATTAATAAAATCTTTCAATTTAATTATTTGAATTATATCTGGAGGATTTAGTTGATTAGACTGTTCAATCGCTTCAACAACAATTTTATTAGCTCTGTCAAAATTTAAATTTTTTACCTCTGTTCTATCTGAAATAATTGGAATAATTTTACTTACTCCAAGCTCTGTGGCTTTTTGTAAAATAATTTCCATTGGAGTTTTTTTAACTAAACATATTGCTAACTCAATATTTGATATTTTTAAAGACTCTTTAATTTTATTTAAAAATTTAACTTCTACTTTATCTCTTTCAATAAAAATAATTTCACTTAACCACTCACCTTCTTTATTGAAAAAATTTAAATTAGAACCCCTTTTTAATCTCATTACATTTACAACATAATGAGTATGCTCTTTAGATAATAAGCCAGTAGTATTTTCAATTATATTATCAGGATGAAATAATCTTAAGTTGCTCACTATATTTACCTGATTCTACTTTCTTCAAAATTTTTATTTAATTTTAAAGATATAGTTCTGTTATTTTTTTTGTTCCAATCTGAAAAAGATTTTAAAATCGGTATAACTGAAGCTCCAAATTCTGTTAGAGAATATTCTACTTTAGGAGGAACAACTTGGTAAACTTTTCTATTTATCAAGCCATCAGTTTCCAGCTCCTTTAATTGTTTTGATAGCATCTGTTGAGTAATGGTTTTGAACCACTTTTTAATTTCACCAAATCTATTTTTTTTGTTTTGATGTAATAAAAATACAATTCTTATTTTCCATTTACCGCCTAGAAAATAAATCGCTCTTTCAGCTGGACACTCAGTGATGTTTTTCATAGTATGTTTTTATACAGTAGTATGATTTTAATGTCTTGTTTTAAATTAAACAAAGGTTTATTTGTTTATGAATTAACTTAACAAAGGGTAATAATGAAAAAAGGAATAAGAGCAGGAGAGGCTCCAATAGGAGTAGATGTAGAAGAAGGTAAATCTTATTATTGGTGTACGTGTGGAAAAAGTTCTAAGCAGCCATTTTGTGACGGATCACATACTGGATCAGAATTTGGTCCTTTAACTTACAAAGCTGAAGAGTCAAAAAAAGTTTGGTTTTGTACTTGCAAACAAACTAATGATCAGCCACTATGTGATGGATCACATAACGCTAAGTAAAAAATAACATGAAACAGTTAGATGATAAAATTAATAAAATTTTTTCAAGTTTAAAATTTTTAGCTCCTTGGCTAATAAGACTTGGATTAGGAATTGCCTTTGCTATACATGGGTTGGGTAAATTTCCTTTACCACCAGAAGGTTTATCTAACTTCCTAGGATCGACTTTAGCCTCGTTCGTTGCTATTTCAGAGTTAGGAGCAGGATTAATTTTAATTATTGGAGGTTTTATAAAAGGGCCTGTTGGTAATCTAGCTACAAGGTTTGCTGGCGCAACAATTGTAGTAATAATGATTAGTGCTTTATCTTTAGCTCATAGAGATTGGTTTATTACAACAAAACTATTTACTAGTGAGCAAATATTTCTTCTTTTAATTGGATTATATTTTTTATTAAGAGGAAATCGTTAATATTATATAATCTCCTTAATGAAAGACATTAAAGCTATAGTTTTCGACGCTTACGGGACTTTATTTGATGTCAATTCAGCTGCTGAAAAATGTAAAGGTAAAATTGGAGATAAGTGGGAAGGTTTTGCTAATTCTTGGCGTACAACTCAGCTGGAGTATACTTGGCTAAGAAGTTTAATGAAAAGACATAAAGACTTCTGGCAAGTTACTGAGGACAGTTTAGACAAATCAATGAAAGATTTTAAAATTGACAGCTCTATGAAAAACGAGTTACTAAATCTATATAAAGTTTTATCTCCCTACCCTGAGGTTAAAGAAGTTTTAAAAAAATTAAAAGTAAAAGAATACAAACTTGCTATTCTTTCAAATGGGACGCCTGCCCTTTTAAATGAATTGGTGAAAAGTAGTAATTTAGAAAATATTTTTGATGATCTCTTTTCAGTTGAAGAGGTTGGAATTTATAAGCCAGACTCAAAAGTGTACGATATGCCTATAAAAAAATATCAAATCAAACCAGATGAAGTAGCTTTTCTGAGTGCAAATACATGGGATGTATCGGGTGGTGGAAATTATGGTTATAACGCTATTTGGGTTAACAGAAGTAATAATATTTTTGATAACCTTGATTACGAATCTGAAAATGAAATTAAAAACTTAAAACAATTAATGGAGGTTATCTAATGAACAATATTGAAGTTAAAAAAATAATTAAGGCTTTACATGCGTCAGATGGTGCAGGTGTTAAGTTAAAAAGAAGTATTGGTACTCCAGAAGCAGATTACATTGATCCTTTTTTAATGTTAGACGAATTTGGTTCTGAAAATAAGGATGACTATTTGGCAGGTTTTCCTCCTCACCCCCATAGAGGAATAGAAACAGTTACTTATATGTTGAATGGGGAGTTTGAACACGAAGACAGCACTGGTGCAAAAGGTATAATGACTGCGGGTGATGTTCAGTGGATGAAAACTGGCAGAGGAATTATTCACTCTGAAATGCCTGCAATGTCCGAGGGTAAACTATTAGGTTTTCAGCTTTGGATTAATATGCCAGCAAAATCAAAAATGAATAAACCTGAATATTTATATATAAAAAATAATCAACTTGGCGTGCATGAAGATGCTGAAAAAATAGTTAAAGTTATAGCTGGAAAATTTGAAAAAGTCGAAGGTCCTGAAAAAGGTCATAACGTTGATCCAATTTATTTTCATGTAATATTGGAAGAAAATAAAGAGTTTAAATGTGATGTTCCAGGTGGACATAATTCTTTCGTTTATTTGTTAGCTGGAGATTTATCTATTGGAGAAAACAAACATGATAAAACAAGTAATTCTAATCTAATACTATTAGACAGAGGGGATAAATTGATAGTAAAAGCTAATAAGAAAAGTGAGTTTTTGTTTATAGCAGGTAAACCAATTGGTGAACCCATAGCAAGAGGGGGACCTTTTGTTATGAATACAAAAGCAGAAATTCTTCAAGCTGTTCGAGATTATCACAACGGAACATTTGCAAAATATTAATGACGAAAGCAATCATAATTAAAAAACCAGGTGGGCCAGAAGTTTTAGAAATTACAGATATTAAACTGGGAACTCTAGATCCCGATCAAATAAAAGTAAAAAATATAGCTATTGGCCTAAACTATATAGACACCTATCACAGGTCAGGATTGTACCCTATTCCACTTCCAAGTGGCATAGGTCTTGAGGGTGCTGGAATAATTACAGAGGTTGGGTCTAATGTTGTCGAATTAAGTGTTGGAGACAACGTTGCCTATGCGGGTGGATCTCCTAGCGCATATGCTGAAGAGAGAATATTGCCTTTTCAAATAGCGGTTAAAATTCCAGATGGTATTTCTCATAAAATAGCTGCGTGTATAATGACAAAAGGTTTAACTACACATTATCTTTTATGCAAAACTTATAAACTAACTTCTAATGACGTTGTGCTTTTTCATGCTGCAGCAGGAGGTGTGGGCCAAGTTTTTTCGCAATGGGCAAAAGGAATTGGTTGTAAATTAATTGGTACCGTTGGATCAGATGAAAAAATTGCTATCGCTAAGCAAAATGGTTGTGACCACGTAATTAACTATACAAAGCAAGATTTTGTTAAGGAAGTAAAAGATATCACTAAAGGAACAGGTGTTTCTGTAGTTTATGATGGTGTTGGTAAAAATACTTTTCAAGGTTCTATCGAATGCTTAAAGCCTAGAGGTACGATGGTTTCTTTTGGCAATGCATCAGGTCCATTAGATCCCTTAAATGTATCAAAAGATATTCAACCAAAAAGTTTATTTTTTACTAGGCCAACAATGAAAGATTACTACGCAACAAGAGATGAGATAGTTGAAGGCGCAGAAGAGTTATTTAAACAAGTTAAATTTGGAAAAATAAAAATAAAAATATTTAAAGAGTATGATCTAAAAGAATCTAGACAAGCTCACTTAGATTTAGAATCTAGAAAAATTAACGGTCCAGCTATATTAATTCCATAATGTCTAAAAATATAATTTCACCATGTATCAGTATTTGTAAAACTGATCCTGTGACAAGTTATTGTTATGGTTGTGCCCGCACAGAAAAAGAAAAAAAATTGTGGAAAGATGAAAATACAAATAGTGAATGGAAACTAAAAAATTTAGATTTAATTGCTTTAAGAATGAAGGGTTGGCAACTAGAAACTTTCAAAGAATCTTACGCTCATAAAGTGAGTAATGGAATATCATTATTTAAAAAAAGTCTTTTAGAAAAAAAATAAACTATAAATCTTTTTTCATCGAGTCCATATCACTTAAATGATATTTAAGTGCTTGATTAGAAAGTCTAATTTCTTGTAAAAATAAAAAAATTGAAATTATCATGCAAACACAACATCCAGCAAAAATTATTCTGGCTGTATTTAAGTCTCCTAAATAAAGCATTAAAACTGTCGACATGTTAAAAAGAAAACCAAAGGCCGCAAAACCCATTGTATATTTTAATATATTAGTTCTGTTGTTTAAAACGTGCAGTTGATTTTCCCATTCAGGGGGCGTACGTTTTTCAAAAATATACTGATCATGTAATTTTCTAATTAAACTACTTAAAGTATGGAATCTATTACTATACATAGTCATCATTAGAGGTATAGCTGGAAACATTAGGGCTGCAACTGTGTAATCTATATCCATATCGAATCAAATTGATTATGTAGATAGTGTTTGATATTTACAAGTGATTATTTACTGATGTCTCACTTAAAAATATTTATAAATCTTACAAGACTAAATAAACCAATTGGAGTTATGCTTCTTTTTTGGCCGTGTTCTTGGGGTCTTGCTTATGCATACGCTGTAGAACAAAACCTAAATCAATTTTTATATTATCTTTTTTTATTTTTTTCAGGTTCTGTATTAATGAGAAGTGCAGGCTGTATTATTAATGATATTGTTGACAAAGATATAGATAAAAAAGTCCAGAGAACTAAAAATAGACCTTTAGCTCGTAATTTAATTCCTGTGAAATTGGCTCTACTTTATGTTGCTGTTCTTTGTGCTATTGCTTTTTTAATTTTAATTCAATTTAATACGTTCACAATTATTTTAGGTTTATTTTCTATGATTTTAGCTTTCTCCTACCCGTTTATGAAAAGAATAACTTATTGGCCACAGCTTTTTTTAGGTTTAACTTTTAATTGGGGTATCGTTATGGCTTGGGCAGCTATGCATAACAGTATTTCTATTGAAGTTATTATACTTTACATAGCAGCCATATTTTGGACATTGGGTTATGACACTATATATGGAGTTCAAGATATTGTAGATGATGAGATAATTGGTATAAAATCAACTTCAATTAAGTTTAAGAAAAATATAAAGTTATTTGTTGGTGTTTGTTATTTGTTAAGTTCTTTTTTAATAATCACGCTATTTTATAATGAAATAGGCTTAAATAACTTTACGCTTTTAGTTGTAATTTTTATTTCTAGTTTAATGTATCAAATATTTAAATTTAAAAAAAATAATTCAAAAAAATGCTTAGAAATATTTAGGCTTAATAACCTTTCTGGTTTTTTATTATTTTTTGGAATTCTATTAATAAACTAAGAAGCTATGGAACTAGACGAAATTATAATTATATTTAGATTTTTGTGCAAACTTTTATATAGAGAACATTTATAGTAAATTTAATGGTAGCTATCTACAGATATTTAACTTTTTTTTTATTTCCACTGTTTATAATTCTAATTTATCTTAGGTCAATTTTTAACAAAGAACATCAATCAAGATATAAGGAGAAAATTTTTTCATCTTCTTTTAATGTGGTAAGAAATTACAAAAAAAAATTATTCTGGTTTCATGCAACAAGTATAGGTGAACTTTTAAGTATTCTGCCATTAATAGATGAAATAAATAATATTAATAATAACATAGAATTTTTAATCACTACCACAACATTAAGCTCCTCAAATTTATTAGAGAAGAAGAAAATTGAATATAATATTATACATAGATTTTTTCCCCTAGATACAGAACGTTTATCAGGAAGTTTTTTAGAAAAATGGAAGCCTGATCTAGTTTGTTTTGTAGACTCTGAAATTTGGCCAAACTTTTTATTTAAAATTAAAGAAAAAAAAATTCCCTTAGTTTTGATTAATGGAAGAATTACAAAAAAAACTTTCAAGAAATGGATTCTGCTGGGAAACTTTGCAAAAAAAGTTTTTAATAATTTTGATTTATGTTTAGCTTGTAGTGAGGAATCAAAAAATAATTTAGAAAAAATTGAAGTAAAAAATTTATCTTATATTGGTAATTTAAAGTTTGCTGTTAAAATAAGAAGAGAAAAAATTGATAAATTAAATAAAAAAATATTAGAAAATTTTAAACCATGGTGTGCGGCCAGCACGCATCAGGGTGAAGAGTTTATTTTATTAAAAACTCACAATGAGATTAAGAAAAAACATAATAATGTCTTAACTATAATTATACCAAGACATATAAATAGAATAAAAAAAATTAAAAAATTAACTGAAAATTTTAAATTACGTAGTCAAATTCTAGATGATGGTGACCTTATAAATACAAGTATAGAAGTTTTAATAATTAATTCTTTTGGCGTGTTAAATAAATATTTTGATTGCTGTAAAAATGTTTTTATTGGCAAATCTTTAGTAAAAAAATTAGAAAAGTCCGGTGGCCAAAACCCCATAGAAGCAGCTAAGATTGGATGTAAAATATATTACGGGCCATATGTTTATAATTTTGATGAGGTTTATAATTTCTTAAAAATTAATAATATTTCCGAACAAATAAATAATGAATATGACTTGTCTAAAAAAATAATTGAAAATTTCGATAATACAAAAATAATAAATGAACAAAATATAAGTATGCTAAATAATCATGGAACAAGAATACTAAAACAAACAATTTCTGAATTAAACAAATTAATTAAAATATAAAATAAAAATATGAAAATAACTAAACCTAAATTTTGGAACGAAAAAAAAAATCCAATAAAATTTTTGTTCCTTCCGTTGTCAATATTTTTACAAATATTAATTTTTTTAAAAAAAAAAGTTACAAAAAAAATATTTTTTTCTATTCCTGTTATTTGTGTTGGTAATATTTATTTGGGTGGCACTGGTAAAACACCATTAGCTCTTGAGATTGCTCAAATCGTCACAAAAATCAATAAAAAAGTAGCTATAATTAAAAAATCTTATGATGAGCACCTGGATGAGTTTAGATTAATTGAATCCAGACAGGTGCCACTATTTAAAAATAAGTCACGTATTTTAGCCATTAATGAGGCTATTAAAAATAAATTTGATTGTGTTGTTTTAGACGATGGATTTCAAGATTTATCAATCCATAAAAATTTAAATATCATTTGTTTCAACGAAAAACAGTTGCTAGGAAATGACATGACTATACCTGCCGGACCACTTAGAGAGTCAGCTTCTTCTCTGACAAAATGTCAAATAGTTATAATTAACGGGGATAAAAATCTTACATTTGAAAAAAGGATAAAAAAAATTTCTAACAGTATTAGTATTTACTACTCAAATTATGTTCCTGTTAATGTAAAAAATTTTAAAAATAAAAACTTGCTAGCTTTTGCTGGTATAGGAAACCCAGAAAATTTTTTTAATTTACTGGAAAAAAATAATTTAAATTTAACTAAAAAAATTTCATTTAGTGATCACTATAATTATTCATTAGAAGAATTAAAAAAACTAATTAACTTATCGTTAAAAGAAGATCTGCAACTTATAACAACTGAAAAAGATTTTTTTAGAATTAAACATTTTCAGCTACCACAGATAAAATATTTAAAAGTAAATCTTGAAATCTTTAATAAAGATAAACTTCAGGAAGAAATAATTAAATATTTATGATAAAAATTATTAAATACTTCTTTCAATCTATTATCATTTACCTTTTTTTTATCTCTATAAAAATTATGGGCTTAGAATTATCTAGAAAAAAATTTTCTTATATATTTAAAAAATTAGGTCCTCATCTAAAATCAAAAGAAGTAATTAAAAAAAATTTAGACAAATTTATTGGTCCTTATAATGAAAATAAAAAAGAAAAAATAAAAGAAGAAATGTGGTCTAATTACGGAAAGACATTTGTAGAATATTTATTTTTAAAAACATTTAAAGAAAATAATTCTCATATTGTAGTAGAGGGAGAACACATCTTACAAAGCATAATTGAAAAAAATAAACCAGTAATTTTTGTATCAGGTCATTTTGCTAATTTTGAGTTAATGTCGATGGAGTTAACAAAAAGAAATATAAATTTAGCTACTATATATAGACCGTTGAATAATTTTTTTTTAAACCCTTTTATGGAGTATTTAAGAAAAAAATATATTTGCAAAAATCAGATTAAAAAAGGACGAGCTGGTGTCAAGGATGCTATTAATTACATACAAAATAAATTCAGTGTAGCTTTAATGATTGACCAACGTGTTAGTGAGGGCAAAAAACTTCCGTTTTTTGAACATGCAGCTTTAACAACAACTTTGCCATCACAATTAGCCATAAAGTATCAATTAGATATTGTGCCAATTTATATTGCTAGAGATGCAAATAATAGTTTTAAAATGAAAATTTATGAACCCATTGTAAATCTAGATAAAGATAACTCTGAAACAAACAAGTTAGATTTGACTATTAAACTAAATAAAAAACTAGAACAGATGATTTCTAAAGATCCTGGACAATGGATCTGGACCCATAATCGCTGGAAATAACTATTTTTTTTTTTGGATATCCTCGTATTTTTTTTTTACTTCAACTGGTGAATAATAGGGTTCTTGAAATTCTACATTCCAGTAGTTTAAACTTTCTAATGGTATTATTTTTTTTGAAATAGCACAAATTACATGATCACCATCTTCTATAACGTCAAATGTATTTGGACCATATTTAAGGACAGCTTTTTTTTTATTCATATCTAGAAATAATATATATAGTATATTTTTTCATATGAATATTGCTTTAATAGGTAGTGGTGGACGTGAACATTCAATTTGTCAAAAATTGCACGATTCTAAATTAACTAAGAAAATTTATTGTATACCAGGAAATGGTGGTACGTCTAATATTGCAAATAATTTAAATGTTGATTTTTTAAATTTTAAAAAATTGTTAGAGATTATAAAATTTTACAAGATAAATTTAGTTATTATTGGACCAGAATTACCACTAGTAAACGGTATAGTTAATTTTTTAGAGAAAAATAACATTAAGGTTTTCGGGCCAAATAGATACGCTGCAAAATTAGAGGGTTCTAAAGCTTTTATGAAATCTTTATGTAAAAAACATAACATTCCAACGGCAGCTTTTAAAATTTGTAAAAATCTAAAAGATGTTAGCAAATTTTTAACTCAGTATAGTATGCCTGTAGTTGTTAAGGCCGATGGTCTGGCAGCAGGTAAAGGTGTGGTAATATGTCGTTCAAAAAAGGAAGTTGAAAAGTTTAGTAAAAAGATTTTTTTAGGTAAATTTAAAACTTCAAAAAAATTAGTTCTTGAAGAATTTTTAGAAGGTGATGAAGTTAGTTACTTTTTAGTTGTAGATAAAAAGAAATTTTCTTTTATTGGATCTGCTCAAGATCATAAACGTGTTGGTGAAAATGAAACAGGTCTAAATACAGGTGGTATGGGTGCCTACTCTCCTGCTCCAATCATAAATAAGAATTTAGAGAAAAAAATAATTAATAGAATCGTTCAGCCTACTCTTGCTGCTCTAAAAGCAAAAAAAAATTCTTATACTGGATTTTTATATGTGGGGTTAATGATTAAGGAAAATGAACCTTATTTAATAGAATATAATGTCAGAATGGGAGATCCTGAATGTCAAGTAATAATGCCAAGACTTAAAACAGATTTAGTAAAAATATTAAATGCTGCATTAGAAAATAAACTTAATAAAATTAAGATTAAATGGAGTCCAAAAAAATGTATGACTACTGTAATCTGCGCAAAAGGTTATCCTGGAAAATATAAGACTAATAAAATAATTGATTTAAAAAAAATTAATCTAGACAAAGGATCTTTCATATTCCACGCTGGAACAAGCTATAAAAATAATTTTTTGGTTTCTGCGGGTGGCCGTGTTTTGAATGTTGTTGTTTTAGGGGATAATTTCTTAAATATAAGAAATAAAATTTTTCAAATAATAAAAAAAATTAATTGGAAATATGGTTTTTATAGAAAAGATATTGGCTGGAGAGTGATTGATTCTAAATGAGAGTTATTAGTGGTTTTTTAAAAGGAAAAAAAATAGATTTTTTAAAATCTTCTACAACGAGACCTCTAAGAGACTTTGTAAAAGAGAGTACTTTTAATGTTATGAAACACTCTAATCTAATTAATGTCTCTTTAGAAAATGCCAATATATTAGATCTTTATTCTGGTGTTGGTTCATTTGGAATAGAGTGTATTTCTAGAGGTGCAAAAAAAACTACTTTTGTTGAAAATAATAATACAGCTTTAGAGGTTCTAAAAAAAAACATTAAACTCTTAAAAATTGAAAAGGAAAGTAGGATATTTGAAAAAAAAGTTATTTTTTTTTTTAATCAATTTTCTAAGAACGAAAAATTTCAAATTATTTTTTTTGACCCACCTTTTTCTGAAAATTTTTTTATTGACGAATTAAAGATGATGAAAAAATCAAATATCTGTGAGAAAAAGCACATAATTATCATCCATCGTGAGAAGAAATCAAAAGATGATCTATCAGATATAATGAATATTAGTATGGTTAAAAATTACGGCAGATCTAAAGTGATTTTCGGTTATTTTAACTTAGATACCGCTTAGTTAAAATTTTTACTTCTTCTACTGCTGGTTGGTCAAATGGGTCGATACCAATAAGTTTTCCGGTAAAAGCTGTTTCAAGCATAAAATAAGAGAATAGTTCACCTAGAGTTTCTTCGTTAATTTTACTTATTTTAAACTCCCTAAATGGAATTTTTTTATTTTTCAATACTTTAGTTAAAGCTTTTCTTTGTGAACTAACAACTTTTGATAGTTCTTTATTTTCAACAAACTTAAAAGATTTTCCAAAAATATTTTTATTTAATTTCATTTTTTTATTTAAACCTAAGCTAAATATATAAAATAATTTGTCTTTAGGTCCGTCTAAATATAGTTGCAATAAACTATGATGGTCACGTGGTGCGGGAGAAACCACTGGCAAAATACCTTTTCCTTTTTTACCTAAACTTTCTGCCATTAATTGCTGACACCAAAAAAGAAAGTTGTTTAATTGTGGGGCATAACTTAGAAATATAATGGATCTGATTTTCTTTAAATTATACATGTGAGCTAGCTTTACAATACTTTCATTTAAAACTAGGTTTTGTTTCGAGCTGAAAAATGAAAGCAAATTTTTTCTAAAATCATTTATTTTTAGACCCATAAAATATGCAGGCACGATTCCAACCTCAGATAAAACAGAATATCTACCACCGATATACTTTTTGTGATTGACGTGAAGTATTTTTTTTTTTTTAGCAAATATGTTTAATAAATTTTTTTCTTCTTCAGTAATAATAATGCTGTTTTTTGAATTTATTTTATCTTTAAATAAATTACTATTAATTAATGTTTCAATAGTATTTCCTGATTTAGAAATAATAATAAAAAGATTTTTTTTAAAATTTATTTCTTTTTTTGTTTTTTCAATTTTTAATTGGTCTAAATTATCAAAAAATATAAATTTTTTTTTAATACCTTGTTTTAAAAATGTATAGATGGCTTGAGTTCCAAGTACTGAGCCACCCATGCCTATAAGTACAACGGTTTGATATTTATTAAATTTTTTAAGATTACTTTTTTTGAATTCTAAATTAAATTTTTTACTTAAAATATGAAAAGTATTTTTAACTTCATTTAAATCAGTATAGACATTTTTAATGATTTTGTTTAATTTTATCTTATCTTTAGAATATAAATTATCTTTAAAATAATTTTTATTAATACTATTTTCTATGGTAAAATTTTTTATATTTTTCACTTTTTGATTTGATTTAAAATAGAGCTTTCGACCGTTGATGATTTTGATGAAGTTTTTTCAAATCGTTTAGACTTTAAAATATTTTCTATTTTTTTTTCTTTTATGTTTAATTTATCGGTTGTTGATCCTGGTTCAGGAATAGTCTGGTAATCTGGCGGTTGTGTTAATGGTTCTTTTTTTTTAATTAAAAATTCATCTGTTGATATCGTTTTTTGATTCCTCATAACACTACCAACTTCACTGAAGGTGCCACAACTATTTAATAAAGTAGTTGTGGCACATAAAATAAATAAAGATTTTTTTAATTTCATTTTTTATTTAAAATTATATCTCTGCTAATTAAAATGATTACACCGATTGTAATGAATATATCTGCAATATTAAAAGTAAACCAGTGAAATTCATCCACGTGAAAATCTATAAAATCTGGGACCGCATAATAAACTGTCCTGTCGTAAAAATTTCCTAGTGCGCCTCCTAAAATTAAAGAAAATAAAATTTTATCTAAAAAATCTGCCTTAATAATTAAATTACATAGAAAAACTATAACTAAAAAAATTAAAAAAGAAATAGCATGATAGAATAAATTACTATCTTGACTCAATAAGCCAAACCCAATTCCTGTGTTCCATATAAGGTCCAAATTTAGAAAATCATTCACAAATATGCTCTCATTATTTAATTGATGATTAATAATACTTATTTTTGTTATTCTATCCAAAACAAAAATTAAAATAATTATTACCAAAGAAATTATTGCTTTCTTGGTAAAAAAATTATTTCTAAAATTTTTAGAAATATTCATTAATTGACTCCACAATTTTTTCTTTCACACTTCTTGTCTAAAATCTTCCAGCAAAGTGTGCACTTTGTTCCTGAAGATTTTTCTACTTTTATTTTTATTGCATCATCTTTTTCGTTTTTAATTTTTTTAACTTTAGAGGCAATAAAATACTCTTCTAAATCTAGATTCTCTAAAAGCTGATATTCTTTTTCATCTACATTAATTGTTACGTTTGCTTCTAAACTAGAACCTATTTCTTTATTTGTTCTTTTCTCTTCAATAGCAATATTAACTTTTTGTTTAATTTGGTAAAGTTCTTTCCATTTCTCTATCAATTCACTGTCTTCCCAGGTTTCTGGTACCTTTGGGAATTCTGTTTCATGAATACTTTTTTCATTCTTATTTAACAAATTAAATATTTCTTCCGTTGTAAATACAAATATTGGAGCTAGCCACTTAAGCAGGCATTCTAAAATTATATTTAGAACAATGATGCAATCTTTACGTTTTTTTGAACTTAAGTCGTCACAATATAAAACGTCTTTTCTTATGTCAAAATAAAATGATGAAAGTTCTAATGAGCAGAAATTTAAAAGTTCTTTATAAAGTTTATGGAAATTGTAATTCTTTAAATTATCTTTAATAGTTCTGTCTAAATAAAATAATCTACTTAAAATATATCTTTCTAATTCTGAGAAAGAATTGAGATCAATTTTATTAAAATCTTGTTTTTCAAAACTATCCTGTATGTTTCCTAAAATAAACCTAAAAGTGTTTCTAATTTTTCTATAAGATTCTGCATGTTGTGCTAGGATAATATTATCTATTCTTAAGTCTTCTGCGTAATCAGATGAAGCAACCCAAGCTCTTAGTATGTCTGCTCCATAATTTTTTAAAATATCGTCCGGTGCAATAACATTCCCTGCAGATTTAGACATTTTCATTCCTTTCCCATCAACAACAAATCCATGTGATAAAATACTTTCATAGGGTGCTCTTCCTCTTGTTCCACAAGACTCTAGTAATGAAGAATGGAACCAACCTCTGTGTTGGTCTGACCCTTCTAGATACATATCTGCTGGCCATTTAAGATCTTTTCTTTTTTCAAGAACAAAACTGTGCGTGCATCCACTATCAAACCATACTTCAACAATGTCTGTTAGCATTTCATAGTCTTCTTTATTATGCTCGTTACCTAAAAATCTTTTTGGATCATCGGTGAACCAACAGTCTGAGCCCTCTTTTTCATAAATTTCAGCTATACGATTAATAACTTTTTGATCTTTCAGAGGTTCTTTTGTTTTTTTATTGATAAATATTGGTAGAGGTACGCCCCAAGATCTTTGCCTTGAAACACACCAATCAGGCCTGTCTTTTATCATAGACATTAATCTTTGTTTTCCTTTAGGAGGGTAAAAAGTAGTATCCTCTATAGCTTTTATTGCTTTGTTTCTTAATGAATTTTTTTCCATCGAAATAAACCACTGCGGCGTTGCTCGGTAAATTAGGGGAGCTTTTGACCTCCAAGAATGGGGGTAACTGTGTTGAAGTTTGTCATTCTTTAGTAATTTATTAAATTCTTTTAACTTATCAATAACTATTGGATCTGCTTTAAAAACATGTGTCTTATTAAAAAAAGGTATTTCATCAGTATAGTAACCTGAATTATCAACTGTGTATTTTGATGCTATGTTGTGCTTGAGACACAAATTAAAGTCATCTGGGCCATGACTAGGAGCACAATGGACAATACCAGTTCCTTGCTCTAGAGTTACAAATCTTGCGTCAAGCATAGGTACGTCAAAATCATACCCTAATGTTTGAAAAGGGTGTGCACATATAGTGCCATTAAACACAGCACCATTAAAAGTTTTTACAATTTCAAACTTCTCTATCCCGCAAGCTTTAGTGACTGAATCTAAAAGATTGGTTGCGACAACAATTTTTTTTTCTTTAAAATTTTTAAGATCACTTATCTCAATCAAAGAATACTCAATACCGCTATTAAAAGCTAAAGCTTTATTTGCAGGAATTGTCCATGGAGTAGTTGTCCATATAATGATGTTAGAATCTTTCAAAAAATCTTTCTGAGTACTCTTAACTTTAAAAGCTACAAATATAGTATTTGAAGTATGGTTTTGATATTCTACCTCAGCATCTGCAAGTGCAGTTTTTTCTACTGTTGACCAGAATACGGGTTTAAACCCTTGATATAAACTTCCATCTAATAAAAATTTACCAAGCTCTCTAACAATCTGGGCTTCTGCTGTAAAACTCATTGTTGAGTAATAGTTTTTAAAATCACCAGTCACGCCTAATCTTTTAAATTCATCGATATGTATGTTGATCCACTCTTTAGCAAAATCTCTACATTCTTTTCTAAAATCTTTAATGGGAACTTCATCTTTGTTTTTTTTATTTTTTTTATATCTTTCTTCAATTTTCCACTCGATAGGAAGTCCATGACAATCCCAGCCTGGCACATACACGGCGTCTTTTCCATTCATTTGATGAAAACGGATTATCATATCTTTCAAAATTTTATTAAGCGCTGTACCCATATGAATATGTCCATTTGCATATGGAGGTCCATCATGAAGTATAAATTTTTTTTTACCTTTTGAATTTTCCCTAATTTTTTCAAAAGTTTTATTTTGTTCCCATTGTTTTAGAATGTCTGGTTCTTTTTGGGCAAGGTTTGCCTTCATAGAAAAGTTAGTTTTAGGAAGGTGTAAATTTTCTTTAGACATTTTTTTTTGCACTAATGATATCTTTTTTTATTTGTACTTTTAATTGGTTAATATTTTTAAATTTTTTTTCTGCTCTAATAAATTTAATAAAGCTAATATTTAATATCTTTTTATATAAATTTTTCTTTATTCCAAATATATTTACTTCTAGTAGCAGATTATTACCATTAAATGTCGGCCTGTAGCCAATATTTGCTATCCCTTTTTTTTTTAAATTATCAATCTGTATCCAAACTGAATAGACGCCAAGTTTTGGCAATATGTATGTATTTAATTCGATATTACACGTTGGAAAGCCAATTACTCTACCTCTCTGTTTGCCTTTAATCACTTTTCCTTCCACACACCAAGGCCTGCCTAATAATGTTTCCGCTTTTTGGACGTCACCTTTTTTAATAATTTTTCTTATTAAAGTAGACGATACAATTTTATTTTTTTTCTTATAGGGGGTAGTAACTGAGGTTTTATAGGAATATTTTTTTTCAAAATTTTCTAAAGTTTTTATATTACCATATCTATTTTTTCCAAATTTAAAGTTACGACTAACAAAAATATATTTACTTTTAAGTTTTTGGAATAAAATTTTTTTAATAAAATTCTCTGCACTTAAATTTGAAAAAGTCTTATTGAAATTAATTATAATTAAAAAATCTAATTTAATTTTTCTTAAAAAATAAATCTTTTGATTAAGTGAATTTATTCTGTGGTTTTTTACACTTTTATTAAAAAACATAGTTGGTACTGGCTCAAAAGTAACTAATCCAAATTTCAATTTTTTTTTTTTTGCTTTTTGCCTTGCTTCTTTCAAAACTTTTTGATGTCCTACATGTAATCCATCAAAATTACCAATTGCCACAACTGAATCTTTATGATTTTTTTTGATATTTAAATTTCTATAAATAATCATTTTACCAAATAAGTTCTGATTGATGATAAGTAAGTTTAATTTGATACTTTTCAGAAAGATCACTTAATTCACTTTCCTTTTTAAATTCGGAACGGTGCACACCACTAGTAATAAAAATAGAATCAATATTCATGTTATTGGCACCTTTAATGTCTGTGTTAAGATTGTCTCCAATAGCAATAATTTTTTTATTATCACTTAAGCACATTTTATAAATTTCTTTATATGGTTTGCCAAAATAAATCACCTTACCACCTAAAGACTCAAATATTTGTGCTATAGTGCCAGCACAATACTCGACTGTGTTTCCTCTGTGAACTATTAAATCAGGATTAGTACAGATTAGTTTTTTTGAAGTATGATTCTTAAGTAACTTTTTATAATAACTAAGATCTTCTTCGTGGTTATTAATTATTCCAGTGCATAAAATAAAATTACATTTTTCTATACTTGTTTTTTTTTTTTTAATCTTAGAAAAAATTGAGTCATCTTTTTCCGGACCTAAGTGAAAAAAAAACTCTCCATATTTTTTTTCTTTTAAGGACAGCATGGCTGCTTCTCCTGATGAAAAAACATTTTTAAGTAGTTCTTCATTTATTTGTAAATTACGCAAGAATTTTTTAACATCCTCACATGGTCTGGGAGCATTGGTTAAAAAAATTACTTTTTTTTTGTTTTGTATTAAATTTTCAACTGCCTTTATAGCTTTAGGATTGACTCTCACACCATTATGTATCACCCCCCATAAATCAATAACATAGGTGTCGTAGTTCTCGTATATTTCAGCTAGATGATTTAATTTTTTCACTTTTAATGATTCCGATCTTATTGCTTATAGAAAAATAAGTAAAATATAGCAATATAGGGTGTTTTGAAGAACATCTTATCGTGGTAAACCACTTGAAATTTTATGAAAACTCACCATATGAACCGTATACATAAATCTGAAGGAGAAAAAATATGAAATTTAGACCCTTACATGACCGAGTACTAATTAGAGTTCTTGATAGTGAAGCCAAAACAGCAGGTGGAATAATTATTCCAGACACTGCACAAGAAAAACCGCAAGAAGGTGAAGTCGTAGCCGTAGGAGCAGGTGCTAAAACAGAAAGTGGCAAGCTAGTACCAATGGATGTTAAAGTTGGAGACATTGTCCTTTTTGGAAAATGGTCAGGTACAGAAGTTAAAGTTGACAATAAAGAATATAGTATCATGAAAGAAACTGACATCATGGGAATTTCAAAAAGTAAATAAGTTAGAGATAAAAAAAGGAGATCAAAAATGGCAAAAGTAATTAAATTCGGAACTGAAGCTAGAGCTAAAATGCTTAACGGTGTTGATATTTTAGCGAATGCTGTCAAAGTAACGTTAGGCCCTAAAGGTAGAAATGTTGTTATGGACAAATCTTATGGGGCACCAAGAACAACAAAAGATGGTGTTTCGGTAGCAAAAGAAATTGAACTTGAAGATAAATTTGAGAATATGGGTGCTCAGATGGTTAAAGAAGTTGCAAGTAAAACAAATGATAATGCTGGTGACGGAACAACTACGGCAACAATTCTTACTCAGGCGATTGTAAAAGAAGGATTAAAATACGTAACAGCTGGTATGAATCCAATGGACCTTAAACGTGGGATTGATAAAGCAGTTGAATTTGTAATCGATAAACTAAAGACTAGTTCTAAAAAAGTAAAATCGAATGAAGAAGTTGCCCAAGTGGGAACAATTTCTGCAAATAGTGAAAAATCAATAGGTGATATGATTTCAAAAGCAATGCAAAAAGTTGGCAATGAAGGAGTAATCACAGTTGAAGAAGCTAAAGGTTTTGAAACTGAATTAGATGTGGTTGAGGGTATGCAATTTGATAGAGGCTATTTATCTCCATACTTTGTTACTAATACAGAAAAAATGATTACAGAGTTGGATAATCCTTTAATTCTTTTAGTTGAAAAAAAATTAGCCAACTTACAAGACATAGTGCCTCTACTTGAGTCTGTTGTTCAAGCTAGTAGACCTTTGATGATAATTGCTGAAGATGTAGAGGGCGAAGCTCTTGCAACTTTGGTGGTCAACAAGCTTAGAGGTGGCCTAAAAGTTGTAGCAGTAAAAGCTCCAGGTTTTGGCGATAGAAGAAAATCTATGCTTGAAGATATTGGGATTTTAACTGGTGGTCAGGTTATCTCCGATGATTTAGGAATAAAATTAGAAAATGTTAAAATTACTGATCTTGGAACTTGTAAAAAAGTTAAAATTGATAAAGAGAATAGTACAATCGTAAGCGGTAGTGGAAAGAAAGCCGATATTGAAGCGAGATGTAATCAAATTAGGGCAGAAATTACTGAAACAACATCTGATTACGATAAAGAAAAACTTCAAGAAAGGTTAGCAAAACTTGCTGGCGGAGTTGCTGTGATTAAAGTAGGTGGTGCAACAGAAGTTGAAGTTAAAGAAAGAAAAGATAGAGTAGAAGATGCATTGAACGCAACAAGAGCTGCCGTAGAAGAAGGTGTGGTTATTGGTGGCGGTTGTGCTCTACTTTATGCTTCTCTTAAATTAGATGAAGTTAAAGTTAAAGGTGATGATCAAAAAGCTGGTGTAGAGATAGTTAAAAAGGCACTACAATCTCCGATTAGACAAATTACAGCTAACGCTGGTGTCGACGGTGCTGTCATCGTTGGAAAACTGATTGAAGGAAACAAGTCTACTCAAGGTTACGATGCTCAAAACGAAGAGTATTGTGACATGTTTGTAAAGGGAATTATAGATCCTACTAAAGTTGTAAGATCAGCATTGCAAGATGCTGCTTCTATAGCTGGATTGTTAATTACTACTGAAGCAATGATCGCTGATAAACCTGAAGAAAAAGATGCTGCAGGTG
>Ga0307986_10000707_pt1 | contig 24365 bp, 22 predicted proteins | sample EllFjometageno82_FD_203170 | JGI IMG/M metagenome (GOLD analysis project Ga0307986, IMG submission 203170) | Marine microbial communities from Ellis Fjord, Antarctic Ocean - #82 | ecosystem: Environmental > Aquatic > Marine > Unclassified | place: Southern Ocean | collected 2014-10-09 | reverse complement strand
ATTGTAAGCATAACATTAGACAAGATAGAAATTGGAAAAGCTTCTTACGAACACGCTATTAGAAATTATAAGTATTCACCATTAAGAAAAAATAATTTTCTATTATATTTAGCACTATCTAAGTCTTTAAGATCTCTTGATTTGTCAAAAAAAATTTTTAATAAATATCAATTTAAATATTATATATTGAGTGAATTACAATTTATTCCTAATCGAATTTTTTTTCAAAGAGCCTTATTAATGAAAATACCTGTTTATTCATTGTGGGGAAATGATCGAGTCGGTGCAACTTTATTTAAAAGTTTTTCAAAAAAAAATCTAACCAGAGATACTGTTTCGAAAGAATCTTCAAATTTCATAATAAAAAAACTTTTTCAAAAGAAGAATTTGATTGAAAAATTTCATAAAAATCGCCTTGCAAAAAACGCAACTGGAACAGAGAGGTATTTATTAAAACACATTAAATCAGAAATTAGTAAAATTATTAAGAATAAAAATGAATTATATAAACAGTTTGGATTTGATATTAAAAAACCTATTGTGTTAATTCTTCCTCACGTGATGATAGATAATGTATTAAATTTTAGTAGTAGCATTTTTTTAACCCCGATGTTTTGGTACATTGAAACCTTGAAAAAAATTAAGACTATTAAAGATGTTAATTGGCTAATAAAACCTCATCCTAGTGAACCAAAATACGATACTAAGTTAACGTCTAAAAATCTTTTTAAAAATTATGTAGGTGACGAAAACCATGTGAAATTTTGGTCTAATGATGTATTAGTATCAAATATTGATAAATACATTAATTCAGTAATAACTTGTCAAGGTAGTGCAGGTTATGAATATCCTTCATTAGGAATACCTTCGATAACAACTGCCGAGTCAAAATATTCTAATTTTAATTGTTCTATTTCTCCAAAAAATAAAAAAGAATATTTCAAAATATTAATGAATATTAAAAAATTATCTAAACTTGATTACAAAACAAAATTTATTGCTAAGATTTATTGGTTTGCAAATGAAAAAATAATTAGAGTTAAAAATACATCAATACCTATATTCGACGATACAAAAGAATTTAATCAATCAATTTTTTGGAATATTATGCAGAAATCAGTAAATAAAAGAAATAAAAAAATTTTTAATGAAATGTTAAAAATTCAAGACAAAAACCAAAATAGGCACACTATAAATTTTAAAGAACTTCAGATACAAAATTTTAAATATAAAAAAATCAAACTAAATGATGCTTAAAAAATATAATAATTACAAAGTCTGTTTTATTAATTTTCAAAATAATTTAAATCGGTTTGTGTTAGTAAATGATAAATTAATAAAAAGTTTATCTAAAAATTTTAAAAATATTTATATTCTTAATCTAAATAATCTTAGATTTTTTTCAAAAATAAATTATTTTTCAAAAAAAAAAAATCAGAAATTATTACCAAATAATTTTGAAATAAAAAATATTAACTCATATAAAGATCTAGAAAAGTTTACAAAAAATAAAAAATTACTTATAATTATGAATTCACTTTCGAAAAATATTCGAGATTTTAAAATTTATTATTATCTAAAAAAAATTGATGTAAAAATGATTATGATTGCAAATTTGGGAATGATTGGTAGTAAAATTTTTATTGATATAAAACCGAGTCAATTTATAAAAGGTTATAAGCATATATTCAATAAAGGATTCTATTATATATGGCGCTTATTAACTATAATTAATTTTTTTCCGAAAATTCATTTACTATTTGAATCAAATGCCGAAAGTATAAAAGCTTTTAAAACAGGATTAAGCAGAAAATTTGAGAGTCTAATTCCTTTTTTCCAAATTTCTTTGTACAGAAAAATCGTAAGAGTTAATAGTAAATCTTTTGATGTACTTTATGATAATTATAACAAAAATATCAAAACCAATAAAAATATCAAAAGTAAATATATTCTATACATTGATTCCCCAATAGATCATGAGGATAGAACAGATAGAGAGGGAGCTGTAAATCTTTTAGATGTAAAAGAATATAATAAAAGCTTGTTTTTATTTTTAGATAAAATTTCAAACTTGTATAAAAAAAAATTATTTATAACTCTACACCCAGCACAGTTAAAATCTTTTAAAAAAATAAATAATACATATACCAAAAATAAAAATATAATAGTCACAAAAAAAAAAACGATTGATTTAATTGGTGATAGTGATTTGGTTATTTTTTCATGCTCTTCAGCGATAAATCATGCAATTATTTTTAAAAAAAAAATTTTAGGAATTAATTCAAAAAAATATTTTGGAATTCATAATACCAAACTTCACATGGGTTATGTTAATACGTTAAAGTTTCCAACTATTAATATTGATGATCGAAATTTAATATTTTCCAAACATAAAATGGCAGAATCATTCAAAAAATCCATAAAATTATATAAAAATTATACAAAAAGAAGACTAATTTATAATAACAAACCATCTTATAGTGAGATTCCAAAATCAATAAAAAAATTTTTTTCTGAAGGAAAAAGTTAATTTAATAAAAGTATAATTGAATGTTTAAAAAATTAAAATTAGATAAAATTTTTTTAAGTTAGGAAATTCTTACATTAGATATTTTGTATTGTTTTAACAATTTATTTATACTATGTATTCCCTATACTTTAATGAATATAATTAATTATACTTACTCTATAAAATTGATTAAGACTTTAATTTCAACATAAAACATGCTTAAAAAAGAAGATCTTAAAAAAATTTACTATATTTTAAAAACAAATCACATAAAAAGTTTATTAATCATTTTAATCCTCACTTCAATAACAAGTGTGTTAGAACTTATTGGTGTTAGCTTAATCGTACCATTGCTTGGTCTTTTTGTTAAAAATGAAATACCAAATTATTTAAATCTTTTTTCCTGGATGGAAAGTAAAAATCAGAACCAAACCTTAATTATAATATTATCATTTTTTATGTTAATCCAATTATCAAAGTTCATGGGTTCCCTTTTGCTCCTGATTAAAAAAAGTAGTTTTAATTGGAATTTAAATGCCAGTCTTGGAAAAAAAATTTTAAGCAATTATTTAAAAAAGGATGTTATATTTTTTTCAAAAAGTCACTCTTCAGAAATGATAAATAAAGTGAAGGGAGAGACAGGTTTGTTTTCCTTTGGTGTTGTTGCTCCATTAATAGAAATTGTGATTGAAACATTTTTGTTAGTAGGAATTTGCTTATTTTTATTTTTTTATAATTTTAAAATTACATTTTTCTTAATATTTTTTTTTCTAAGCTTAGTTTTTTTTTGGAATAGGTATTTTAATGTTTATTTAAGTGAGCTTGGAAAAAAAAGACAATTTCATAGTGAAAAAACAATAGAAAAAATCCAAGCAGGCATAGGAAGCATAAGAGAAATTATTTTATATGGAATAGGTAACATTTTTTTAAAAGAATACGATGTACATAATGTAGAAACAGCCAAAATTGGAAAAAAAAGAGACATAATATTAAGCTTTCCAAGATTATGTCTAGAATTCTTGAGTATACTTTTAATTTTTTCAATTTTTATTATTTTATTAAATAAAAAAATTTCAATGGAAGAAATAATAATTGTGATAGGAGTTTTTGTTTTTGCGATAATAAAATTAATTCCCTCTATTAATAAGATTGTCCGGGCAATACAAGGTATAAGGTTTAATGATGTTATAATTGAAACTATTTATAATGAGTCAATAAATTACAATAATTACAAAAGCTATGAAGAAGTATTTTCTGACAATTTAGAATTTGATTTTAGTTCAATAGAATTAAAAAATTTAACTTATAAGTATGAGGGTACAGAAAAAAATATTTTACACAATGTAAATTTTAAAATTTTAAAGAATGACAAAATTGGAATAATTGGAAAAACTGGTAGTGGTAAAACTACTTTAATTAATATTATTTGTGGGTTAATTAAATCAGATAATGGTCAAACATTATTAAATGGTAAAGACATGCATTTAAAAAATAAATCCAAAATTTGGCAAGGAAGTTTAGGCTACGTATCTCCTGATACCTATATTATGAATGAAAGCATAATGTTTAATGTCACTTTTGAAAATGATAAATTAACTAATATTTCAAAATTAAATCAAGTGTTGGAAACAGCACAATTGAGTCAATTTATAAAGGAATTTCCTGGTGGAATTCATGGCAAAGTAGGAGAAAATGGAAGTAAATTATCTATGGGTCAAAAACAAAGGTTGGGTATTGCCAGAGTCTTATATAAAAATCCAAAAATTTTAATTTTAGATGAAGCAACAAGTTTTCTTGATGATGTTACAGAAACAAAGATTTTACAAAAACTGTTTGAATATAATGATGAAAAAACCATAATATCAATTTCACATAGAAAAAATTCTTTAAAAGAATTTAATAAAATTTTTGAAATTAAGGATATGAATGTGACAAAAATAAATTTTAATTGATAAATAAAAAAATTCATTAAAAATATTTCAACCATACTTTCTATCCATTTTAATAAACGCCTTCTTAGAAGGCCTGATTTTTCAGAGAAAATAATTTTTACAAGGTCAAATACTTGATAATATTAACAAAGATAAAAGATTATAAAAGTTATACTAAGATAATTGGATAAGCTATTTTTAGATGAAAGTAGATAAAAATATTTTAGCTAAAAATGGTTCATGGTCATTTGATAAAAATGTACCCAAAAATTTTGTTAATACAATTTAACTTTTAAATTCTCTCAACTATTTAAAATTTTTTTTAAAGTAAATTTAATTATTGCATTACAAAATATCATTAAAACGAATATAAAATTTTGATTATTGTTTAGTCGTATTTTTGATTCCTCAATAATGTGGCCTAAAAAATTTATTTTACTTGAATAACCTCCACTTTTGACAACCCCAATCAAATTAGATTTTTTTGTTGATCCACCCTCAATTTTTTTGGTTAATATAAGTCTATAGTACAAATCATAGTCTGCTGAACACTTGTACTGAGTATTAAATAATCCATATTTTATAAATATTTTTTTTTTTAAAAAAAAACCAGCAGAGTGTGAGGTTGCAAAATCAAAATTGTACTTTAATCTAGCTTTATTAATTCCATATTTTAATATTGTAGAAGATATGTAGTGTCTTTTTACGGTCCCAAAAACAAAATTAAAGTTTTTATTTTTTTGAAAAACATGATTGACATTTTCCAATGCATTTTTGGTTAATAAGTCTCCACTATTAACAAATATTATAATTTTACCTTTTGTTAATTTTATAGCTTTATTCATTGCATAGTAAATTCCTTTATCATTTTCACTGATTAAAATATTTATTTTATTTTTAAATTTTAAAATTTTTGTTAACGTTTCATCGGTTGATTTTCCATCAATAATTAGATACTCAAAATCTTTGTAGGATTGGGCGTAGATACTTTTGATGGTATTAGAAATATTATGTTGATCATTCTTTACAACAGTTATGATTGAAAATCTTGGATATTTTTTTATCTTTTTTAAAAGGAATTTTTTTTTAGTTTTCATTTTATTTATAAATAATTATTTTCTATACAATTCATATAATAAATATAAAAGAGATAGCTAATGATTAATAGGATTGGATTAACTGGTTCAACTGGAAGTTTAGGTAAAATAATTTTAAAAAATAACAAAAAAATTAATTTTTGTTGTTTTAAAGGAGATATTAGAGACCGATCTAAAGTATTTGATTGGTTTAAAAAGAATAACATAACTGCAATCATTCATTTAGCAGCGATTGTACCAATCAAGCGAGTGAACGATGATAAAAATAAAGCAAAAAAAATCAATTATCATGGAACTAAAAATATAGTTGATGCATGCTTAAAAAAAAAAATAAAATGGTTTTTTTTCTCTTCTACTTCACACGTATATAATTCTTCCATAAAAAAAATTCCAGAAACTGCAAAAATTAAGCCTATATCATTCTATGGGCAAACAAAACTTTTGGGTGAAAACTATATTATCAAAAAATTTAATAGTTCTAAAATACCATACTGTATTGGAAGAATATTTAGTACCACAAACAAAAACCAAAAAAAAAACTATTTAGTTCCTGATTTAAAAAATAGAATTAAAAAAGCAAAAAAAATTATTGTTTTAAAAAATTTGAATCATTACAGAGACTTTATTTCTATGGAAGATATATCAAAAATAATTTTTGTTTTATTTAAGAAAAATTTTTGTGGCATTCTTAATATAGGAACAGGAAATGGAATTCATTTGAAAGATATAGCTATATCTCTAGGGAAAAAATACAGAAAACAAATAAAATTTATTGATAATAACAAAAAGACATATTTAGTTGCAAATATAAATAAATTAAAAAAACTCTATAAGTTTAAATTAACGGAAAATACTGAAAAGCTTATATTTTAAATTATGATAAAAGTTATTTTTGAAGGAAGCATTTTTCTTCATCAAAAAAAAGAGGAATATCAAAATATATACAAAAAATTTATTTGGGATAAATGCACTTTAGAAACAGGAAAACTTTATAGACAATTAGCTTCACATGAAAAATAAATTAATATCTATTTTAATAACTAATTATAATAAAGCAAAATTTTTAGATAAAACAATCAAAAGTATATGTGATCAAAATTTTAAAAATTATGAAATAATTTTATATGATGATTGCTCTACAGATGATTCAATTAATATAATCAAGAAATATAAAAAAGTTAAATTAATTAAAAATTTAACTAGACAAAATAAATCTGGACCTCTCAATCAAATACAAGGAATATTAAAAATTTTTAAAATTTGTAAGGGAGAGATAATATGTTTGTTAGATGCAGATGATAATTTTGTTAAAGGTAAGCTTTCAAAAATTAGTCATTACTTTAAGATAAATAAAAACTTAAACAGCGTCTATGATATGCCTAGAACACAGCACACCAATTTTAAATTAAAAAATAAGTATAATAAAAAGAATATTTGGCCTACAATATTTCCTACAAGCTGTATATCAGTAAGAAAAAGTTTTTTTAAAAATTTTATAAACAATTCAGAAAAAAATAAATTTGATCATCTTGAGATAGATGCTAGAATTGTGATCTTCTTTAACTTTTTTTATAACGAATATAATATTTTTAATAAAAAATTAACTAAATATAACTATGATCCAGATGGTATTACCGCTGGTATTAATAAATTTTCAGTGAAGTGGTGGGTGAGAAGATATCAAGCATATCTATATTTAAAGATATTACTACAGAAGAAGAAAATAGTCTTTACCCCTAGTTTTGATTATTACATAACAATTTTTTTAATTTATTTAACCAAAGCTATTAAAATATGATGTTTTTTTATTATCCATTAATATTAATATCAATTTTAGGTTATGGCCTTTTTACATCTAAAAAATTAATTAAATTAAAAACAAATAATCTGGGATATCTGGGAATTGTAGGAATATTTTTTTTGATATTAATTTCTTATATTAGCACTCAATTTATTGCACATGATCAGGTGTTTAATTCTTTAATATTATTGATTGGGTTGGGTTTATTTATATTTTATTTTAATCAATTAAATCCTGACAAAAAAAATATTAAATTACTAATTACTATATTTATTTTGTCATTGATATTTATATTAGTAGGAAAAAATCATGATGATTTTCATTACTATCATTTTTCTTATATAGTTACATTAACAGAATATCCTCATCCAGTAGGGTTCGGAAAATTAAACCATGGCTTTAAAACACATTCTTCGATATTTTTACTGTCGTCTTTATTCAGTCTGCCTGCTGCAAAGTATAATCTGTTTCACCTCGTACCAGCTTATATTTTGGTATTTTCAAATTTTATTTTAATAAAGTTAATCTTTAATAAAGATATATGTAAAAATTATATTTTTATAACCTTTCTAAGTCTCTCATCGTTAGTTTTCATCAATAGCTTTTTTTATAGATTGGGAGAACATGGAACTGACAGATCAGCAATGATTCTAATTATTTTATTATTAGTTAATTATATTTATTTTATAAATAAAAAATTAGAAAAGATTAATAGTGATTACCTAAAAATATTTACCATAATTTTTACCATTATCATTTCCTTAAAGGCTTTATATATAATTTATATTATATTATTTTTTCCTTTAATTATTTATGTCTATCAAAGAACAAAATCGGTGAATTTATTTATTAATAAAAATTTATTTTTTTGTTTTTTGCTATTTGGGCTTGTGATACTCACTAATTTTTTAAATACTGGATGTCTTCTGTTCCCTGAAAAAAAAACATGTTTTTTTAATACACCTTGGTCTTTATCCTTAAACGCTGTTGAATATTTAGGCATCCATTATGAAAACTGGGCAAAAGCTGGGTCTGGTGCAGGATATGCATTAAAAGATGTTGATAAATTAAATTATATATCTGATTTCAATTGGGTACAAAACTGGATCAACAAATATTTTTTTAACAAGGTATCAGATTTTCTTTTATCACTAGCTTTAATATTTTTAGTTTTTGTTACATTGTTTAAATCCTCAAAATCATTGAAAAATTATAAAAGAAATTACAAATTTTTATTTATTTTATTATTAGTTATTTTTGCAATCTGGTTTTCCCTTCACCCACTATTGAGATATGGTGGTTATCATCTATTCTTTTTAATTGCCTTTATACCTACAAGCATCATCCTAGAAAAATTTAGTAAAAATATAAAAAATTTAGATCGCAAGATACTAACAATCGTTATGATAACAGTAATAGTTTTTATAGGAAGAAATGCAAATAGACTGGTTAAAGAATATAAGATATATTCATACAATCCACTTGTTAATATTAATTATCCTCTAAAAAAAGATTCTTTTAGTATGCAAAAACGTATTAAAAAAATGATAGATGAAAAAAAGGCAAAAGAAATTTATGAAAATAGATATATAGTTTTTTAAGATGTTTTATTTATGAACTCATTATTTAAGATTATTGATTTTTTTTATCAAAAAAAAAAAAATTCTTTTTTAAAGAAAACTATCAATAAAAAAATCGAAGTTTTTATTGATGTTGGGGCACATTGTGGGGATACAATTAATGAATTATTGACAATTTTTTCAATTAAAAAAATTTATGCTTTTGAACCAAGTAAGAAAAATTATGAAAAGTTAAAAAAAAAAGTAAAAAAAATAATCAAAAAATATTCATTAGAAATTAATATTTATCCATTTGGTATTGGTGTAAAAAAAGATTTTCTTATTCTGAATGAAGTTACTGATAGCGTATCCAATACCTTTAATGATTTAAATGAAAATTCACAATATTTTAAAAAAAAAAAAATAATAACAACTTTTTTTGGAATTAAAAATTTTGTAGAAAATAGAGTTCCAACAAAAATTATACCTTTAAAAAAATTTATGATAGAAGAGAAAATTAATAAAGTTGATCTTATCAAAATTGATACAGAGGGATTTGAATACAACACACTATTAGGTCTTGAAGATTACATAAAAAAGATTGATTTTATTTTATTTGAACATCATTACGACAATATGTTAATTAAAAATTACAAGTTTGCAGATATTCATAGATTACTTCAAGAAAATGGGTTTAGAAAAATTTTTAAAACAAAAATGCCATTTAGAAAAAGTTTTGATTATATTTACGAAAACAAAAATTGATTTAAATTTAAGATAGCATATTTTATGAAAACAGTTTTTTATTGGTCACCATGTTTGTCAAAAGTTGGTACAGTCAAATCTACTGTAAACTCAGCTTTGGCATTGTCAAATTACTCAAAAGAAAAATATAAAGTAAAAATAATTAATGCTTGTGGTGAATGGGATGATTATGAGGAGTTATTTAAACAGAATGATATTGATTTAATCGAATTTAAATTTAAATTTTTTTCTTATTTACCAAAAAATGGATACTTAAGTAGTAGAATTTCATATTTAGTGATTATTTTATTTTCATTTTTTCCGTTATTGAATATTTTGAAAAAAGATAAACCAGAATTTATTATTATGCATTTACTGACTTCACTTCCAATATTACTAAACAATTTGTTTAAATTTCAAACAAAATTTATATTAAGGATTTCTGGATTTCCTAAATTAAACATGTTTAGAAAATTTTTATGGAAAAATTCTTCTAAAAATATTTTTAAAATTACATGTCCAACAAAAGATTTACTATCTTATTTAAAAAATGAAAATATTTTTGAAATAGATAAAATGTTTTACTTACAAGATGCCATAATAAACATTCAAGATTACATTAAAAAAATTAAAGAAAATGACAAAGTTTTCTTAGATAAAGTTGAAAGCTATGACCATTATTTTTTGGCTGTTGGAAGGCTAACGAAACAAAAAAATTATCCATATTTAATCTCTGAATTTATTAATTATTTAAAAATAAAAAAAGATGGAATCTTATTAATAATTGGTGAAGGTGAAGAAAAAAACATGTTAACAGAACTGATAAGAAAAAATAATGTTTCTGATAATATTTTTATTTTAAGCAATATAAGTAATGTTTATCCTTTTATGAAAAAGGCTCGAGCCCTAATATTGGCATCATTGTGGGAGGAGGTTGGTTTTGTAATAGTTGAAGCCGCATTCTGTAATTTATTTGTCATATCTAGTAATTGTCCAAATGGACCAAAAGAATTCTTAGAAAATGGGGAAGCTGGATATTTGTTTAATAGCAATAAAAAAAATGAATTAACAAAAAAATTACAAAATTTTACTGAAGTGGAAGTAAACTTAAATAAATTAAAGATAAAAGCTAAGAAAAATTCTTCAAATTACACATTGTTTAGACATCATTTAAGTTTAAGAAAAATATTACTAAATGAAAACTAAATATAAAATATTACTTGCTAAGATAATTTTCTTTTTAATATCACTAATTAAAAAAAAAAAACTAGTACGAGTACACAAAAATAATATTAATTGGGAACTTGATTTATCAGAAGGAATAGATTTAAGTGTTTATATATTTGGAAAATTTGAATATGAAATTATAACTGCAATTGCAAAACATAAATTATCAAAAAACCCTATTTTTTTTGATATAGGAGCTAATGTTGGTGTTCAAACATTGCAATTAAAAGAATATTTTAAAGATAGCACTATACATTCTTTTGAGCCTACAAATTTTGGGTACAATAAATTAAAAAATAATATTTTATTAAACCCTAAAATTAATAAAAAAATTTTTATAAATCAAACATTTTTATCTAATAAAAAAAAAGATATTCCAAAACGAGTTTATGCTAGTTGGAATTTGAAAAATAAAAAAACTGTGCATAAAAAACATTTTGGATCACTTAAAAAAACCATTAATGCGAGTTCATTTAAATTAGATACTTACATTAAAAACAAAAAAATAAAAAAAATTGACTTTATAAAATTAGATGTAGATGGTCATGAATTAGATGTTTTAAAAAGTGGATATAATTTTCTAAAAGAAAAAAAAGTACCTATAATTTTTGAAGTAGCACCATATCTATATAAAGAATATGGATATACACATTATGATTTAATAAATTTATTCAAAGAATTAGGCTATAGATTTTATGATATTTATAATTTAAAAAAAATTATAGATATCAATAAATTTATTTTATCTATAGCAGATGGGACTAGTACAACGTTGATTGCAAAATAAAAGATATGTTTTTAGTAAGTATAATAATGCCGTATTATAAGAAAGAACTTTATGTAAGTGAATCCGTCCAATCTATACTAAATCAGTCATATACAAATTTTGAATTAATTTTAGTTAATGACGATACTGAAAATAAAAATTTTATTAATAAGATTTCTAATTTTGATCAAAGAATAAGATTAATACATAATGATAAAAATTTAGGAGCAGGTTTATCTAGAAATAAAGCAATAGTACTCTCAAAAGGTGAATATATAGCTTTTTGTGATAGTGATGATTTATGGAAAAAAAACAAGTTAGAATTACAATTAAATTTTATGAAAAAGTTTAACCTTAATTTTAGCTTTACCAGCTATGATATAATTGATGAAAATAATAAGTTAATTAAAATTAGAAAGGCACCTAGTTTTGTTGATTTTAAAAAACTAAGAAATTCTTGTGATATTGGTTTATCTACCATCATTGCAAAAAAAAATATTTTTAGAGATAATAAATATCAATTTAGTAATCTTAAAACCAAAGAGGACTACGTTTTGTGGTTGAAGTTTGCTCAAGATGGAATTGAAATGAAAGGGTTTGATCAAAACTTATCTAGCTGGAGAAAAACTAAAAATTCATTATCTTCATCAATATTTCAAAAGCTTATAGATGGTTACAGAGTTTATCGTGAGCATTTAGGATATGGTATATTTAAGTCATTGTTTTATTTAATAATTCTCTCTATTAATTTTATTTTGAAAAATTAAAATGATTTTTTTTTATTTATTATCTTTAACAATTTTTATTTTAATCATTAATAAATTTTTACTTAAAAAAAATATATTAATAAGTGAAACTGGAGATATTCATCAGAAGTTTGCCTCAAAATCAGCAGTGCCATTAACAGGTGGTTTATTTATTATCTTAGGATACCTTTATTTTTTAAATGAGAAAATTTTTTCTTTTATACTTTTTTCATTTATAGTTTTTATTTTAGGAATTTTTTCTGATCTTAAATTAATAAAATCAGCTAAAAAAAGATTTTTATTACAAATTTTTTTTATTTTATCTTATGTAATATTTAATGATGTTCAGATAAATAACACTAGAATGTTTTTTTTAGATAGTATTTTACAAAATGATTATATTAATTATTTATTTGTTACTTTTTGTGTATTAATTATTATTAATGGTTCAAATTTTATAGATGGTATGAACACACTTTGTGTTGGTTACTATCTTTTAATAGGTGCTGCTATTTTTTATTTACAATTAAATGAAACAATAACTTTTAAAGATATATCAATATTTTATATTTTTATTTTAATATTATTTGTTTATTTATTGAACCTAACAAATAAGGTATATTTAGGTGATTCTGGTTCATATTTACTTGGATTTAGTTTTTCAATTTTTTTAATAAGTATTTACAACTTTAATCAACATATTTCTCCTTTTTATATAGTCTTAATGCTTTGGTATCCAAGTTATGAAAATTTATTTTCGATTGTTAGAAAGAATTTTATAAAAAGATCTGCAATGCAACCGGATGCTAAACACATCCATCAGTTAATTTTTTTTTATATAAGTAAGAAATATAACCTTAATACTTTTTTAGTAAATATTTTGACTGCACAAATAATAAATTTTTATAATCTAATTATTTTTTCTATAGGATTATATTTTATTACTAAATCAGATATACAAATACTCTTAATTCTTTTTAGTATTGGGATATATACTTTAGCTTATGTTAAATTTTTTAAATTTAAATATCAAAAAAGTGTTAAATCAAGCTGAAGAGCAACTAAGTAAAATTATTTAGATAAACTGTTAATTCCTTGGCATTGATTTAAAAGTTGTGTTATCAGTTATTAAATTTTAGGTTAAAATGAATAAAAAAATTGCATTAATTTTTGGGGTTACAGGCCAAGATGGCTCTTATCTGTCTTCTTTTTTAATAAAAAAAGGTTATTTAGTTCATGGTGTTAAAAGACGTTCTTCTTCACTCAATACAAGTAGAATAGATCATATATATCAGGATCCCTTTGCAAAAAAAAGAAATTTTTTTTTGCATTATGGTGATGTTACTGATGCCATCTCTGTTTCAACCATAATCAAAAAGATTAAACCAACCGAAATTTATAATCTTGCTGCACAATCCCACGTGTCAGTATCTTTTGAAGTACCAGAATATACAGCTAATGCAGATGCAATTGGAGCTCTTCGAATACTTGAAGCGATCAAGTTTCATGGATTTCAAAAAATTACAAAATTTTATCAAGCAGGAACGTCAGAAATGTATGGAATGGTTAGAGAGGTTCCTCAATCGGAAAAGACACCTTTTTATCCAAGAAGTCCTTATGGTGTTGCGAAAGTTTATGCTCACTGGATAACTATTAATTATAGAGAAGCATACAATATTTTTGCATGTAATGGAATATTATTTAATCATGAAAGTCCTGTACGTGGTGAAACTTTTGTAACTAGAAAAATAGTAATTGGACTTTGTAAAATTAAATTAAAAAAACAAAAGAGATTATATTTAGGGAACTTAAGTGCCAAAAGAGATTGGGGACATGCAAAAGATTATGTAGAAGCAATGTGGAAAATGATGCAAAAGAAAACACCATCTGATTATGTGATATCAACTGGAAAGCAATATACGGTAAAACAATTTGTTAACTTAGTCTTAAAAGAATTAAATATTAAATTTAAATGGAAAGGCAAAGGAATTAATGAAAAATGTTTTGATGAAAATGACAATTGCATAGTTGCATGTGATAAGGAATATTTTAGACCATTGGAGGTAGACACTTTGCTAGGGGACTCACGTAAGGCAAGAAGAGAATTAAATTGGAAACCTAAAACTTCAATAAAAAAACTTGTATGTGAAATGGTTGATTATGATTTGAAAAAAATTAATAATGATTGACCTCAAGGCAAAAATTTATGTTGCAGGTCATAAAGGTTTGGTAGGTAGTGCAATTTTAAGAAAACTAAATAAAAGAGGATATAAAAAAATTATAACCGAGAATAAATCTAAGTTAGACCTTACAAATCAATCTAAAGTATATGATTTTATAAAAAAAAAAAAACCTAGTTTTATTTTTATAGCAGCAGCAAAAGTTGGGGGCATTTATTCTAACAATACATTTCCAGCAGACTTTATTCATAATAATTTAACCATCCAGAACAATATTATCCATGCTGCATATTTATGTGGTATCAAAAACTTAATTTTTTTAGGCTCAAGTTGTGTTTATCCAAAATTATGTAAACAGCCAATTAAAGAAAATTACCTATTAAATGGTAAATTAGAAAAAACTAACGAAGCATATGCCATAGCTAAAATAGCAGGTATAAAAATGTGTGAAAGTTACAATTTACAATATAAGACTAATTATAAGTGTTTAATGCCTACAAATACATTTGGCCCTAACGATAATTATGATCAGTTAAATTCTCATTTTTTTCCATCATTAATAAGAAAAATTCACGAAATAAAGATTAAAAATAAAAAAGAATTAATAATTTGGGGGGATGGTTCACCAAAAAGAGAAGTTATCTATGTAGACGATATTGCTGATGCTTGTTTACATTTTATGAATAAAAAATTTAAGGAAACAATTATAAATATTGGCACAGGTAACGATCTTTCTATTAAAGAATATGCTAAGATTATTTTAGACGAAATTATGCCAGGAAAAGATATAAATATTAAATATGACAAGTCGAAACCTAATGGAACACCTAGAAAAGTCTTAGATGTTTCATTGGCTAAAAAATATGGGTGGAAATCAAAAATAGATTTAAAAGATGCTCTTAAAATGACTTATAGTGATTATTTGATGAAAAAAAGATAATTAAAATAGGTTTCTTTTACTTTACAATCTTAATTTTCTTAAGTATAAAACCCTCGCCGGTGATTATTGCGAAGGGGTAATACCCGATCCCATTCCGAACTCGGAAGTCAAGCCCTTCAGCGCCAATGGTACTTTGTCTTAAGGCATGGAAGAGTAGGACATCGCCGGCTAAAAAAAAATTATGAAAATTAAAAGCTCACTAAAATCGTTAAAAAAAAGAGATCTTAATTCTAAGCTTGTTAGAAGAAGAGGTAGAGTTTACATAATTAATAAGACTAATCCAAAATTCAAAGCAAGACAAAAGTAACCTTCTATGGATAATGAAAACCATAAGAGCACATGGAATAATTTTACTAAATTTGTGTTGTGGGGAACTGTCGCGGTAATAGTAGTATTAGTTCTAATGGCTATATTCTTGTTGTAGGGTTCTATTATGAGAATTGTTTCGATTTCAGAAAATCAAAAAATAGAAAAAAGGATTGCTATAACACCAGATATAGCAAAAAAATACATAGCACTTGGACTTGACGTATCCTTGTCTGAAAATTATGGTGAACACTTAGGTTTTAAAGATACTGACTATAAAGAATTAGGTGTAAAAATTTCTAAAGATACAAAGGAAGTTATAAGTGGTGCTGATCTTATTGTTCAGTTAGGATTGCCATCAGATGATATAATCTCGTTGATAAAAGAAAATCAAACATTAATTGGTATTTTGAATCCACATAACAACAAAGAAAAAATAGAAAGTTTAATTAAAAATAACATTAATATTTTTTCCTTAGAATTGCTTCCAAGAATAACAAGAGCTCAATCCATGGATATACTTTCATCGCAAGCTAATCTTTCAGGATATAAAGCAGTTATTGAGTCATTTGCTAATTTTGAGAAAGCCATACCAATGATGATGACTGCAGCAGGGACAGTTCCTGCAGCAAAAGTTTTAGTTGTAGGTGCAGGTGTTGCAGGTTTACAAGCTATTGCGACTGCAAAAAGAATGGGTGCAATTGTTTTTGCAACAGATGTAAGAATGGCCTCTAAAGAACAAGTTGAAAGTTTAGGTGGTAAATTTCTAACTGTAGAGGGTTCAGAAAACCTTGAAACCGAGGGAGGCTATGCAAAAGAAGCTTCCGATGATTTTAAAAAAAAACAGGAAGAACTATTAGGTGAAACTTTAAAAAAAATCGATATCGTAATATGTACTGCTTTAATTCCTGGAAAAAAAGCACCAGTAATAATCAAAGAAAACATGATAGATGCTATGAAACCAGGTTCGGTAATTTATGATTTAGCAGCAGTTCAGGGCGGAAATACAGCTTACTCTGAGGTGGATAAAACAGTTAATAAAGGTGGTGTAAGAATTATGGGTGAAACTAATATACTAAACAAACTTCCAATCTCTGCCTCAAGTTTATACGCCAAAAATGTATTTAACTTTGTTGTAAATCTATATGATAAAGAAAATAAGAAAATCAATATTAATTTAGAGGATGAAATAATTGAAAAAACATTAATTAAATAAAATTATGGAAATAGACCCTTTTATATTTAGATTAAGTATTTTTATCCTTTCAATTTTTATTGGATACTATGTTGTGTGGAGTGTTACACCATCTCTGCATACTCCCTTAATGTCTGTAACAAATGCGATTTCGTCAGTAATTATTGTCGGAGCCATCATTGCTGGATTAGCTGGAAATTCTGAAAGTATTTTTAACACCTCAAGTATTTTTGGGTTTTTGGCAATATCTTTAGCGGCAATAAATATTTTTGGGGGATTCTTGGTTACTCAGAGAATGCTTGCGATGTATAAAAAAAAAAAGAAAGATAAATAATGATTTCAGCAAACTCATCAGCAATTTTTTATTTGGTATCAGGTATATTATTTATCTTAGCATTAAGAGGATTGTCTTCTCCAGAAACGTCTAGACAAGGTAATTTTTTTGGTATTATAGGAATGGTAATTGCAATAACAGTTACATTTTTATCTGTAGGAAATTTTTCAAGTGGCTTTGCTTATGTTTTAATCTTTCTTTTAATAGGTGGTGTAATTGGCGCATTCATTGCATATAAAATACCTATGACAGCTATGCCAGAACTTGTAGCTGGCTTTCATAGTCTTGTAGGTCTTGCAGCAGTATTTGTTGCAATATCAGCTTTTCTAAATCCAGAAGCTTTTAACCTTGGATCACCAGGAGATATAAAACTTGGAAGTTTAATTGAAATGTCAATTGGCGCTGTAGTTGGTGCAATAACATTTTCAGGTTCAATAATTGCTTTTTTAAAACTTCAGGGCATAATGTCTGGTTCACCGATAACATTTAAAGGTCAACATTTATTTAATGCTTTAATATTAATTTCTATAGTAGTTGTAACCTATCTTTTGTGTTCAACTCAATCTTCAAATCTATTTTGGATATTATTAGCTATTTCTTTTGTAATTGGTTTTTTATTAATAATTCCAATTGGAGGTGCAGATATGCCAGTTGTCATTTCAATGTTAAATTCATATTCTGGTTGGGCTGCTGCAGGAATTGGTTTTACATTAGAAAATACTGCATTAATAATTACAGGAGCTTTAGTAGGTTCTTCAGGCGCAATTTTATCATATATAATGTGTAAAGGTATGAACCGTTCTTTCTTTAATGTAATTTTAGGAGGATTTGGAGCAACAGAACAATCATCGTCTGGAAGCAAAGAGCAAAAACCTGTTAAAAGTGGAAATGCAGAAGATGCTGCATTTCTTATGAAGAATGCTTCTTCAGTTATAATTGTTCCAGGTTATGGTATGGCAGTTGCTCAAGCTCAACATGCTTTAAGAGAAATGGTAGATACATTAAAAAAAAATGATATTAAAGTAACCTATGCTATTCACCCTGTTGCGGGAAGAATGCCAGGACATATGAATGTATTGCTTGCCGAAGCTAATGTTCCTTATGATGAGGTTTTTGAATTAGAAGAAATTAATAATGATTTTGCAAATGCAGATGTTGCTTTTGTAATAGGTGCAAATGATGTAACAAATCCAGCAGCAAAAACTGACCCTCAAAGCCCAATTTATGGAATGCCAATTCTAGATGTTGAAAAATGTAAATCAGTATTATTTGTAAAAAGAAGTTTATCAGCAGGATATGCTGGCATTGATAACGACCTTTTTTATAAAGAGAATACATTAATGCTATTTGCAGATGCAAAGAAAATGACAGAAGACATTACTAAAAATTTAAATTAGTAATAAAGTAATAAAAAAACCCAATTATATTTTTTTATGAATTTAATTATAAATTTTTATTTTCCGTCAATAGAAAAAGGAGGATTAGAAAAAAATGTATTTTCCTTAATAAATTCATTAGCAGAAAAAAAATATAAGATTAATTTTTTCACGTATGAAAACAATACAAGTATAAAAGATTTTAAAAAAAAATTTTATTTTCATAAAGACATAAATGTAATAACAGCAAAATTTATACCTGGGGTAACTAATAGGTATATAAAATATTTATTTTGTTTTATTAGATTATTAACAAAGTTGATTTATCAAAAAGGTATTATTGTATCATTTCAAGGGAATGTATTGCCCATAGTTGTTGCAAAAATAATGTGCAGAAAAATTATCATTAGATGTAATACTGCTCCATCAAAATACATTAATAACTCATATAAAAAAATGTTTTTTGGCTTTTTTTATTCTTTTGCAGATTTAATTTTAGTAACAACAAAAGATTTTAAAAAAGAAATCAAAAAATATTTTAATTTACAAAGTGTAGTTCATAGACAAAGTCTAGATATTGAAGGTATAAAAAAAAAATCAAAAGTCAAAATTAATTTTAATTTTTTTAAAAAATTTGATGGATTAAAAATAATCAATATTGGAAGACTAACTTATCAAAAAAACCAAATGACGTTATTGAAAGCCTTTGCGAAATTAATAAAATTTAGAAAGGCAAAGCTATTATTGCTAGGTAGTGGAAGTGACAAGGACCAATTAAAAAATTATATTAATAAAGAAAAATTAGCTAAATACATCAAAATTATTCCATATGCATCTAATCCATTTAAATATATTTCTTTAAGTGACGTTAAAGTTTTAAGTTCAAGGTTTGAGGGGAGTCCAAATATTTTACTTGAAACAGCTTGTTTAAAAAAATTAATTATTTCATCAGATTGTAAGGTGGGTCCAAGAGAAACATTGCAGTCTGGAAAGGGGGGCATTCTTTTTAAAGTGGAAGATTATAATCAATTGTTTTTAATTTTAAAAAATGTAAATTTAAGGACAACTTTAAATAAAAAAAAAATCGAAGAAACCTACAAATATATAAAAAAAAATTATCAAAAAGATATTTCAACAACATTTATTAAAGAATTAAGAAAACTATAATGAAATTAGCAGTTATTGGATCTGGTTTTTTTGGAATTACACTGGGTTTAATTTTATCAAAAAAACATGAAGTAGACATCTATGAAAAAGAAAACTCAATTTTAAATGGTGCCTCATCATCCAATCAATTTAGATTTCACTTAGGCTATCACTATCCAAGGTCACAAAAAACTATGCACGAAATAAACAAGTCTAAAGATTTATTTATTTCATATTATGGTAAAAAAATTTTTGGAAAAACATTTAATTATTATCTAGTAGCCAATACAAGCAAGATTACCTACAAAAAGTATGAAAAATTTTTAATAAGAAATAATCTGTATTATGTAAGCAAAAATCTTTTTTCTAATAATAAATTTATAGAAAAAACAATACTAACCAATGAAAAAATATTAAATATCTTTAACTTTAAAAAAATTGTAATTAATAAAATTAAAAAATCAAACTTAAATTTAAAACTTAAGAAAGAATTTAGTAAAAAAAATCTAAAAGAATATGACAAGGTTATAATTGCAACATATTCAAATAATAATTTGTTACTTAGAAAGTTAGGGATAAAAAAATTATATGATTATAAATTTGAATTAGTAGAAAAAATTTTAGTAAAGTTACCAAAACAATATTTAAAAAAAAGTTTTATAGTAATAGATGGCAACTATGTTTGTGTAGATCCTTATCTAGGAACAAAATATCATCTTTTGAGTGATGTTAAACTCTCTAAACTTGAGACGAAGATAGGCAAGTTTCCAACTTTTAAAAATAAAAATAAAAAATATCTAAACAAAGGAATTATCAAAAATATTAAGATTTCAAGATTCAATAAATTTATTAATAGAAGCTCAAACTATCTTCCATTCTTAAGAGATGCTAAATATATAGGATCCATGTATGTTGTGCGTACAATTAAAAAAGATAAAGAAAAAACTGATGAGAGAACATCTAGTGTTAATTTCCATTCAAATAAAATTTTAAGTGTCCTATCTGGTAAATGGAACAATTGTGTATACTTAGCAAAAAATTTAAGTTTAATTAAATAAGATGAAAACAGAAGTTGGCTTAATAGGAAAAGGAAAGTGGGGATCTAATATCAGAAGTAATTTGCATAAAATTGCAAACTTAAAATTTAGCATTGGTAAAAAGGATAATCTTTTATCTGAAATAAAAAAAAATAATATAAAATGGATTTTTATTGCAACTCCTAATAACACACATTATTCGATTGTAAAAAAATGTCTTCAAAAAGATTTAAATGTTTTTTGTGAAAAGCCACTATGTCTATCTCCAAATAAAGCAAAAACTTTAATCAACATTGCAAAAAATAAAAATTTAAAACTATATGTGAGTGATTTATATAATTTTTACGGTGAAAAGATTAAAAAAATAAATTCTATAAATAATGTATTTAGATCAAAATTTGTTAATCAGCAAGACCCAGAATTCCTTGATAGACTTATGTATCATGATATTAGTATTTTCTATAAATTCTTAAAAAAAAATCCCTTAAATAATTTTATTATAAAGTTAGATAAAAAAAATAGATTATATGAAATAATTATAAAACTTAAGAAAAAACAGGTAATTAAATTTACATATAATTTAAATTCAAAAAAGAAAGTCCATATCATAAATGATTTACATATTGTATCTAGAAGAGACTTACTTAAAGAAATGATATATAATGTTTTACACAATAAAGTTAATTTTAAAGAAAATAATATTAAATCTTTATTCATCATTAAATTTTTGAATAAAATTAAAAAAAAAACCTATTATGCCAACTAAAATATATTGTGATATTGCAGAATTAAACCTAATTAAAAAATTTAATAAAAAAAAAATTGTTAAAGGTTTTACTACAAATCCAAGCTTAATGAGAAAAGCAGGTGCCAAAGACTATCAATCTTATTGCAAAAAAATACTAATGATCTGTAATAATAAACCAGTATCTCTTGAGGTGTTTGCAGATGAGTATACTGGTATGAAAAAACAAGCCCTTGAAATAAATACATGGGGAAAGAATGTCTTTGTTAAGGTGCCAGTTACCAATTCTAAAGGTTTATTTATGGGCAGAATTATTAAAGAACTTAATAACGACAACATTAAGCTTAATATCACAGCAATTTATAGCTCTAAACAAACAGAAAAAATTCTTAAATTAATTAATAGAAAAACTAAAGTCATAATTTCTATATTTGCAGGTAGGGCTGGAGATACTGGCAAAGATCCAATTCCAGAATTTAAAAAAAGTATAGCAATGGCAAAAAAATTTAAGAATGTTGAGATATTGTGGGCAAGTGTTAGAGAGCCCTATAACTATTTACAGGCAAAACAATTGGGTTGCCATATAATTACTATTCCACCAACTACTATTGAAAAAATAGAAAAATTTGGAAAAACATTTGATCAATTGACCAAGGAAACTGTTAAGGCTTTCTTAGCTGATAGTAAAAAATCTAGATTTAAAATTTAGTTGCTATGCAAATCAAGCATACCTAAATTTCTCAATTAACGTTATTTTTTATGACCATCATAAATATAAGTAAAGACTTATATAGGAGGTCTTTATGACAAAAATAATAAAAAAAATATCAGTTCCACTTATTAGTTTATTTTTTTTAATAAACATGAGTAGTGCTGGAGTAGCAGAAACGACTATTTCTGCTGAAGTAGGATTTGTATTTAATACACTCCTATTTTTAATTTGTGGTTTTTTAGTAATGTTCATGGCTGCTGGATTTGCAATGCTAGAGTCAGGAATGGTTACTTCTAAAAGTGTTTCTGTAATTTGTGCAAAAAATATTGGTTTGTATGCAATTTCAGGAATTATGTTTTGGTTGGTTGGTTACAACTTAGCATACGGTATACCAGATGGTGGATATATAGGTAATTTTATGCCCTGGTCAGATACAAGTTCATTAGAAACTGGGTATTCTGCTGGATCAGACTGGTTTTTCCAAATGGTATTTTGTGCAACAACAGTTTCAATTTGCTCGGGAGCAATGGCTGAAAGAATTAAGTTATGGCCATTCTTTTTATTTGCAGCAATTTTATCTGGTGTTATTTATCCTATAGTAATGGGATGGCAATGGGGAGGAGGTTGGTTAGCAGCTATTGGATTTTCTGATTTTGCTGGATCAACTCTAGTTCACTCAACTGGTGGTGCTGCTGCACTAGCTGGTATTATAATACTTGGTCCAAGATTTGGCAGATTTGATAGTAAAGGCAATCCAAAAGCTATTCAACCATTTGCAGCATCATCAATTCCATTAGTAACTATCGGTGTGTTTGTATTATGGTTAGGTTGGTTTGGATTTAACGGTGGCTCTCAATTAGCATTAGGTTCATTTGCTGATGCAGTAGCTATTTCAACAATCTTTATTAACACAAATCTTGCAGCATGTGGTGGAGTACTAGCAGCAGCTGTAGTTACAAGATTATTATTTGGTAAAACTGATGTAATACAAATGTTAAACGGTGCAATTGGTGGATTAGTTGCAATAACAGCTGAACCATTAGCACCATCTCCATTAGCAGCAATATTAATTGGTGCTGTTGGTGGTGTGATAGTTGTATTTGGAACTAAACTATTATTTTCATTTAAACTTGATGATGTAGTAGGTGCAATTCCAGCTCACATGTTTGCAGGTATATTTGGAACTTTAGTAGTACCGATGACAAATGTAGATGCAAAATTTACTGTACAGTTGATTGGTGTTTTATCAATTAATATTTTTGTTTTTGTAGTGGCTTACATAGTCTGGTCGATTATGAATAGTCTCTTTGGAATTAGATTGAGTAAAGAAGCTCAAGCCAAAGGCACAGACGTTACTGAAACAGGAGTAATTGCTTACGCAATCAGAGATTAACAAAACAAACAAACATCTGTCATTATAGCAAGAAAAAGCCCCTAGAAAATAAGGGGCTTTTTCATTTTATTGTTTTTGAATAGAACATTTAACACTTTCAACAGTTTCTAAAGATGCAATTACTATTTTAGCCAAATTCTATATTTCATAAAGTTGTTTGATATAAATCTATAATAATAGTGAGATTGGTTGCGGGGGACGGATTTGAACCGCCGACCTTCAGGTTATGAGCCTGACGTACGACCCACTTGCCTTTCCCCATTGTACTTGTAACTCATTTTAACTGTTGTTCTTTCTACTTTCTTTGCCGTAATTATTATTAAAAGAATCTTATATGCGGTTGATTCTTCTGTCAAGTGCGGTCAGCATTGCGGTAGCTTCCGGTCAAAATAAAATCTTAATTATTACGGTAGGATAATTTAACTCTTACCATTTAAAACCGCATTATGAACTCGGGGCCGTTGCTCTTCAATCGTATGGATCCTAAAGGTTTCAACTCATACTTTACGTTTAGGAGATAGGGGATGTTTTTCGATTTAGGTTCATGAATAGTATTACCTTTAGTCTTACGTTTAGACTTAAGCATACGTAGTTTTGAAATAAGTTTTAAAAATATTCTAC
>Ga0307986_10000706_pt1 | contig 24365 bp, 25 predicted proteins | sample EllFjometageno82_FD_203170 | JGI IMG/M metagenome (GOLD analysis project Ga0307986, IMG submission 203170) | Marine microbial communities from Ellis Fjord, Antarctic Ocean - #82 | ecosystem: Environmental > Aquatic > Marine > Unclassified | place: Southern Ocean | collected 2014-10-09 | reverse complement strand
AAAATGGCAAGAAATATGGTTACTCGTTATGGGATGAGTAAAGAATTAGGTCCACTAGCTTATGGAGAAAATGAAGAAGAAGTTTTTCTAGGTAGATCAGTCACAAGACAACAAAATATGTCAGAAGAAACAGCTAAAAAAGTCGACTCTGAAGTAAAAAAAATCGTTGAAGCTGGCTACGACAGAGCTAAAAAAGTATTAACGGAAAAAATTGACGATCTTCACAAAATAGCAAAAGCTCTATTAGTTTACGAGACTTTAACTGGTGACGAAATCAGAGATTTAATGTTAAAAAATATTCAGCCTAAAAAATTAAACGAAAATGAAAATAGCAGTGATAACAAAGAATCTTCAGCTTTAGATTCATTAGGTCTTAAACCTAAACTAGTTCATTAAGATCAGTAAATGAGAAAATATTACACACGTGCGTGTAATTTTTATTATGGCTCAGTTGCAAAAAATCTTATTAAAAACAAATCAGCACTGCCACTTTGTGGAAACAAGAATATAGCTTTTACTAACATCGAAATTTTATCAAGAGACAAACAAGCAAAACTAATTGATATTAAAAATATTAAAAAAATACCGAATAAAATAAAAAAAATTGTTTTAATAGATTTAAAAAAAATTACTTCTAAGAGAAAAAATTTAAACAAACATATAAATATTTCTGAACCATTAATAATGGGCATATTAAATTTAACGCCTGATAGTTTTTCTGATGGTGGTTTATATAATCAATCTAAAAAAGCATTTAGTCGAGTAAGTGATATGATATCTTGTGGTGCAGATATTATTGATATTGGTGGCGAGTCAACTAGACCAGGATCTAAAGATATACCTCATCAAACAGAATGGAAGAGAGTAGAAAAAGTTTTAAGTAATTTTAAAAAAAAATTTCCTAAAATATTTCTTTCCATTGACACAAGAAAAGCTGAGGTAATGTTGAAAGCGATTAAGTATAAATCTAATTTAATTAATGATGTGTCTGGATTTAAATATGATCATACAGCTATAGAAAAAATTAAAAATTATGATGTTTGGAAAGTATTACATCACATGCAAGGAACTCCTAATACCATGCAAATTAAACCTAGTTATAAAAATGTTTTATTGGATGTCTATGATTTTTTTGAAAAAAGAGTAAATTCAGACTTTAAAAAGTTTAAATATAAGAAATTTATTATAGATCCAGGAATTGGTTTTGGAAAAAATTTGAAACATAATTTGATTCTCATGCACAATATTTCATTATTTCACTCATTGGGATTTCCCTTGTTAATAGGCACTTCTAGAAAGCGGTTTATTAATGAAATATCAAGTGAGTTTGATAGTAAAGAAAGAATTGGCGGAACCTTGGCTTCTGTTTTATATACATTACAACAAGGCGTACAAATATTTAGAGTACATAACGTTAATGAAGTAAAACAAGCAATATTAGTTTTTAAAAAAATAATCTCGGTAAAATGAAAAAAAAATATTTTGGTACTGATGGAATAAGAGGAACTGTTAATAAAGGAAATATCAATGGAGAAAAGTTTTTTAAGTTTGGTCTGGCAGCCGGCACACACTTTACTAATCAGCAAAAAACTAAGCAAATAGCCGTTATTGCTAAAGACACAAGATTATCTGGTTATACTCTTGAGCCTGCATTAGTATCAGGTCTTACGTCAGCGGGTATGCATGTTTTCACACTTGGACCTCTTCCTACTAACGGACTCGCTATGTTAACCAAAAGGATGAAAGCCAATATGGGTATTATGATTACAGCTTCTCACAACCCATATTACGATAATGGGCTCAAGTTGTTTGGGCCAGATGGACTTAAGCTATCTGATAAAATAGAAAAAAAAATAGAAGAGTTAATCGATTCAAACACATCGAAACATCTTTTGAATCCAAAAATTTTAGGGCGTGTTAAGCGTTTAGAAACAGCAAATGATAAATATGTTGAGATTTTAAAGAGAAATTTTCCTAAAAATTTTAGTTTAAAAAAGATAAAAATCGTAATTGATTGCGCAAATGGAGCTGGTTATAAAGCAGGAGAAAAACTTTTGACGTCCTTGGGAGCAAAAGTCATTTGCCTAGGTATAAAACCCAATGGTTTAAATATTAACGAAAAATGTGGATCTACCTATCCAAAGAAAATTCAAGCAGCGGTAAAAAAATACAAAGCCCACATAGGTATAGCGCTTGACGGAGACGCGGATAGAATTATTTTATGTGATGAAAAAAGTAAAATCATAGATGGCGATCAAATTCTTGCAATGTTAGCTAAAAGATGGAAATCAAAAAAACTTTTAAAAGGAGGTGTGGTTGGAACTCTTATGACAAATTATGGTTTAGAAAAATTTTTCAAACATGAAAAAATAAAATTTATCAGAGCTAATGTTGGAGACCGTTACGTTAAAGAAAAAATGAAAAGATATCAGTATAATTTAGGTGGCGAACAATCTGGGCATATTATTTTAGGTAAATTTGCAACAACGGGGGATGGTCTCTTGGTTGCTTTAGAGATATTATTTTCTTTAAGAAAAGGCCAAAAAGCAAGTAAGCTTTTAAATGTGTTTAAGCCAGTTCCCCAAATTTTAGAAAATATTATTGTAAAAAATAAAAATATTATTAGTCAAAGTAAAACTAAAGCAGCTATTAATCTCGCAAATAAACTTATTAAAAATCAAGGAAGACTATTAGTAAGAAAGTCAGGCACAGAACCTAAAATTAGAATAATGGGTGAGTCGTATAACAAAACTTTATTAAAAAAATGTATTTTATTAATTAAAAAAACTATTCATTAAATTGAAACCTAAATCTAAAATACTAGTAATTGCAGGATCTGACTCTTCAGGAGGAGCTGGCATACAAGCAGACATAAAAACTATAACATCTCTTGGTTCTTATGCAATGACAGCTATAACAGCTGTAACCTCACAAAATACGACAGGCGTTAAATCAATAATAGGCATAGACCCAAAAGAAATATCTAAACAAATACTATTTACTTGTCGAGACATAAAGCCCGATGCGATCAAAATTGGCATGCTTCATTCTGAAAGTGTTATTAGGTCAGTAGTTAGTTCATTAAAAGTAATTAAAGTTTCTAAGATTATTTTAGATCCAGTGATGGTTGCAAAAGGTGGTGCTAGATTGATTAATAATAAAGCAATAGATATTTTAAAAAGACTATTAATTAAAAAAGTCTCTTTAATTACACCGAATATTCCAGAAGCAGAAGTCTTAACTGGCCTAAAAATTAAAAACAAACATGACATGATTCAAGCTGCCCAATCTTTATTGTTAATAGGAGCTAAAAATGTGCTTATAAAGGGAGGACACCTTAAAACTGAAGTTGTAAAAGATATCTTTGTAAACAAAAAAGAAATTAAGTTTTTTTTAAACAAAAAGATCAAAACCAAGAATACACATGGAACAGGTTGCACATTATCTAGTGCTATTACTACATTTTTCTCATGTGGAAAACTATTAAACAAATCCTGTGAGCTTGGAATTAAATATGTTAACCAGTCAATAAGATCTAACCCTAACTTTGGTAAAGGCCATGGTCCAATAAATCATTTAAATTCGATAACTATTAATAAAAAGTTTAGATAATGAAAAACATCGTTGTAGTAGGATCACAGTGGGGAGACGAAGGAAAAGGAAAAATTGTTGATTGGTTATCTGACCAAGCAGATGTTGTTGTAAGATTTCAAGGCGGGCATAACGCTGGACATACATTAGTTATTGATGGAAAAATTTTTAAATTAAGATTGCTCCCATCAGGGATAGTAAGAAAAGAAAAAATTTCTATTTTAGGAAATGGCGTAGTTATTGATCCTTGGGCTTTATTAGGTGAAATTAAAGATATAAAAAAACAAGGAGTCGACGTTACACCAAAAAATTTTATGATTTCTGAATCCGCTTCTCTTATCTTACCTTTTCACAGAGAGATGGATGAAATCAGAGAGGATGCTGCTGGAAAAGCTAAAATCGGAACAACACGTAGAGGTATTGGGCCATGTTATGAAGATAAAGTTGGCAGACGTTCAATTCGTGTAATGGATTTAAGATCTGAAAGTAATTTAGACGCACGTTTAGAAAATGTTCTATTACATCACAACGCGATAAGAAAAGGACTTAAGAAAAAAGTTTATAAAAAAAAAGATTTAAAAGAAGAGTTGTTAAAAATAGCACCAAAAATATTAGAATTTGCTCAACCTGTGTGGCTTAAGCTAGATGAGTATAGAAAAAAAAACAAAAAAATATTATTTGAAGGAGCGCAAGGAATTTTGTTAGATGTTGATCATGGGACATATCCTTTTGTAACTTCATCAAATACTGTGCCGGCAATGGCAGCAACAGGTACGGGATGTGGTCCCGATGCTATTAATTATGTTTTAGGAATTACAAAAGCCTACACTACAAGAGTAGGAAGTGGACCTTTTCCAACTGAATTAAAAGATAAAGTTGGTGAAAGCTTAGGAATGAGAGGTAAAGAGTTTGGAACTGTTACGGCCAGAAAAAGAAGATGTGGTTGGTTTGATGGTGTTCTAGTTCGCCAAACTATTAAAGTTGCAGGTATTACAGGAATAGCTTTAACAAAATTAGATGTGTTGGATGAATTAGATGAGATTAAAATTTGTGTTGAATATGAGCTAAACGGGAAAAAGATGAGCTATTTACCAGCCGCAGCTGAAGATCAGTTTAATATTAAACCTGTTTACAAAACCTATCCGGGCTGGAAAATTTCCACACGCGGCGTAAGAAACATGGAAGAACTTCCAGAAAAAGCAAAAGACTATATTCATGCTTTAGAAGACTTTATAGGAGCAAAAATTTCAAGCATCTCTACAAGCCCTGAACGTGAAGACACTATTCTTATCGAAGATCCTTTTAAAATTTAATTTTTGTAATATGTAGTTGAGAACTTATTGTTTTTATCTTTTAGCTGAAGCAGAAATTTTTAATTTACAGACAATAAATTTTTAGATTTACTGGAGTTAATCATGTTCTTTTGAAGTTTTTCAAAAGCTTTTGTTTCAATTTGCCTTATTCTTTCACGGCTAATCTTATATTTCTTGCTTAGCTCTTCTAGAGTCTTAGGGTTTTCTGAAAGTCTTCTTTCTTTTAAAATTTCTTTTTCTCTATCATTTAAAATAGTCATAGCTTGTTTGAGTAATTCTTTTTTATCATCATATTCTTGTTTTTGAGACACAATCAATTCTTGGTCTAAGTGGTCATCAACCAACCAATCTTGCCACTCATCTGTTTCTCCAGCTTTAATAGGGTCATTAAGTGATTTTTCGTGACCCATTAGCCTGCGATTCATATTAACTACTTCATGAGAGCTTACATCTAGTCTTTTTGATATTTCTTCAACGTGTTCATTTCTTAAATCACCTTCTTGATTAGGCGCGATTTGATTTTTAAGTTTTTTTAAATTAAAAAAAAGTTTTTTTTGAGCAGTCGTCGTTCCCATTTTAACTAAGCTCCAAGATCTTAATACGTATTCTTGTATAGATGCTTTTATCCACCACATTGCATATGTGGCCAGCCTAAAGCCTTTTTCAGGATCAAATTTTTTAACAGCTTGCATCAACCCAATATTACCTTCAGATATTAATTCGTTAACAGGTAAACCATACCCTCGGTAACCCATAGCAATTTTTGCAACTAATCTTAAATGACTTGTAACTAACTTGTGAGCTGCTTTTAAATTTCCACTTTCTCTCCAATTTTTCGCCAACATATACTCTTCCTCAGCATCGAGCATAGGAAACTTTTTAATTTGCGCTAAGTAAATAGACAAACCCCCGATGGATGGTGAAGGAAGATTTGTTATTTTTTTTTCTTTTTTCATTATTTATATTTATAAGCTAAAATATGGTTTTTAATGACTTAATTTATTAAGCAAATCTAGTATTTTTTTGAAATCTTTAGGAAGTTTTGATTCAAAACTTATATACTTTTTACTAGTTGGATGAATAAAGCCTAAACTTTTTGCATGTAGAGCCTGTCTATTTAGTATTTTTAACTTATCTTCAAAGTCTTCATTAATTTTTTTAAACCTAATATTTTTTTTCCCATATTGCTGGTCTCCAAGTAAAGAATTACCTTTGTATGCCATATGTACTCTGATTTGATGGGTTCTTCCAGTTTCTAATTCACACTCTAAGAAACTAATCTTAGGAATATCTTTTATATTAAATATTTTTAATGTTTTATAATTTGTTATAGATTTTTTTCCTGTTATTTCAGTTACAGACATTAGTTGTCGATTTTTTCTACTTCTTCCAATCAAGGTTTCTACCCTACTATTTAAAGGCCGTAAAACTCCCCAGGCTAAGGCTTGGTAGGTCCTTTGAATTGTGTGATCGCTAAACTGTTTTCCTAGACTAGAGTGTGCTTTGTTGTTTTTAGCTATTACTAAAAGTCCACTCGTTTCTTTATCAATTCTATGAACTATACCAGGCCTAGTGGTCCCATTAACGTCAGAAAGATTATTTTTATATTTATAGATTAATGCATTAACTAGTGTTTCTTTGTAGTTGCCAGCTCCAGGATGAACAACCATACCAGCTGGCTTATTTATAATTAAAATATCTTTATCTTCATAAACAATATCGAGCTTAATATCAGTGGGTAAAATTTTTATTTCTTCAGTAGATATCAAATTTATTTCTACTACATCTTCTGTTTTTAATTTTTTAGAAGGCGAATTTTCAACTAAATTATTAATCCTAACTTGTTTCTGTTCAATAATTTTTTTTAAATTGGACCTTGTTAAGTCAGGTATTAATTTTGCAAGAATCACATCTAAACGTTTTTGAGAATCTTCTTCTTTTATTGAGAATTTTGTTGAGTTATTAGACATTTAAATTTAGATTATCATTATATGCGCTTGTAGCTCAACTGGATAGAGCGCCTGACTTCGGATCAGGAGGCTGAGGGTTCAAATCCTTCCAGGCGCACCAAACTAAACAACATTAATTTTGGATAATACCTAAGCTTTTTTTTATTAATTTAACACTAGATTCAAATTGATCCCATTTTTTGTCATATTGATGAACAACCGCATAAGGTTTATTATGTATGTTAATTAACTCATTATTTTCATTAAATGAAATATTTTTTAAATGAAAGGCTGTCGCAACTGGCCCACTTTCATTAGAGTAAAAAAAAGTATTTTTTATTAAATTATTATGAGCTATATAATTTCCATGAGATTGATCAGAGCCTCTACCACCCTTGTCTCTTCTAAATGTTAGTGCGTATTTTAATCTTCTTTTAAATTTATGTTTTGGAAGTTCATCAATCATTAACATTAAAAATTCTTTGATTGCACTATGAGTCCCAAGAATTGTTCCTCCACAAGAAATAATTTTTTCTGATAAAGCTTCGTATGTCTTATATCCGTAAGTTTTAATTAACCAATCTGAATTATATGGGCATTCTTTAATTTTTTTATCTTCTAGGAAAAAATTTATGGCCCCATTGTACGAGTAATTAAAAGGATTTGATTGAAAGTAAACATCTCTTGCGTCAGTAAAAAAAACATTTTTATAATTTTTCTTTTGTAAAATTTTTAAAAAGAAGGAATAACGTTTAAGCTGAATATCAAATTTGTGAATATCAACTTCTAGAAAATTAGAATCGTAAAACCGTAGGAATTTTTTGGTTTCAGTATCTTTTTTTCGCACTAAAAAAAATATATCTTCATCATAGTATTTTCTTAAGCTTTTTAAAAAAAACTCGATTTGACTTGGGTCTAAACCACACGCAGCACTTATAATAAGATTTTTCATAATATTTTAATATGATTATTTTAAATAATCCAATCTTTAAAATATAGTTTATTTTTCAATATATAATCTGGAAAAGTTTCATCTATATTAATTTTTTTTAACTCATAACCTCTTTCAAAAATATCTTCACCATTTGCTATTTTTTTTTCTATATTTTTTTCATCAGTTATCTCACTTTTATTGAATTCTCCGTGAGAATAAGACATAATTTTTTTGGCGATATCTGACGGTTTTTGAAGAAAGGAAAAATGCCAACCTCCTTTGATTATTTGTAGTTTAGTTTTATCAAATCTCCAAAATGGATATTCTTTAAATTTTAAGTTTCTTAATTCCTGAGGTATAGGAAAATTTTTTTTTAGTGTCATTCTTGAACCTATCCAATTACTTTCATTTACATTCTGAAGATTAAGTTTGTACATAAACATCATTTGAGAAAATGCAATAAATTTTGCATTTGATTTAATTTGATTTAATTTTGTTAAATCAGGAATCTCATCAGAATCTGATAAAATAATTAAGTCATTATCGTTTGCACTTACCAATCCCTCAGAAAGTGAGTTTCTTTGGTGCTGTTCTATAATCGACTCACCACCCTTGTGTTCTATAAAATTTTTATCTTTTGTAAAATCAGCAACAATATATTTAATTTTATCTTTGTACTTTGAAAAATTATTTATATTAAAGTTAAGTTTTTTATTTTTTCCTTGATGGTCTTTTGTTGACTCAGATATGACAAAATAGTCTACATTTGCGTTCAAAATGTTGAAACGAAGATCAAGCATCTGGTCTTCATTGAAGTATTGAAAACAGTCGTATATTGCCATTATAATTTTGTAAATGTAGTAAGACCTATTTTCTTTTCTTTAATTATCGATGATGAACAGTGTAGATTGGTTCTATCAAATATTAACATAGACCCCAACTTCCATTCAAATACTAATTCCACTTCAAGACCGGCTAAGTTCTCAATTTTTTCGTGACTTAAATATTTTTTGTGAATTTCTTCATCAAATGGTTTTCCTCCAAACAAGCCAATATGTTCAGAAGATCTTGTATTTTGCCCATATTTTAAATTTTTAACAGCAAGATCTTTTTCATTTATAGTAAAATTAGTTGAAGTACCATAAAATCTATTTTTAAAAACCACAGTACTACCTACTGGGGTTAAAGGTACTAAACTTTGTTTGTAAATCACATCTTTTAAATTAAAACCACCGTCTATATGTAATCCAATAGGGTTATAGCTTTCTTGAAAAAGTCCATAAATTTCATTGTTATCTTCCGTCTTAAGATTGTCGTATTTAAAATTTCCTATCTCATTTTTTAACTTCTGATAAAATAATTTTTCTAATTCTTTGCCATATTCAATTAACCATCTTTTTTTAACAACATTTTGTTTTTTATTATGAACCGTCGTTGGCAGCCGATGATATAGTTCTAAAAATTTTTCTATCTCAATACTGTCAAAAATATTGTTAATGATTCTTGGAGAACTTTCAGTTTTTTTAATAGCTTCAATATTTTTATGCATTTTTATTCACCTATGTTAATCAATGTTCCTTTTATTTTTGCACCGTAATACGCGATATAGAAAATAATTACACCAAGAACAAAATAAAGGAAAGAAATGGCTATACTTTTAAATATCTCTAAATAAGACACTGTATTATTTATTAGTATGTTTCTCATTTCTTCAAATATATGAACTAAAGGTAAGCATTTTGCAATTACTTGCAGCGGATTAGGTAGTATTTCAATCGGATAATAAATACAGCCAAGTGGGGCCAAGAAGAACAAGCTTGCCCATGCAATATTTTCAAATGAAGGTCCAAATCTTAAAAGACCTGCTGTAACCATTAAACCTAAACTAATGCCAAATATATAAAGTGCTATTAGAAGAAAAATTAAAGGCACACCTAGTTTAAAAATGGATACACCGAATAATGGAATAGCAACCAGAACTGCAGGCACTAAGCCAATTAATGTTCTAAAAATTGCAGTCATAGTAAGTGCTGCAATAATTTCACTAATTTTAATTGGTGCGATAAATAAATTAGAAAAATTTCTACTCCATATTTCCTCAAGAAACATCATATTGTAACTAATACTTGATCTAAATAAAAAATCATAGAGGATTGCGGCTGTAAGAATAACACCTACTGTATTGTTATAATAAGAAGAACTTACAGTGAAAAATTCAGAAATGAATCCCCACAAAAAAACTTGTACAGATGGCCAATATATTAAATCTAATATTCTTGGAAAAGAATTTCTAATTAGATAGATATGTCTAAGGCTTAAGCCATAAATTTTATGCCAGCTCATTTTTACTCCGTGCTATTTTTAAAAAAGTGTCTTCAAGATTGTCTCTACCGTGCCTATCAACTAAATCTTTACATGTTCCTTTGTCAACAATCTGACCTTCTTTCATCATAATTACAGTGTCGCAAAGTCTTTCAACTTCTTTCATATTGTGTGAGGCTAATAAAATAGTTATTTGATTTTTAGATTTATATACTTCTATATATTCTCTGACAAAGTCACCAATATCAGGGTCTAAACTTGCAGTAGGTTCATCAAGAAATAAAACATCTGGTTTATTTATTAATGATTTTGCTAAAGAAACTCTATTTTTTTGTCCTGAAGATAACTCACCAGTATTTTTATTTAAAAAATTATTTAAATTTAAATCTGTTGAAATTTCAGAAATTCTATTTTTAAGGTCTTTGATGCCATAAAGTCTACCGTAAACTTCTAAATTTTGTCTGACAGTTAGTTTTTTAGGTAATTCAATATAAGGAGAAGCAAAGTTCATTTTACTTAAAAGTTCATTACGGTTAGCATTATTAATATTTTTATTATCAATTAATACCTCGCCACTTGAAGGTGTAATTAGACCAAGCATCATACCTATAGAAGTAGTTTTACCACAGCCATTAGGACCTAAAAGACCCAAGGTCGTACCTCCATCTAAATTAAAACTAATATTATTAACCGCAAAATAGTTTTTGAATTTTTTACTTAAATTTTTTACATTAATATTCATAGTTTTATTTAGCCGCTCGAGTTAGTCTATCATTTATAGCCAAACCAATCCCAGTTTGAGGAATTGAAGATACACAAATCATTTTATATTTTTTCTTTTTAATTAACCTTAATATTTTGTATAAATTTCTAGCTGCAGTATTAAGATTTGATTTACTGCTTAAATTAAAAATATTTTTAGCTTTTTTATATTTTTTACCAAAAACAATAAAGGCTTCATTATTTTTAGCTTTTTTTTGATTTAATTTTATTGGAATTCCAGGTGAATAATGCTTTTTTAACATACCTGGTGCTTTAACAGCCTTAGATCCCTTATATATAATTATTTTTTTATTTAGTGCTTTTGAGATGTCTGAGGGATTAATTAAACCTGGTCTTAATATCCTTGCCCTAGAAGTTAAATCTACAACTGTAGATTCGAGTCCAATTATACAATCTCCACCATTTAAGATAAATTTTAAGGAAGAACCAAATTCACTAACAACATCATTAGCTGAAACAGGACTTACTTGAGTTGACTTATTTGCGCTTGGCATTGCTAAAGGAAAATTTAAGTTTTTTAATATTTTCCTTATAGTTTTATTTTTAGGCACCCTTACAGCAACAGTTTTTAAATTTGCTGTAGCCATACCAGGCAATAAAGAATTTTTCTTTTTTTTAAGAACAAATGTAATAGGTCCAGGGCAAAATTTATTATATAATTTATAAAAATCACTATTTAATTCCACGTCACTCTTTAATTGCTCTAAATTCAGATAGTGAATAATCAATGGGTTTTTAAAGGGTCTTTTCTTTAATAGGTAAATTTTTCTGACAGACGCTTCAGAATAAGCATTTCCAGCTAAACCATAGACAGTTTCTGTTGGAACGCCGATTAATTGTTTTTTTTTGAGATAGTACACAGCTTTAGATATGTTTTTATTGTTAATTTTAAATATATTTGAATAGATATTTCTCATAATGTAATTATTATACTTTTAATGAAAATTGAAAATATTCCAGTCGAAGCTAAAAGTAAATCAATAAAAGAGATTAAAGAAGAAATTAATCAAATTCTTGAAAAATTAGAAAGCAAACATACGAATCTGCCCGAATCAATGAATGAGTATGCACGTCTTTTAAGTTTAAATAAAAAGATAGATTTACTATTTAAAAAACGTAGTAAAGAAATTTCTACCATGGGAAAAAAAGATAAACAAAACCTATGATTAAAAAAATATTAAATGAAAATGCAAAAAAAACAGATATTTTTCTAAAAAAATATTTGGACAAACAGTCCTTCTCTGATTTGGTTTTACCAATGAAATATGGAGCTTTATCGGGAGGGAAAAAAATTCGATCTTCAGTAGTTTTAGGTACTGGTCAACTTTTTAATATAAACCCAGTTAAACTTTTAAATGTATGTGCTGCAGTTGAATGCATTCACTCTTACTCTTTAATTCACGATGACCTTCCTTGTATGGATGACGATAAAATTAGACGTGGTAAACCTGCAACACACATTAGGTTTGGAGAATCTACTGCAATTCTAGCTGGTAATTCTTTACTGACATTAGCTTTTGAAATGATAGTGGATAAAAATTATAAGATTGAGAATAAAGCAAAAACAGAACTTGTTAAAAGTTTGGCACATTGTTCGGGTCACTTTGGTATAGCAGGAGGTCAGTATCTTGATTTAAATTTTGAAAAGAAAAAAAAATTTTTTACAGACATATTAGACATGCAAAGAAAAAAAACTGGCAAATTATTTAACTTCTGTTGTTATGCTGCGGGTGTGATTGCCAAAAAAAAAAAAAAAGAACTTAAATTTTTAAGTAAACTAGGTGAAGATATCGGTTTATTATTTCAATTTGCTGATGATTTTATTGATATAAAAGGATCAAAAAAACTTGCAGGTAAATCTATTAAAAAAGATCAAAAAAAAGGTAAATCAACTTTAATAGCCTTAATAGGATATGAAAAAGCTTACTCATATGCCAGCAAATTGAAGAAAAATATATTGAGTAAACTCTCAAAACATGGAAAAAAAGCAGATAATTTAATTAATACAGTTGAGTTTATTTTAGAAAGAAATTTTTAATGAGTAAGTTGTTAGAACAAATTAACTACCCAGCAGATTTAAGAAAGTTAAAAAAAGAACAATTAAAACAAGTATCCAATGAGCTAAGAGAAGAATTGGTTAATGTTGTTTCTGAAACCGGTGGACATCTAGGTGCTGGTCTAGGTGTTGTAGAACTTACTATTGCTATTCACTATGTTTTTAATACACCAAAAGATAAATTAGTTTGGGATGTTGGCCATCAATGTTATCCACATAAAATTATTACAGGAAGAAAAAACTCAATTAAAACTTTAAGAAAAGGAGGTGGTATTTCTGGTTTTACAAAGAGATCAGAAAGTGAGTACGATCCTTTTGGTGCAGCACATAGTTCTACTTCTATTTCTTCAACACTTGGAATGGCTGTTGCAAAAAAATTATCAAACGATAATAATAATGTTGTCGCAGTTATAGGCGACGGAGCAATGAGCGCAGGCATGGCTTACGAAGCAATGAATAATGCTGGAGCTTTAAAATCAAGACTTATAGTTATTCTTAACGATAACGAGATGTCTATTGCTAAACCAGTCGGAGCAATGAGCAAGTATTTAGCTAAGCTTTTATCAGGAAAAATTTATTTTAGTCTAAGAGAAACTGTTAAAATGATTACATCTGCATTCTCAAAAAGATTCGCTGAAAGAACTGCTAAAGCTGAAGACACAATCAGAGGACTTGTTACAGGTGGAACTCTATTTAGCCAACTTGGTTTTTATTATGTAGGCCCAATTGACGGTCATGATGTTAACAATTTAGTTGTAATATTAGAAAATGTTAAAAATTCAAAACATCAAGGTCCTGTTTTAATTCATGCTATGACCAAAAAAGGTAAAGGATACAAACCCGCTGAAGATTCAGGTGATAAATATCATGGTGTTTCCAAATTTAATGTTGTAACTGGAGAACAGGTAAAAAGTAAAACAAATACTCCTTCATACACAAAAATATTTGCCGAAACACTAGTTAAACACGCAGAACAGGATACTAAAATTATAGGGATAACTGGAGCAATGCCAGGTGGAACTGGTATGGATATTTTTGAGAAAAGTTTTCCAGACAGAATGTTTGATGTTGGAATAGCAGAACAACATGCCGTGACATTTGCAGCTGGTCTGGCCACTGAAGGTTACAAACCTTTTGCAGCTATTTATTCTACATTTTTACAAAGAGCTTATGATCAAGTAGTTCACGATGTTGCCATTCAATCACTTCCCGTTCGCTTTGCGATTGATAGAGCTGGATTAGTTGGTGCCGATGGAGCAACGCACGCAGGATCTTTTGATGTTACTTACCTATCAACATTACCTAATTTTGTAGTCATGGCTGCAAGTGATGAAGCTGAGCTAGTTAGAATGGTTAATACTGCTGTTAAAATTAATGATAGGCCTTGCGCGTTTAGATACCCACGAGGAAATGGTGTAGGAATTGAACTACCTAACATAAGTGAAACTCTTGAAATCGGTAAAGGAAGAGTAGTTAGACAAGGTAAACAAGCTGCAATTTTATGTCTTGGTGCCAGACTAGAGGAATGTAAAAGAGCTGCAGAAATTTTATCTTCAAAAGGAATAGAATTAACAATAGTTGATGCAAGATTTGCAAAACCATTAGATGAAAAACTAATTATGGAAGTAGCCACATCTCACGAAGCAGTTATTACTATCGAAGAAGGATCGATTGGTGGATTTGGATCACATGTTGCCCAGTTATTTTCTGAAAGAGGAGTTTTTGACAAAGGTTTAAAATTTAGATCTATGTTTTTACCTGACCTATTTCTTGATCAAGATACACCTGATGCAATGTACAAGAAAGCTGGCTTGAACTGTGATTCTATAGTTGAAAAAATAGAAAATATTTTAAAATCTAATATAGTATTAGCAAAGAATAGAAATAAAATTTCTAATTAACCGCACTGAGCTCTATTTAACAAGTAGTGATCTAACAACACACAAGCAAGCATTGCCTCACCAATTGGAACAGCTCTTATGCCCACACAAGGATCGTGCCTTCCTTTAACAGAAATTTTTGCGTTCTTACCTTTTTTATCTATCGTTTCTCTACTTGTTAATATTGATGATGTAGGTTTAACAGAAAATGAAGCAACAATATTTTGACCGGAAGAAATGCCACCTAATATTCCACCTGCATTATTAGATTTAAATTTTAATTTTCCAGACTTCATTCTCATTTCATCAGAGTTTTCTTCACCACTTAGATAAGCAGAACTTATGCCAGAACCAATATTTACACCCTTAACTGCATTGATACTCATTAGAGCTGCAGCAATATCTGTGTCTAACTTTGAATAAACAGGAGCACCTAATCCTACAGGTATACCTGATGCTCTTAGCTCAATAATTGCACCGCATGAAGACCCTGCTTTTCTAACTGAAAGTAAATATTGTTCCCAAAGTTTAATTGATTTTTTATCAGGACAGAAAAAAGGATTTTTTCTGATTTCTGAGTCTTTCCAATTATTTATGTCACACGACATTAATCCAAGTTGTGTCACAGCACCAATAACATTAAATTTTGACCCAATAAGTTTATTTAAAACTATCTTAGCCACCGCACCTGCTGCCACACGACACGCTGTTTCTCTAGCTGATTGTCTACCACCACCTCTATAATCTCGAATCCCATATTTTTTAAAATAAGTAAAATCTGCATGTCCTGGTCTAAATTTATTTTTAATAGACTCATAATCTCTAGAACGTGTATCTTTGTTGTGAATAATAATAGAAATAGGAGTACCTGTGGTTTTACCCTCAAAAATGCCAGATAAAATAACTACTTTATCTTCTTCTTTTCTTTGTGTTGTAAACTTAGATTGGCCAGGTTTTCTTCTGTCCATGTCTTTTTGAATCTCATTTTCAGATATAGAAATATTAGGAGGACAACCATCAATGACACAGCCAATGGCTGGCCCATGAGATTCTCCCCATGTTGTAAATTTAAATATTTTACCAAAAGTGTTAAAAGACATAGTTATTTAATATATAAGTTATTTTAAAGAATATATGAATCAAAAAAATGGCAAAAATGCACTAGGTTTAGATCTCTGCTTTGAAGATCTCGATAATCCTATAGATTTATTCAAAAACTGGTTTAAGAAAGCAGAAGAGACAGAAATAAACGATCCTAACGCTGTTGCCCTTGGTACGGCAAATAAAAAAAACCAACCCAGTGTGAGGATGGTACTTTTAAAAGGTTTAAATGACAGGGGATTCGTTTTTTATACAAATTTAAATAGCAGAAAAGGTAGTGATCTTAAGACCAACCAGCAAGCATCCATGTGTTTTCATTGGAAGAGCTTAAGAAGACAAGTTCGCGTTATAGGTAAAGTCGAACAAGTTACGGAAAAAGAAGCTGATGATTATTTTAATTCAAGACCATATAAAAATAGAGTAAGTGCATGGGCATCTTCTCAGTCTGAAAAATTAGAAAGCAGAGATGTTTTCTTAAGTAAAATTAAAGAATTTGAAAAAAAATATCCTGATCAAAACAAAGTACCCAGACCGGAGCATTGGTCAGGCTGGAGAATTTTACCACAAGAAGTAGAATTTTGGTTAGATGGCGAAGGAAGAATTCACGAAAGATTAAACTATATTAACACTAGTGGTGAGTGGAAAAAGGAAATTCTTTATCCCTAGAACGATCGATTTAAACTAAAACCAGTTAAATTTTGTAATATCTTCTTTTCATTACAATCTTCAAAAATTCCTAATGCATCATGAGAAACGTTAACAAAGTATTCAGCTCTTTGTAGACTATCTTCAACTGCTTTATATTTTTTTATTAATTCAAGTGTTTTTTCAAAATCTTTTTTATTTCTCTCAGTTTTTTTAAAAGTTTCAATTAAAAAATTTCTTTCATCACTATCGGCTCTTTGAAAAATAATAATTAATGGTAGTGTCACTTTTCCTTCATAAAAATCTTTACCAATTTTTTTTCCAAAAATAATTTCTTTTGAGTAATAATCTAAAGCGTCATCAGCTATCTGAAAAGCAAGCCCAATATTCTTCCCATAAGATTCTAATGCACTTTTTTCTTTTTCATTACTACCCGCAAGACAAGCACCTGTTTTAGTTGCTGCAGAAAATAAAGCTGCTGTTTTTAAATTAATAATATCAATATATGTTTCTTCAAGCAAATCAGCCTCACCTTTATGTTCTAATTGTTTTACTTCACCTTGTGCAATTTTTGAAGAAGTTGAGGATAATAATTTTAAAACTTCAAGATCACCGTCATCAACCATAATTTCAAAACATCTACTCAAGATATAATCACCAACCAAAATAGAAGATTGATTTCCCCATAAGGCATTAGAAGTTTTTATACCTCTTCTAAGATCGCTTTCATCAATTACATCGTCATGCAGTAAAGTTGCACTATGAATCAATTCAACGCATGCAGATAAATTGATGTCGCGTGTTCCTTTTTGATCATACCCAGCAAGTTTTGCAGAACCTAGAGTTAAAAGTGCTCTTAATCTTTTGCCACCTGATCTAAGGTGATAGTCGCTCATCTTTTTAATTAAGCTAACTTTGCTATCAAGCTTCACTTCTATTAGCTTTTCAACTTCTGTAAGTCTTATATTAACTAGGTTTTTTAGGTCCAAGTAGGCCGAGTTAGCAGATTTTTTAAGTGGTATGACTGATCCCATAATTTTAATATTTATATTCTAATTTTCAAATAAAATATTTTAATTTTGAACTTTGATGACGCACCATTATTCAACTATTGGTAGAATAATAAATATTTAAAATTTATTTATGGTACTGATATAAGATAAATACTATTAATCATTAAAATTATGTTCAATTTTTTCAAAAAAAAAACAATTATCCCTCACGTTAGATTAACAGGTGTCATTGGAAACGCAGGTAGATTTAACAAAGGCATGGATCTTGCGGGACAACAAGACATTCTTAAAAAAGCTTTTTCAATTAAAAAAACTAAGTATGTAGCTATCTCAATTAATTCACCCGGAGGTTCGCCAGTTCAATCACACTTAATCTATAGCTACATCAGACAACTTGCGGATAAAAAAAAAATTAAAGTTTTGATATTTGCAGAAGATGTTGCGGCTTCAGGTGGATATTTAATTTCATGTGCTGGAGATGAAATTTATGCTAACTCGAGTTCAATTATAGGTTCAATTGGTGTTATTTCTGCTTCATTTGGTTTTAAAGAATTAATTAAAAAAATGGGTATAGATCGAAGAATTTATACCGCAGGTAAAAATAAAAGTACGCTTGATCCGTTTGTAGACGAAAAAGAAGAAGATATTAAAAGACTTAAAGACATTCAATTAGAACTTCATGCAGACTTTATAAAAGTTGTTGAAACAAGCAGGGGTGCAAAATTAAAAGATCCTGAAAAAAATAATATTTTTACTGGAGAATTTTGGACAGGTGCATCTGCTCTTAAGCTTGGTTTGATAGATGGAATTGGTAACGCTGATCAAATTCTAAAAGAAAGATTTGGTGAAGAAGCTGTTATTAAAAAATTTGAAAAACAAAAAGGATGGTTAGGACGAAAACTTTCAGCTTCTGTTGAAGGCCAATTAAGCAACACTCTTAACTCAATAGAAGAAAAATCTGTGTGGCAAAAATTTGGTTTGTAAATGCCAAAAAAAATAATAAAAAAAAACAAAGCTTTATCTTTTCAAGATATCATTATGAATCTTCAAAAATTTTGGGGAAAGTATGGTTGTTTAATCTTACAACCTTACGACATTGAAGTGGGAGCAGGTACCTTTCATCCAGCAACAACGCTAAGATCGCTAGGACCTAAGCCATGGAAAGCTGCTTACGTTCAGCCATCGAGAAGGCCCACCGATGGTAGATATGGTGAAAACCCAAATAGGCTACAGCACTATTATCAATTTCAAGTAATAATCAAACCATCACCGAAAGATATTAAGCAGATTTATCTTAAAAGTTTAGCGTCCATTGGAATTGACACAAAGAAGCACGATATAAGATTTGTAGAAGATGACTGGGAAAGCCCAACACTTGGAGCGGCTGGCTTAGGCTGGGAAGTTTGGTGTGATGGAATGGAAGTTACTCAATTTACATACTTTCAACAAATGACAGGGATAGAATGTAAACCTGTTCCAGTAGAGTTAACTTACGGTTTAGAACGACTTTGTATGTTTGTTCAAGGCAAAAAAAATGTTTATGACTTAGATTGGAACAACGAAGGTGTTAAATATAAAGAAGTCTTCTTTCAAGCTGAGAAAGAATTTTCAGCTTATAACTTTGAATTTGCTAACACTGAAACTTTATTAAAAAATTTTAAATTTGCAGAATCAGAGTGCAAAGCATTACTTGAGAAAAAACTAGCCTTACCAGCGTATGACCAATGCTTGAAAGCAAGCCATATCTTTAATTTATTAGACGCTAGAGGAATTATCGGTGTTGCTGAGAGAACAGGGTACATCAATAGAATAAGAGAATTAGCCAAAGGTTCTGGTGCAGCTTGGTTGAGCACCCAAGTTTAATATGGCTGAATTTTTATTAGAACTTTATAGTGAAGAAATCCCTCATGGCTTACAAATTAACGCCAGAGAGGAACTAAAAAAAAATTTATTAAAATCACTAGAAGATGAAAGCATTAAGTACAAATCTGCAGAAGTTTATTCTACACCTACACGTCTAGCGCTTTTAATACGTGATTTACCAACTGAAATCAAAATAAATGCAAAAGAAATCAGAGGACCAAAAGTTGGTGTGCCAGAAAATATTATTGAAGGCTTTATGAGATTTCACCAAATTACAAAAAAAGATCTTTTGGAGAAGATAGAAGAAAAAGGAAAATTTTACTGCTTTAAAAAACCTTCAAAGAAAATTCTCACAGAAAATATCTTAACTAAGTTAATGTCAAAAACAATAGAATCTATTAATTGGAAAAAATCTATGCGTTGGTCAGATCATGACTTAATGTGGGGAAGACCCTTAAGATCAATTTTAGCTATTTTTAACAATAAGCATCTTAAGTTTAAGTACCACCATCTAGCGAGCATTGACGGAATGATTGTCGTAGATAATTTTATCGATAAAATTAAGAAAGTAAAAAACTTCAAAGAGTACGAATCTCAATTAAAAGTCAGTAAAATTTTATTAAAACAGGAAGATAGAAAAAATAATATTATTAAAAAATTTCAATCCATTTGCAAAAGCAAAAACTATCTTGAAAACTTTAATGAAAAATTAATAGAAGAAGTAGTTAATATAACTGAAAATCCAAGCATTATTTTAGCTGATTTTGACAAAGAGTATTTAAACATTCCTCAAGAAATTATTATCTCTACATTGCAGAGGCATCAAAGATACTTTCCATTATTTGATTCTAAAAATAGACTAACAAACAATTTCTTAATTGTAGCAAACAAACCCGATACTCAAAATATTATTAGAGAAGGGAATAAGAGAGTAGTTTTAGCTCGTCTCTCAGACGCTAAATTTTTTTGGGACAGAGATAAAACTAAAAATTTAATTAAACAAATCAGTAAATTAAAAGAGATAACTTTTTTTGATAAAATTGGAACTATTTATGATAAAACACAACGACTTAGAAAACTAGCCGCTTTCATTTCTGATATGTTGCATATTAGCAAAGAAAAAATTGAAATTGCAGCTTCTATTACTAAATCAGATCTAAAATCAGATTTGGTTGGAGAATACCCAGAACTTCAAGGTATCATGGGAAAATATTTTGCACTCGCTCAAGGATTTGAAGAAGATGTAGCTAATGCCATTAGTGATCACTATCTACCAAGTGGATTATCATCACCAGTTCCAAAGAAACCTTTAAGTTATTCAATTTCTATTATCGATAAATTAGATAGTTTAGTTGGTTTCTTTTTAATTAATGAAAAACCCACAAGCTCCAAGGATCCATTTGCCCTAAGAAGAGCGGCGATTGGTTTACTTAGAATAGTTATAGAAAATAATTTAGAACTAAAACTCAAAGATTTAATTTCTTACGCCGCACGACTGTACGTTGACCAAGGTGTTAAAATAGAAAATAATCAGGCTGAAAAAGAAATATTAGATTTTCTTAAAGAAAGAATGAGAAATATCTTAAAAGAGAAAAAAATTAAACCTGACATCGTAGAAGCAGCAATTAGCTCACACATTGGTGATAATTATTTGGCTCTTTATAAAAAAAGTATCGTGATGAATAAATATTTTAATAAAGACATAGGTAAAAATGCAATTTATTCATTTAAAAGAGTATCAAGTATTCTTGATCATGAAAGTAAAAAACTAACTAAAGAATTGACCGGAAGACCAGATGCAGTTTTATTTAGAAAAGATGAAGAAAAATTTTTATTTGAAAAACTTAATGAAATTAGAAAATCATTCACCGTCAAAGATGACAGAAAAGATTATGAGGAATTACTTACACAACTAGCAGCCGTGAAAGAATCCACTGATAATTTTTTTGACAATGTTGTAGTAAATGATGTAAATCAAGACATTAAAAATAATCGTTTAGAACTATTGTCAATGTTTTGCAAAACCTTTAATAATTATATTGATTTTTCAAAACTGGATGGAATTTAAAAGTTTATCTAGAAAAATATAAGAAAATTTTTAAATGAATAAAAAAATTTTTTACCTTAGAGAGTCTCAAAAAAAAAGTGACGATTCCAATCGTCATAGTTTAGAAAAACTTGATAGCAATGAAATAGCTCTGATTTTATCAGCTAATACATTAATATTAATGAAACACTGGATAAAATTTCAACAAGAATGGATTAATAACATTTACAAGCGATTCAAAGATTACGACAAATATATTATATTAATATATTTAGTATCTAAATCATGGGAAGGTGACTTAGATTTATTCAAATTTTCCTCAATGGACGAATATTATTCTAAAAAGGAAATTAGGTTGCCAAATATTAGTCTGTTGGAACTATCAGAGAATTTAAAAATTCCAAAGGAAACTATTAGACGTAAACTATTAGAGTTAGAGAAACAAAGTTTAATTAGAAGAGAAGGCCAAATTATTTTTTTGGTACAGGCAGCCTTAAATATACAAAAACCTGAAAATTCAATTAAAAACATATCGATTTTTTTTGAAAAATTATCAATTTTATTGTCTGCGCAAGACTGGTTCGGTCCAACTATTAAGAGGGAGGATGTAGAATTATATTTTAAAAAATATTACACAATATTTTGGAATCATTATTTTAAATTACAAATTCCTTTTTTAGTTAGGTGGAAGACAATTTTTGGTGATTTAGAATCATTTGTAATATGGGGGAATATAGGCATAAATCAGAATATAAATTTAGAAAGAATTAATAAAGAAGCGGAACTAAAAAGTAATAATTTAGAAATTAAAAAAGAACAATATATAGCAAATATTATAAATATGGCTGATACCAAAGCAAATGAACCTATGCATGGGATAAATGCATCGTCAATTGCTGAGGTTTCATCTATACCGAGAGCAACAGTGATTAGAAAATTAAATAAACTTTTAAAAAAAAAAATTATTAAAAGAAATAAAAAATTAGAATACTTTTTAACAAGCAAAGGTAGATTAAATAAAAAAATTAAAATTAATTATTTTATTAATCAGAAAAATATAGCATTATTTGTAACTGATATTTTTAATTTAATTAAAAAATCTTCACTGGAAATATAAAGATTCCAAACTATGGAAATAATTTTAAAATTTTCTCCACTTATACTTTTTTATATCATGCTAGGCATAGGCATGAAAACCAATATAAAAAATTTTGTTGAAATTTTGAAGGATTTAAAAGTTTTACTAATTGGACTGACATCACAAATTATAATTTTACCATGTATAGGATTTTTGTTTGCAATTTTTGCAACGAGTAATCCTGTGTTTAAAGTAGGTATTATTTTAATTACATCGATGCCGAGCGCTGTCTCATCTAATTATATAACTAAATTAGCCAATGGAAATATAGCTTTATCAGTTTCTTTAACTGCAGTTTCAGCTATTTTATCTTTTATAACTATACCTTTCATATTTCTCGTGGTCTCTCCTATGATAATAACTGATATCATTGTCTTTCAAAACTTAAATTTTTTAAAAGTGAGTATAGCTCTAATATTTATGACTACTGTACCTGTGCTTATAGGTATATTTATTAATACAAAGTTTTCTATATTTGTAGAAAAAATAAATAATTTTTTTTCTTATTCTTCTCTTTTTTTATTTTTATTTATAATAATTGTGGCATGGATTTCAGAGTGGTCTACCGTAATTGAATTATATAAGTTGATAGGATTTTTATTATTGTCTCTTATAGTGGTAATTTTAATTATAGCTAATATTTTAGTAAATGTATTTGATCTAAACTTGCAAAACAAAAGAACAATTATCATAGAAACTTTAATCCAAAATGGCGCAATGGCAATTATAATTGGAGAATTAACACTAGGATTTGGTGCTGGCTATATGTCAGTAGCAGCTGTTTATGCTTTACTACAATATAAAGTACTTTGTGTTTGGTGGGCCACAAAGAAATTTGTAACAAATATATAATAATTTATAGATTTTAAAGTAGCTATACGTTTGAGTTTACTCACTCGCCCAAAGTAATGTGTGCGGAATTGTAACATTTTAAAACTACTTATATGGCTTAAAAGACGACAGTTTTGTGTGATTTAGACATATTTTGTTTCCCCTTAATTAAATTAAGTTACACAAAACTAAACTATTTTAAAAAATTTTACTGTCTAAGCTCTAAACAGAAATTGAAAGTTTTGTTATCACAGGATGTATTTAATTTTGAAAAAAATAAAATATTAAAGTAAATGACAACAAAGCAGTACCTAAGCTTATAATATTAGTTTTTTTTCGTTGTCTTCTTTCGTTAATTATTCTTTTTATTAAATGATCAATGTTAGGTCTTTTTGTATTTATATTTTTTTGACTTGTGGCATCTAAACTTGGTAAGTTCTCCGCAGAAAAATTATTTTCTTTATATTGAGTGCTCATCTGGGTATTTTAAGCTTAAACAGAAATATTTAAATAGTGTTCATGTTCACTATGGGTCAGATAAAAAGCAAACATGGATACAGAAACAATCTATATTTCTATACTGGGCTAAAAAACGCTTAAAGTAATATTATAAAAATGTTATATTAATCTATAGAGGCAATATTAATAATATTACCTCTACAAAAGTTAAATTGTCTTTGGATCTTTTTTTAAATGTTTTAAGATCTTGCCAGTATTTTTACCTTCTTTAATAGTATAGCCACTTGTTCCTCCGGCATTTACCTCTACTGCTTTTCTAGATCTACTTAATTGATTAACAAGTTTAGCCTCAGACAAATTTCGGCTGAACTCATTAAGCAAATGTGTATGTCTTTTTACCATAACATCTCCTTTTTTTATTATTCAACCTACTTTTAACT